>Ga0065711_1046658_pt1 | contig 12759 bp, 6 predicted proteins | sample Hoacrofraction12_FD_59098 | JGI IMG/M metagenome (GOLD analysis project Ga0065711, IMG submission 59098) | Hoatzin crop microbial communities from Cojedes, Venezuela - Epithelial fraction 12 v2 (version 2) | ecosystem: Host-associated > Birds > Digestive system > Esophagus > Crop | place...
GAACAAGCCCAGCTCTCTCAGCCTGTCCTCATAGGAGAGGTGCTCCAGCCCTCGGATCATTTTTGTAGCCCTCCTTTGGACCCGCTCCAACAGTTCCATGTCCTTCTTGTGCTGAGGGCTCCAGAGCTGAGCACAGTACTCCAGGTGAGGTCTCACCAGAGCAGAGTAGAGGGGCAGAATCATCTCTCTCGTCCTGCTGGCCACGCTTCTCTTGATGCAGCCCAGGACATGGTTGGCCCTCTGGGCTGCCAGCGCACGTTGCCGGCTCATGTACAGCCTTTCGTCTATCAGTACCCCCAAGTCCCTCTCAGCAGGGCTGCTCTCGATCCTTTCATCCCCGAGCCTGTATTGATAGCGAGGATTACCCCAACCCAGGTGTAGGACCTTGCACTTGGCCTTGTTGAATCTCATGAGGTTCACACAGGCCCACCTCTCCAGCTTTTCCAGGTCCCTCTGGATGGCATCCCGTCCTTCTGGTGTATCTGCAAACTTGCTGAGGGTACACTCGATGTCGCTGTCCATGTCATTGATAAATATATTGAACAGCACGGTTGTGCTCAGAATAAAGACTAGATGAACCCGCTTCAGATAGTATGAGCCGAAGCTGTTTGAGTTAGAGGTTGCCTCTATTGTTCTAATGAAGATACAGTCAAAAGTTGCAATTATGCATATGAACTCCCAGGGAACTGCTGAATTAACTCATAGTTACTACACAAGGTACAACAACCTTGCCTGTAGGCATCTTCTGCTGTATCTATTAGTACCTTGATATTTTCATACTCCTGTTGTTTCTGTTTATATCATCAGTTTTCAACACTTCAAAGCTATTTGCAAAACTCATCTATAATTTGAGATTTCAGAGAGAAAGCTTGTATTCTGTGCCCACAAAATAAAGATTTTACACAAGGAGTTTTCTGCTTGGAATATTCCACCTCTGCTATGACTGTGCTCTCAAATCTCTTAATGTCTCCACGCTTTTCTGCATTGGAGTCTCTTGAGTTGCCTTTATTTCTCCAGTGAAGAATATTTCTAAATTCCTGTATTTAAAAATGTCATTTAGATGCAAACGCCATACTAGGCACTCAACAGAAATCAGCTACAGACTTTCTTCTTAGCAGAAAGTGACTTCAGATCAGGGATTTAGTTGAGGAACTTGAAACTGAACTTCAAGCACAGCTGGCATGGTAAATATTCTTAAAAAAGAAATGTCAGCAGTTTATTAGATTTACACAGCAATGTATCTGGACATGTACAAATACAAACTGTGAACAAGTTTTGGAAAAACACTCTCCTGGTTTTGGTTAAAACAGAACTGATTCTGTTTTAGTGATTCTGAAAGCTAGCTCATAGACCTCAGTTGTCTTCTTTGTTAAATGATACCACATGGTAATAGGATGCATGCATACATCATTTGGTATTTAACTAGATTTCAGGGCAAAAGCGAAAAGAGCTTTTACATATCTATGGAACTATACAGAAAAGGAATGTGGTCAAACACATTCAGAGAGAATTTATTTACTTCATACTTTCTCCAGAGTTTCATTTCTGAAGCACAGCTTAATTCCTTTGGATATACCTGAGATAACCGGTGAACATGCCGCTCTATGTTGCTCATCAGAGAAGTACCATATGTCACACTTCCTGAAAAGAATTGCTTCCTGACATTACAGACCAGGACAGCTGTAACGCATAACACACTTGCATCAGGTACACACATCAGAAAGAGGCACCAAATGAGCTGCATAATTTATCAAGTGTGCTATTTTAATTAGGAATTGAATTTTGTTCCCATTTCATTCCATAACCCCATTCTTAGCTTGAGTAATTTTTGCCTTCTGACTACACTAGCCCTGGCCCGTCACTACTTCCCCTACGTACTTCTCTCAGCTGTATCTGAACAAAGGCTTGTGGGGTTCATAAGAGGGATCAGAGCAGGAAATTCAACAACTGATACAACTGGGCAGGAAGCACAGGAGGAGCAAAGGACAGTAGTAACTGAAAAAAACGGGATGGACAGCTGATGCGTAAGCTGGATTTGCTGTTGCAAAAAGCCTCCATAACCATTTAACACATGCAATTTCATCAGAAAATATTTTTTAAAAATTGCTAAAATTCTTTGAGAGCTATTTGTTTTCCAGAATAATTTCAATTCTTTCATGTGTTGCCCTCTGTTTATGAGTTAGGTACGTACATGAGGCTTTGCAGTCACATAAACACATGCAAAGTACATCCAAAATACACCTCTCGGTAATTAGTGGTGTGGAATATATACACAGTTTGCATAAATGTAAACACTTCATAAAAGCTGAAGTAGTGTGAAACCCATTCATTCTGGTCCTGATTCTGACAACCAGAATCTACGTGGTGTTCCCTCCTGTACAAACTAAGCCTAAGAAATCATAACTTCTCTAAGTAAGTAAAAATATCTAACACTTGGTTGAACAGGCCTGGCTGCTCTCATTGGTACATTAACTGGTCACCCTAAATAGCTTCATTAAGAGATGCAAAAACTCCAACTCCTGGGTAATGCTAAGTCCAGAAACCAATAATTCATAAAGTCTTCTGACTTATGGCTCCTTCACACTTCATTTGTGTAGCTAAAACTTAACAAACCCAAATAAGAATCAGATTGCAGAGCTTTCAAATATATTCTTATTCTACAAACACTTAAAGACCTAAATATGTTGCATAAAAACTTGTATTTGTATCTGTCAGGAATAGCTGAAATTTATGAGCCATTAAATGCAAAGGAATATGTTTCCAGCTTGGACTGGAAGTAGAGGAAGACACAGGACTGAAATGGTTAGAACTAGAACTTCATACAGATGTATTTAAATTACAATATACCACAAAATTAGGCTCATTAAACAGGTTACAGGTCTACCTTTACCCCATCAGCTGAAAATCAACAAAATGGGACTCTTGGTCTGCCAGTTTCCACCTCCTCTTACCAAAGTTCAAGGTCCTCTGGTCTGGTTCTTACACAGCCTGCTCCAAAACCTTTTACCTCTAACAACTAGTGTCCTGGTTTTGGATGGGATAGAGTTACTCTTGCTATCAGCAGCTGCTGTGTGTTGGATTTAGTATGAGAAGAATGTGGATAACACTGATGTTTTCTGTTATTGCTATAAATGAAGGACTTTTTCCAGTTTCTCATGTTCAGCTAATCAGCAAGTGTGCGGGAATTGGGAGACAGCATAGCCAGACAGACAGCCAAGCTGGCCAGTTGAAATATTCCATATCATAAACATCATGCTCAGGTTATTAAGGGGGTTGGCCAGGGGGAGAAGGTTTTTCGGCTTTTCAGTTCTGCAGGAATTTTTTTCTAATCTGCTCTTGGCTGGGAGTTTGAACTTTTTTTCAGGCTGTGAATTGTTCACAGGGTGGTGAGAAAAACTGTACTGCAGATTCTTTAGTTTGCACATTATTATGGTTATAATCAGTAGTAGTAGTAGTAGTAGTAGTAGTAGTAGTAGTAGTAGTAATAGTAGTATTGACTTTGTTGTCATATTAAACTGTCCTTATCTCAATCCACGAGTTTTCCTTTTTGTCCATTTCTCCTCTCCTTCCCACTGGGGGGGGAGCGGAAGGGTGAGCAAGAAGCTGTGTAGTGCTTGATTGCCAGCTGCCCAGTTAAACCATGGCAGTCCTTTTTTGGCACCCAATGTGGGGCTTGAAGTGTTGAGATAGCAGCAGATCTGACCAAAGATTATTAAGGGATTTATACTTATTAATAATTGCAGGTCACGATGTTGATTCATCATGCTCTCATTTTTGATGTACATGTCAAAGATTGGGTTTGGCTTTTGCAAATTGCTGTACTCTGCAATGACTAATAATGTTTTGTCTGCGAGATATGTTATTAGAGAACTGACCTGGGCCATAATCTGGTATTTGCGCTTAGTACTGAATCTATTACCAATACTGGTGTACCACCTCTTGGAGATGATCAGCAGTCTTTTTGTTATGAGAGTATTTTATGGGAGAAGTACAAAATGTCACCTTCATTACCCTCTTCCATGATGTTTCTCCTGCCCCCCATTAGAGGAACTTTTTGCTATCTTGAACAGCCTTGGGTAGTTAAAATACTTCTATTTGTATTTCTTGCGAATAGTGTTTCAGTTTTGCCGAAGGTTAGCTAGCGCATCAAGAATATAATCTAGAGTTTTGCCCCTAGGATGGATAGCTACAAGTGGTGGGGTATGTGGAGTAGCATGGGCAGATACCTAGGACAATGGGCACCTCCAGTGTTTTGGAACTTTACCCCTGAAGAAGTGCAGAATCCTGAAAAACTAGCAGAATATTTGGAAGTATGCTGTCGCCCTGGCAATTCCAGAGAGACACAAATTATTGCAATGTGCTGGGGCCTCATCTATGCCAACCGAGCCACCTTGTCCAACACTATTCAGGACCCTCAGAGGGTCTCTAGATCTGACAACAACATGAAAGTCACTGCAACTACTCATACCTCTGTGAAAGGAGTCACTGTAGCAACTCAAACCCTGAGCGAAGGGCCCTGCGGCTACTTCAGCTCTGCAAGAGTCACTAGAGAAAATGCTCTCCAAAATATCTTTTGTTCTAAGCACAGGGATATACAGGCGGGCAGGTAGAAAGACAGAATCTGTTCACAGGAAGATAAATCATTTAGATTTAAAAAAAGTGAAAGTTCTCAAGAAATATGGAATCTGAAGAAAAATCTGTTGTCTGGTACTTTATTATTTTTAAAGAAGTTTTACATCTGAACATCAATAAAGAAAGAAAAAAAAAATATTTTGAGATAATTCATTCCTTAGTAGGATTCTTAGAATAAAGCATATAACAGCAGTAAACAAAATTTAGGCAAGAGTGGAAGTAAAAGCTAAATGTATAAAATCCAGTTAAATGGGGAAATAAAAATAAGCAGCTAGAATATCTGTACTGATTTTTTTATATTAATGTATTTTTTATATAGTACTTCTATGTAATTATGTTTTTACAAAATTATGGAAGATGAAAATACACAGTTTTGAATAATACATATTTAAAATAAATAATATCTATTTGTAAGACATAAATATGTATTTAATATGTATTTAATATGCCAGTTGGAAACTTGATACAGTCTATTAGTATACTCCATTTATTTAGGAATGAGAGAGTATATTGTACTTGTGAAAGGGAGGGACGTTTGTTTTAAAAAAACAGTCAAGTAAGCCATCTCTGTCACATTATGTCACATAATCTTCATGGATTGAAATCCATGGATGAATTAGAAAGAATGTAATAGCAGTGTAATACACGGACCAGATTCTAAAAGGAGGACTATGGTCTGAAAATGATGAAAGACATTACAAAAATCGTGAAGAAAAACAAGAACAGTGTAAATCTTCAGTTATCCCTCCATAATCAAAGTGAACAGGTAGAACATGGTGCATAATCTACACTTTAAAACACATTTGATAACTATTTATTGGAGTAGTTAGTGCGTTCCCAAGGGACCAACATCAATAGCATTCTGATTCAGGAGACAAGACTGAAGTGTCAATAATATATTCAGCAATTTCATATTTGACTAATGGCAGTCGTACTGCAGTGAAATCTGACATCCTCGTGGAGGGTACACCTTCTTTAAAAGGGGATTCCACACATACAGGATGAAGAAAGTTAGAAAAAAATACAAAGGGCTGCTCACAGTATAAAACATTTCCAAACAAAGACTGGTTAATGTCGTCTTATAAGATGCTTAAATTCAAAAACATTCCACTAATCAGAAGAAAAGAAACAAAATGTATGAGGAACACACACACAAAAAAAGCACTGTCATGGCTAAATGGCAAAGAAAATAAGTATTAGAAGCAAAAAGTTAACCTTCCTGAAAAGGAGGTTTTGTAAAACAGAAGCACAGAAGAGAATAAAATGTCAACTTAAATATAAAAGTACAATGACATAAGCTAGAATAATAATACAAAAAAAAAAATTAAGGAGGAACTTTCTAGGGGCATGAAAACTTATAATAAAAATTTTCAAATACATCAGAAGAAGGAAACCTGTGAGAGAATTCACATAGCTGATAGATTACAACCATAAAAGATGCATTCAAGGAGGATAAGGAAAACAGCTAGATCAAATTTATTTTATGTGCTGTTCACTAAACAGGTTAGAGAGTTTCCCAAACAAAGTTCATACACATTCCTCACAGGATGAGCTGAAGAACTGTCCCTAATAGAAATATCAGTGTAAAAGATTTTGGAAGAAATGGGTACAAAGAAGAGTAACAGATTTCCAGAATTGGATGGCATTCACACAAAAATCCTGAAGGAACAGAAATACAAAACCGATGAAAGGCCACCAGTGGTGTGCAATTTGCTACTTGAATCATCATCCGTATTTTAGGAAAGCAAAGTGCTAACCCAGTGCTTATGAAACCAAACTTATTTTTAAGAAAAGCAGTAGAATTCTGCATAGTCCATTTGGAAATACTTTTTATATTGTGAGGAGTATACATGATGTACCAAAAATTATTAGCTTTCATTGGAAAAAAAGAAAGAATCTGGTTTAATTGCTACAGTTCACAATTTGATTTTTCAAAAATGTCACTGGTTAAATTCAACAGTGTCATAAATGGAATGCGGGACCAAAAATCGTTTGGGAAGTAGCAACAGCCACGCAAGCTCAAAGTACCTGTCCATCAAAAAAAGAATAGAGTACCTCCCTAGCAACGGATATTGCTTGGTAAAACAAGAAGATACAAAAAAATAAAAATCTGTTTCTTTCCTGTCTTCTATAAGTTTGACAGTTTATAATGCTCTGAAATACAAAACCTTATCCATCTCTTTAAACTGCAAAGTTATCAGAAGTCAAAATCCCGTGTACTTGGCAAAGAAGAATCTTTTGCCTTTCAGTACAGTGCTCCAAGTAGTTAGTGCAGGGAAGATGAAGTAAGCAAAATGAGGTCTGTAGTCTTCCATTTTTTAACTGAATTGCAGGATTTAAAACTAATTAGTAGCCTTTATGTGAAAGAATATGCTCTTGAGTTCTTAGCACTGGAGTAGCCAGAGCTATGAAAGTGGAAGGGGAGGGACTTTTGTTCTTGCTATAATCATCACTTAACAATTTTTCAGAAGTGATATGAAGAACAGCTGCCAAAAAATGATGTCATAAGACTTTTCCTCATTCTGCTTGTCCTAAGGAATATCACAGAGCTCGAAGACAGAGAAATATATAACATGGACAATATACATAACTAGCTATTTGAAGAAAATTATTCAAGCAAAACATTATATATGCAGAGACTTCCATTTGTATATGTATAAATATATAATTAAATACATAAATATAGTTTCGTATATAGTTATATAAAATATATTCATATATATGTATTTGTAGAGAGGGATCCTATACAAGGAATTTGTGAGGGTCTCCAAAATGTATCTGAACAAAGCCACTACTTTTTAGGCATAACTCCAGAATATGTATTATTCTTATAAATTATTAAACAAAAAGCAAGCCAATGAACAGAATTGTCAGTAGTTTAAATTAATCTGAATGTGAAAAACATGCATTAGGTTGTATCTCCTGTGCTGAGGATAGTTCTTTTATATGAAAGCCAAGACTATGATAAATGGCAATGTTTTTGTTTTGGTTTTAAAACCCCCAACACCTTGTGCATTCAAGATTATAAATGGCATGTAAAATATTGGGTTAGTCTATTCTCTGTACGCCATTACCAAATTTTTAAAAATTATCTTACAAGCTACCACTGCAAAGAATATCCTAACTGTCTCTTTTATTTGATATCTGCTATCAAACACCAAAAGGTAGCAAGAACCCTAGAAGCTGGGTGACTTACTAGCAAAAATCAACCTAATGGAGTTGCTACTTTGTCTCAGAATTAGGATGGAAGGTAGGATGTGTATTCCAGACTCAGGCTGGTTGCTGCAGGTATGCAGTGATCCATAGTGTGCGACCACTGAGGCACTGCTACTTGGAGTCAATATTAATGAGTGGAAATGTTAAGATTTGTATGCAAGCATGTGAATAGTTATGAAGATCGTAGCTTCTCTAGCTGAATGGAAAACTCCTCCACTTCATGTGGAAGTCCCTGCCTTGTGGACAAGAAATAGTGGCAAACACATTCTGCAGATTATCCGGCCTCCCTCTGATCATCTCAAATAGCCCATTGATCATGGAAAGATCCTGCCTGAGCCATGCTTCTTCCTTCTCTTTCTCTTTAAAGTTACCATTCATAGGGGTCAGTATCTGAACTTCAGGCCTGGAAGTGGTTCAAATTCAAGTATCCAAATGCAGGTAGTCTTGAGGGAACACAAAAAGGTAAAACTACCCATTTCAGGAGAAAAAATTACCAACAGAGTTGAGAGAAGGTACAGTCTTCCTGACGCATAGAGGTACACACTTTTGGTGCAAAATATTGTGTTCAAGGCTCATGTCCTAGCAGATCTTTGGGTCAAAGAATTAACATAAATTCCTTCTCAAACCCGCCAGTCATGCTGCAACAAAGTATAAATATTCATTGCCATCTCTCTCAGCAATTAGAAAAGAATCCATCATAGCCCGAGTTCCTGAAAACACCAAACTCCTTGTCAGATAGACAGACTTTATTCCCTCCGTACAAACTGCAGGGAGGCATACTTAATCCTTGAATTGGAAATCACTGCACCACTGATCATAGTAATAAACTTATTTCTTAGTTCACTTACTTCTGTGCCTGGCTGAGCTTAACTGGGCTGGAGGATTTTTGCCAAACAAGTCTTTGAAGCTTCTCCATCCAAGTCAAGGCAAAAAAAAAAAAGAAAAGAAAAGAAAGAAATAAAAAAAGACATGTTAAGAAGCTGACATTCCTTATTATACTAACGAGCAGCTGGGTCCCTTTTGCTATGAGCTAGTCATTTCCCTAGGTGAGCGATGGAGCCTAAGAACAGCCTGGCCTCCTAGATGGGCAGTAAAATAGCGGAAGTTATTCTGTGCTTTACAGATGCCTTATCTGACCCTCATACAAGGCCTATTTGCCAACTCGTCAGCTCCCCAGTGTTGGGGGTATTTTCTTACAATCATAAAAATGCATTAGATCATGACTTCTTGACCAATGTAACAATACATCTGTCTTTGGAATCAGGCCTTAGGCTAGGCTCTTCAATTCTCCATTTCCTGCTTGCTGCTTAACGTGTATCATCTGTTCAGCTGGTGTCCGGCCTCCTTTGCTCAGGTACCTAGCCCTCGGCACACATTATTTACTGAGTCTGGCCAGCTCACAAGAGCTGCGACAGGGCCCTTGTAGGTTCTAGATCTCTTTGGCAAGACTAGGACTTACCTACCACAATGTAGTGTGTGACCTGCAGTTCCGATATTCAGAGCATCCACGATTCCCATCTAGGACCTATATCCAGCTCTCTTTGAAAGGCATTGTATAGGGCACACCTGTGCCCCTATCATACAGAGATGTTGTCATGGCACACATACAGACTTGTGAAATAAAAATGTGCATAGTCTGATAGAGTCTGGTATAGTCTGTTCCTCACATACCTATATGTAAAGTAACTGAATTGAAAAAAAAAAAAAAAAGAAAATATGTCTGTACTTTGTCTTTTCCATGCTTGAGAAATACAGTGAAAAGGATCACTTTTAGCATTCATTATACACTCAGAGGCCAAAACATCAAAGAAATGAAAAATTCTTTTTTTGCAGGTGTGTTCAAATAGTACGCAATTTAAGGCATCAAGGATAACTGGTACAAGCATAAACCAAAGTATTGAATAACTTCTTATTGTTCTTTTGGTGCCCTGAATAAGGCAGGAATCCTACAGGAAGACCTATGATTTCCTTTTGTTACAGATTGTAAAAATGTATTTATGTTAGAGGACCAAATTAAAGCTATAAAGATGATTAATTGTGATGTTTCTTAACTTTGGAATGATTTATTTGTCAGACTTTACTAATTTTTTTTTTTTTTACTTATTATTTATTTGCTTATGTACAATATGCAGTCTAGTGCTATTCTATCTCTGCTAGAGGTGCCTCTCAAAACAGATTTAAAATCATTGATTTTTCAGACTCTTGTGACAGGTTTATTTGCTGTGAGCTATATATGATTGCTTGTAATAATAATAATAATAACGACAACAACAATAGAATATTAATATTAAAACATAAGCTATGAGAATAGTTTGAAGTATCTGTGGAGAATCTAGATGAACCTATAACCATATGCATCCATCTGACAGTCAGAGATTTAGTTTGCACCGTTTTCTTCTATAGTCAGTGCAGAGAACAAGTCCTCTCTAATCTTGGCAAAAAGGTTGTCATCCTCAGAATCAAGCTCATGATGGGATAGTTACAACAAAATCAGTTATAGGAGTGCTAAATTTTACATTAAAAAGTAGCACAAATGAACACAAAAACTATGATTGCTGCTTAATAAGGAAAAGTTTATATCTGTGTACACTGATGCTATACTGCTCATCATAATCTGCCTTTTGATTTTATTTTTTGGGGGGGAAGTAATATGTTGTTGGATTATATTTGGAACAGATATTCAGCTTTCACCTTCTAAGTGAATATTGATTGTAGAAATGCTTCAAAGTATTTAAACTGATAACTTCATTTTATCACTTCATAGCAAGACCTCTGATACGTCATTAATACTTTCAAAATACAAAGGAAAAGTCAAAGTTTTCTCTCTTTCTAAAGAAACAAACTTTATTAAAACTTTATATATATATATATATAATTTTGTAGTTGTTCCTGATAATCTGGGGACATTTTCCAGAAAGTGTCACTTTATCTGAAACATACTGGATGACCTCTGAACATTAGCTAGTAAGTCATCATGGTGCAGGAAAAGATAGGTAGAAACTAAAGAGGATTTAAACCAGTATTTTTTATGAAGTTATTTGCTACCTTGGATAAATAGTATAGCACAGTGGGGTCTCAGTCCTAATTTCCCGCTCCTGTTATCTCTGGTGCAGTTGGTTCAATGTGTAATTGTAAATGATTTTTCCTTTTTTTATTTTCATTTTTTTTTCTTTCAGATTTGAAGAGAAAGTGGAAGGGGCCAGACTTCCAAGGAGCAGCAAGGGATGAGGACGTGCCACCTTTGCTGGGAGGGCAGTGGCCTTATCGACCAAGGCCAGTCCCACTACCCCTGAGCGAGGTGAGCTGGGCAGGCTGGTGCTGGCAGCCAAGCTCAGCCCAGAGTCCAGATGATCAGATGAGTCCATAGCAATGAGGCTAGTCCAGTGTCTGGCTGGGAAGTCAAGCCTGTGGACCAGGGTCAAGCTCAGCAAGTCTAAGGCATGTTTGTAGTATAGCTCAGGCAAGAACCTAAGTTTAAGTGCAGCTCCCAAGCAAAGGGCAAAAGGACCTGTTTCTCAAATGAATCAGCAAGATTACATGGCTGCACCATATCAGAGCTGACCTCCAACACCAGCAGCCAAACCTCTGGCAGGAGAAGAGGGTGCAGAGATGGTATCTGCACTCGAGTCCCTGACCCAGACATCGCTATACAAGTCAAGGACTTCTTTGTGACAGTGTCTCACAATCTGTTCTGCCTGGCACAGCCACGTGCCACATTAAAAGCCTGCCAAGCAGCTGTTCGTAGCATGTGAGCACAGAACAGCCCTGCAGCAGGGCAGGGTGAAAACTGATTTTTGTCCCCTGGCTGTAACTGTTTTTCTCACTCCAGCTGTGTGCGGCTGGTGAGTCATCCTCAGTGCTAAAGGTGCAAGAAGCACACACAGGAACATAAGGAACAGACATTACACAGCTGAATTGTCAAAACTTCTGTGAATCTCTGGGATTTTTCTGAAACGAGAGTCACATGTCTCATGTTTAATGCGTGAAGTGAAATCAACTTTGAATTCCTTCTAAGCAAAAGCCTTAAACTTGTGACATACTAAAGAATCATGCTCTATAGTAAGGACCTACAAAAAGTTCTTACATCCATATAATACTTGTGGAGTTGGTAGGACTGTGAGATAGGGCTAAGAAGAAAATCCAGCAACTCTTTATGTTGGGAATGAGGCCTTAGAGCACTTAGTTCTTCACCTGCTGCTCTTGGCAGTGGGTAGCGATGTCCTCACTACAAGTGCTTCAGAGACCCACTGGAAGTGAACAGATTTAGGCTGCTAAGTCATTTTGATACTTCTGAGATAGTAAGAAATAATAAAATGCATCTTTTGGAAACAAACAAACATGCAAACACAAAACACCACATCATTCCTGATGGTTAATGTTTGATATGCATAACTAACTTTTCTTGTTCTGTGGCATCTGAAAAGTTTAGGGGGAGTATTTGTTTGAAAGAATAGTTACGTACTGGTTATATCATGACACAAATGGGGATTAAACCAAAATGGATGCCCAGAATACCTAGCATGGTTTGATATTGCTGGAATATTTATGGGTATCTTCTGTTTATACCACTGCAGAGGCCCATACGTAATGTTAAGTGTACCAGAAAAAAGTACTCTTCTGTCTAAGTTTTAGAAGGTCTAAGCAATTTAACAATACTGTTTCCTTTCAAAAAGAGGCCTTGGTTCTCAACCTGGTCCTGGTGAAAATCATGCGTGCAGTTTTCTGTGACAGGAAACCACTTCGATTATTGGAACATCCATCTTTACTGCATTGTATTTTAAGGAGTAGTATGTACCTATTGCAGGGACTCAGAATCACAGAATCACAGAATAGTAGGGGTTGGAAGGGACCTCTGTGGGTCATCTAGTCCAACCCGCCTGCCGAAGCAGGGTCACCTACAGCAGGCTGCAC
>Ga0065711_1046670_pt1 | contig 12759 bp, 4 predicted proteins | sample Hoacrofraction12_FD_59098 | JGI IMG/M metagenome (GOLD analysis project Ga0065711, IMG submission 59098) | Hoatzin crop microbial communities from Cojedes, Venezuela - Epithelial fraction 12 v2 (version 2) | ecosystem: Host-associated > Birds > Digestive system > Esophagus > Crop | place...
AAAAAAAAAAAAAAAAAAAAATCACATCTATGTTAAAAAAAAAAAAGCCCAAACCCCTAACTGGAGCAGAAATAGTAATAGATTCCATGACCTTTTTGACAAGGTTTAAGTCATATAAAGTTATATTACAATAAAACCAGTTTCTAAGCGGAATATTGGTTCATAGTGACTTACAGAAGCCTTCAGGACATGACTTGTTCAATAAAGAAAAGGAAGTTAGTATCTGTTATTTATGCAGCTACAGTCACGTTTGGTTGAACAAATTCACAGAGCTTCGATCCCCTCTACCAATATTTCAAACCGGTCTGCAAAAAATGTTATTAAGGTGCTTTCATCATTGCTGGATGTTAGGTAAAAATGCCTGAAGTTTATCAGAGCTGCCCACAAAAGCAACTAGTAGCAACTAGCTTTTCCACAACAATAGCTTCTTATTATTGTTTCCCGTCTCAGGTTAGAGATGAGTCAATATCTAACACCTAGCCATCAGGCATGCCTGCCCCCAGGTTTTTCGGGGCATGATAGGAGAGGAAATCTCTACACCAAATTTCTAAGAGATACCCTTCGCTACTGTAAACTAGACCAGAAGTCCTGATCCCAAACTGCTTCAATTATAAAAGCACTGCCCTGTATCACAGGCAGGTCTAGCCCCTTCCTATTAAATAACACAGATGGGAAAAGAGCGCATCACACATCATGCAAGCGTGACTTCTCCCAGAAAGTAAAAATAGAAAGATGCAAGCTCCTGCTACTGTGGCTTCTCAACACGACAATACCTAGCTCACGTATCTAAGTTTGGCTACGCTAGCTCACATTCCTAAGTTTGGCTAAAACCCTAAGCAGGAATAATTAGCAAGAGAAGCACTGACAGGCTGGAGAAACCAAGATTGCAACTACAGCTGATGCAGGTTAGGGCGTTGTGCAGACCTCCTTTCATTAACACCCAGTACATCCGTTAACCTGATCCTTTACCAAAGCTACAAATACACAGTTTAGTTCTACCTTCTCTCACCCTTTATGCCTAATACATGGAAATCTCATTTCAGGCAAACTAAGCAGCAATATTCTCTTCTAAGATCTTACAAAGTGGAGATTAGGAAGTCTCACTTACTGCTCAAAATCATGCTACCTTCGAGATCACCATTAAGCGGGGCTTGTCTTTAGAGTGTCTGGCTCCCTACCAAAGCCGTAGAAGACACCCAAATCAAGTCAACGTATCTTTTGCTGCGATATCACATGCTACTGTTTTCTGCATGTTTTCTCTACAAAGACTGATACATTTGACCAGTCCCCACAATATCAGGACACAGACACATATATATGGATACATGTACCTGGACACATTATATTTGGTGCAGCAAAAGAAAGTAAAATACCTATAAACTTTGGAAGTGAGAGAAGACAGGTGTGGTCTTTGAGATGTGTGATTTACAGTTCTTGCTGTGTCACAGATTTTAATTCAACCTGGAGTCACCCAAAGAGGAAGCTTGATCTTTCGCTTCCTATTTGTAAGTAATTACACACCCCATAGGGCATTACTGAAATACATCTTCCAAAATTATTTTGATGAAAGTCATATGAGGATCTTGGGTGGGGAGATCAGCAGCAAAGCACAAACAAATGGAAGGTCAGGGCATTTTCAACACCAGAAAACTGATTTCCTTGCATGCTAGGAGTTAACCTGTTCCAGTGGGCAAGTTTTACTCTGTCAATGGAATTTTATATGGAAGAAATAGTTTTGCCTAGATATAAACAATATTTTCACATGAGATAACAACAAATATGCAACATTTCTATCAAAATTACACACATCATGGTTTCTCTGTCCATTTTAACCACCACTTTCTGCGTTCAAGCCTTTCAGGTGAACACACAGGATTGGCTGAATACCTTAAGATGTGCTGGTTAATAACACACAAACTCTCTATACGACCAGTGTTACGAGGCAAGCCAAATCCCTTAGGGGTTTGGGGTACAACATTACAAAAGATAATCCAGTATTTGCTCCTCTTTCTTTAAGGCCCAACACATTCTCATGTGCAGCCTCGGTGCAGAGAGGCACAAGTGATCTCAACAGTTCCCGTTGTACTTCAAAACTTTGCGATATTGCATCATGATATGATGTTGGAAGCCAACATCCAAGTTACCAAAGTACAGCCACCTAAATACCAGCATTTATATTTCATTAAATCCATTTTACTAAACAGGTAACTACTAGCACTGTATACGGTGCTCCAAGCTTGGGATGTCAACTAATTTGATTTATTCTTCTCTTCCTTGCCCTTATATCTTGCTTAATAAGACATTTCATTCCGATACTCCTGAGGTAACAAAGGCGAAAGCTTTGCTGCTGTATATCGTAGAAGCTTTATTTATTTATTTAAGCTGTACAAGGTAAGGGGTCATTTCCTTGTGAAAAGAATAAAATAGAGCTGATACTGTTTTAAATCATATCATGTAATCCCATTCTTGTCCAAGCAATAGATTTACAGATAACAGCAGCAATCTTCCTAAAGTGTAAAAAACCAGTGACCCTTCTGGAACCACAAAGTGACACAAAGAGGTGTTATTTGCAAACCAAAAGAGCTATTAATACACAAAACACTATATTGCAAGCAACAGTACAGATTTTTTTGAATGCACAAGGAGAAAGGAAAAACAAGCAGAGGTTGCAGTTCTAGCTCTAATGACGCCGCTTTGTGCCTAGCTAATCCAGCGCATTTTATTGCATTCATTCATTTCTAGTTAGGACTTTTACTAACTAAAGAAGGGGAGAAAAATTGTATTATTTGGCGGGCTAATGCTGCCATTCAAACTCTGAAGGAATGTTCTTTTTCCTTTTTTTTTTTTTTTTCATTTTGCCCAAGTAGAGAGCTTTGTCCTTCATACGTTTCCTTAGACTACATATATAGTAATGTATTCCTATGCACCGGCAACAGACACTATAGGAAAATTGCCTGGATAAAGAAATACAACCTGTAAGATCACCTCCCATTTAGAAGCTCGTAAAATATCTAGACATAAAAGACATAGATTAATGTAGTTTCCTCATTTATTTAGTTTTGTAACTTTACATTAGGTGCTAATGTGAGAAGGGAGAAAGAAAGATTCTTCTTTGATTTTTTCATTGTGTAATTTGAAATTGCACCCATAAAAAACCAAAACACCCTTCAGGTCCAGCACTGAGAACCCGTAAGAGCGAGGGCCATCGTACAACCCCAAAACATACACATTCAATGTTTAATACATTTCTAAAAGACTGTCATGAACACGTTGATTTTCAAATGCAAACAATGCTGTCCTGCAATACACTTTTTTTCAAAAAATATGTTTAAAATGCCTAGCAACACTCTAGATTTTTTCCTTCGTGCTAATGTATTCTCAATTTTCTGCTGTTGTTTCAACAAAGGACTAGCATCACAATGCTTACAACATTTTAAACTGGGGGCCTTCCACTTCAGAATGTAACGCATTTTTGCACACCTGATATTCAAACCAACAGAAAGAGCAGGTACGCTATGAGAGCAATCAGTCACATGGGGTTTTAGTCTCTGCATTATAATCATAATTGTTTTCTATTAATTAGATAATACGTATTTGGAGATGGAAAATTAATTTTCCCATTCAAGACATTGCGACAGAAATAAAACATGAAAGCAGGTATGGACTGCAGCATTAACAAGTCCTTATTTGAATTAGCTTGTCATTATAACCGAGAAGTAAGCCAAAAGCTGGAACCACTTATGATCAAAAACTGTAACCTTTGTTTCTTTTTCTATTGCACGGGAGAACGGCTAACTTGCATTTTATTTCAAAGCCAGCCTTAGTAGCATTCAGAACAAGTTCTGCAAAGCAACACCTAGAAATTTAATTGCATTTAATAACTTCTATCACCATTATAAATCGAGTCAAATACTCACAAGTATTGAAATCTACCTAATAATATTTTCTTGCAGCTTTTATTTCGCTCAGGATTTTTCAAGATCTAGCTATATTCCAAAACTTCTTTAACCTGCAGTATGCATTTTGTGAATGTCTGTGCACAAGCTGGATCTTACTTTTTATTTGCATTTTTCTATTGAATGCTGTTTCTTCAGAAAAGTTAAGGCAACACACTGAAAAAAGATAGTATGGGCTATGCTTCTAATGCTATGCAGCAGCAACGTAGCACAGCATCTTTGAATGTGTTATCCTACAGCAAATAATTATCATATATATAAAGATTGTTTAATTTCTTGTATTTTACTCTTTTTTTTTCATTTCTCCTTCAAATATATTTGTAACAGATGATTACAGGGAACTGTATTTCAAAAATACTGATTTTATTTTAAAAGCCTGTATTGACAGTTACTCGGGGGTGAGGGGGTCGACAATTTTTAAGAGACAAATACATTTTGCAGCATTTGTGGAAAACCTTTAAAATTGCTAGGTGTTGTTATTTGTGTGGCACTGCACTAGTACCAGGTATAAATCGTAACAGTGTATAGCTGAATTAATCTCGACAGTTAAAAAAATTTTAAGGAAAAAGTGTTTGGTTAGATTGATAATGAGATTTATAAGCTAATACCTTATGAATGGCTAAAATAAGGCCTCCAAGACAATTTTAGTTCAATCACCAAGTTCTTCCAATGCTTACAGGGACAAAGCTGTTTCCACAACAAAAGCGTCCCTGCCTCTCACAGCAGCCATGGGCCGGTGCAGTTACACAAGATGGAAGCAAAGGGAAGGTCACAGGGCTACGTGGTACATTTAAAAATGCCAGAAATAGATGCTGATCAGCTTGTATTTCTTTTCCAAAAAAAAGCCTCTAATCAGTTCTAAATTTCTTAGACAGTTTGCTTTCTTGCTGCACCTAGAAATGTGTCATTTGTCTATTTAAAAACATAACAGCTCACCACCCCTCCTGACTGGCTTTCGTTGGCCTCTTTTTTTTTCCCCGTTTAATGTCTCTAACTTTATGCCATGTTCTCTTCCTCTTTCAGCACGGCTGAGCAAGGCTGACAGGCGGATTCCTTTGCTTTTCAGGGTATTAAAGCCACTTTCCCGCTCTGACAGCCTGTTCTACTCTGCCACCTTATAGCTCTGGCTTCACACTTCTCTGGGCAGCCACTGCTTCTTGACAGACCACTGTCACTTCCCATCATCCTCTCTGTAGATCCTGTTCTCTCCCCCTCAGCATGCATCCCGACTTTCCAACCAATGCAATTATTTTTTTTGACAAGCCATCCATCAGCTTTAACTTTAAAAGCACTTTCCGCTGATATCCATTGTTAAATCCCTTGCTTTTTATGGAGCTTGCATGAGAGAATATGATATCAGACATTCAAACTACCAAACCATGTAAATTTACTTTGTTCTCAGCTATGTTTCCAATTTCACGTCCAATTTTTCGGTACATTATGCGTAGTTGTTGTGCTTAATATGATGTTGTCAAATCCCATTAAAGTTCACTGCATTGCACGGCTTTAAAAACAGGTTACAATTTGCATTCTATAAAGAAAGGAAGGAGTGCAGTCTGAAGTCAAGCTGAATCTTATTAAAATTATCTGTTCAATTGTTACATTTGTAGATGGAGTAATTTTGAGGCATTAGCTGAGACACATATGAAAATGTCAGTGTGCCAACTAATGACAATGAAAGCAAAAGGAATATATCTGTGAAACTCAATAAAGCTCCTTTGCTGGTGACATAAATTTGATGATAATCCGAGGAAATGAATAAGGGACCATCCAGTTTGAATAGGAATTACCTTTTCTATTAAATCACTTTGCTGTATTTCCACTTGGCCTACATCTCGGTCCTATGCCACAATGACTCTCTCTCGGTGGACTAAAAAAAAAAAAAAATCCCTTACAGGAATAACATTCTCTTGAGGAATATCTTTCATGTAAGCCTCATAACCAATTTCAGACCAACACAGTCAAAAAACCAGGGAAAGAATTAGTGTCTCCCCCGCCGCCTCCTTTCCATATATAAAGGCAGATGAAATTATTTGCTACTGTACAACCAGGAGACATGTCCAGTGCTAAACACCACTGTGCTCTCCAGGCAGTGTCTTACAGACAAAGGCTTGAATCCTTACAGACAGGAAGACAAATCGACATAAATAGACACAGGTAAAAAAGAAAAGTTCCTCAAGCTACCAAAAATTCTCAGAAGCTAAGGATTCATGTGAAAGGCAAATTTTTTCATGGCATATTTTAGTCTAGTGGCTCACCGCCTTTAAATCCCGCCCTTGGCAACTGGTAACTTGGCTATTCCTTGGAGCAGGAGGACAGGCGACAGGCAGCAATAAGGAATGCTTCTGCAAGTGTCATTCAATTACCAGTGTGCATTTTTCACAATTCAGTACAATTAAAACCTGCTATAAGTACGCAGACATAGTACATAACTCAAGTTGCATCAGCGACATTACTCTTTTGACTATAATAAGAAAAAGAATTAAGTCTGCCTGGCATATCTAAGCCCTTAACCTCAGGTAAAATCTTCTCAGACTCACTCTGTTATTCCTTAAAAAGTATGTTAAAAGGTGAGGTTCAGACTTCTGCATCTCATTTCAAGCAAATAGGCAAGGACAACAATAAATGCAGCCAGCAACAGCTGTTTGGGCAACAGCCTCAACACAGCTGCCTTACAATGAAACAGCACCTGATAACCCCCAACAAACGCAGCGAATGAAAGAGCTGCTCATTTAGAATTGCTCATCTGATTACAGATTACCATGATCTATCTTTTCCAGATCTGTTTAAGATGAGCTTGTTCTGAGTGGTTTTCCCATGCAGGGCTTTGCATGAAAGCAGGTAATAGTTACTCTTTACACTCCTTCTCCTGATCACTTTTCTCCAAGTAGCAATTCCTCCCATTTCCCATTTCTTTCCCACGCACGCCAAATTTCCAAGTTCTCTATCGTGATTATTAAGAGGCCTCCAAAACCTCTGAAGCTCTTTCCCTCACATTAACTAATTGCAACCAAATATTACATTACCTGCAAGCTGACTGTATTATCTCAGTCCCACCCACTATGGGTTAATACGTCCCCAGTTTTGGCTCAGGTGTTCAGGGGAAACATGACCACTTGGAAAGTACACAGGGTATGAGTTATACACCTGGTTCTACCCCACATCACCAAGCTACTCTGCCTAAATCCTTCCACCCTTCTTCCCCTTCCAACAAAAACATTGACTGAATTTCTGAAATCTTATAAGAACTTTAATATAAACACATCTATCACTTCATTTTACATGAAGATTTGTTTGAAAAGAATAAGGACTAACCCAATAAGAAAAATAGGAAATGTATGAAAGTAAATTAACAACAAAGCAGCAAAAGTGATCCTGAAATACATCAGTAGTTACATTCATTCTATGTTACAAAAACATTCTTATTTTCATGTCATATTGAAGAAATTGAAGCATGTAGTTCTGACCCAAGCAATCCGTTGAAGATACTACACCTTCCTTAAAGCTCTTTAGTGAACTACTGATGTTACCATTTTCAATGTGCAACTCAGCATACGCAGGGTTTCTACTTGCTTTCTCTGGTAGTTTCCATTGAGACCCTGGCCTTTACCACATTTCTTCAAGCAGTGCACTAAACCAATCTACCACAGCTTTCCGCTACATCTAATTCTTTCATTATTCTTTTATTTCTTCTATCTTTTCCCTTGTTCCATAGCTACTCGCTGAACATTTTTCGATTGTTAAATTTTCACTTCTTTGCTTTTACTTCAGTATGTTCTGCACAAACACGAACCACTACCTTCCGCTGCATTTTCTTAGCCTCTGAACAAGTTCATCTCTATATAAAGGATGCTAAAGAAACTATTGTGCTGCACCGTGTAAGGTTGTCTGCCCACTTAGATGCTATACTACTTGTGGAGCAACTTTAGAGATAAATATAAACAAGGTTGAAGTGGATGTTAATAATACCACATACTTTAATTTTTTTCCAACTGAAAAGCAAAAATAACACTCATTTCATAGTGTCTGGTCATAGCCACCATAACAGCCATCACTATTCATCATCTACAAGTTGAGCCCACATAGACAGGCTCAGAGGCGCTTAAAGAGGGGAGGTTTGTTTGTTTGATAACCTCAAGAATTCTTATTCTGTGGAAACGAAAAATAAGCCAATAAGAGAGTCAACTGAAACATGGAGTAGCTCCACGGGGAAGTAAAAATGAACAGAACAACTTAAACTTGGATTACAATTGGTATTTAGAAATAGTCAGAATTTTAGCTCCTATTTGAAGCTAGTAACCAAGAAAAAAATTAACAAAAATAAAGAGCTTTTAAAGAACACCAACATTTAGGCATCCAGTTGCAGTGAAAGCAAAACAAGCTTGATGCTTGCAACTTTCTTTTCTCCTTTGGAGTTCGTTTGATTGAATTACGCACAAATGGTTCTTTAAAACTTTAACTTCAATGATACTTCAAGACAGATCTTATGCAGGACAAAGCATCTTACAACCACTTACAAAACCAAACAGAAATCTTCCCTTTCAAGTGTAGGGTAAGATACAGGGACTGATACTAAAGCCTTTGTGCATCAGTTCCACTGGGAAGGTCATTAAAGTTCGGTCCAGAGACCTCGCTATTTCTTTCTGAACTCTGTTTGTGCACAAATTTTCTGTAGGAAATCACACTGCCCAGGAGGCTATTTGGGTCTGCAAATCTGTAAATCAAAATTATCCACGTGAAACTGTGAAGTCATTTTTCATGATAAAGGAACAACAGAATTTGAGAGTTCCCATGTTCCCTCTGTAGTTAAGGTCAGCTTTAAATATATCTTCTCCACTTTGATGTTATGGTTTTTGTGCATTACATCCATTTTCTACCAGAAAATGAGCAATGACCTCAAGCACTAGAAAAACAGTCCAATTTACTAATAAAAGACAATGAAGAGAGTCATTTATCTACCCCTTTTATCCATCTTGCTATTCTACTTTGTAGCAAACTCATCTCAAAGACACAATCATAAAAAATAAAACAAATATGCTTTTGCTCTTTATAGCTCATATTACTTTACATGAAGACACTCAGACTAAATGTGGAGAGAGAGAGACTAGTTGCCATGGGTTCATTAGTTAGCAGCTCTGTAACCACAGTGGTACCTCCTTGAAATCCATCTCACACATGCTCCCAAGGCAGAGGAGTCCGTTTAGGTATTAAACACATTTGTTAGAATGTTTACAACGTTTTGCTAGTTCCTCCAATAACCACATAGCAATATTATGGTCGACCAGCAATTAAAAGAGTACTAATACTGCTGTCACCCATGTCATCTGAAGGGTGGGGGATTGTTGGGGGCAGCTGGGGGATGGTGGATTCAGTTCCTCAAACTATGCTCATTGGTCCAAAGAGAACGTAAACTCTTCAATATACCATATAAGTCACCCCAGAGGCTATTAAATGCAAACTAAAGCAAATAACCAAGGAACGATCTGCAGGTTCTTCTCACATAACCTAAATAAAACCCTAACCCACACATCCTACACATCAGTCTCTTTTTAATTTTAAATTATTCTTCAGTAATTTCCACTTTATGATACAAACATCCTCATTAATACAATGGAAGAATTACCGAGTTGAATTAGAGGAACGTGTCTCGGTTCTCTCATGAGACTGCTTTAAATCTGAGAGCTTGATAAACATACAGTTGTGAAAGTCATCTCCTCCTTTTTTTACCACACTCACCCTCCCAATATTTGTAATTACATACCCTGAAAGAGACAGAAACATATTTCTAAAACCAGAGAAAGCCTAACCACTTCTCTCCTGAAGATGAGATATACTTTATGAATACATTACGGCTGCAGTAACCTAATTTTTAATAGTAGTTTGGATTCCTGTGCATCTTAAAAGGAGGAAGTGGATTTCTGTAAAGTGAAGCAGACCGAGAATGCATACGGAAATATTAGCAAAAAAACACGTGAGGTCCTGTCAAGAAATAAACATCCATTTACACTTCACGTACCATGATTTTAACCCATTTTCAGATTAAAGGCAATGAATAGCAGCCATCCCTCAGAGTCCTAGAAAGAGCTGCGTTCATAAGACTGCACCCTTTTCATCAGTGGCAATGCTCTAAAGGCGGAGTAAACAACAAATTGGAATTACAAAGACTGATGTCCTTTTAGTTCCTGCCACTTATTTTAGAGATTAAATTCACATGTGTAACAGAAAGATGGTGACAGAGAAAAATTTATTTTCAACCTGCTAATGAAAAATGACGATACCTTCTCACTACCAGTAACATCCCAAATTTTACAACAGCCTATAACTACGGGGTAGAGCAGTGCTCCAAACAATAAATACTTCCTTCCTCCATAAAACAAAACAAACAAAAAAAATTAACTTTTCTGCTTATGCCAAAGCCATGCTCTACTTCAAACACATTATGCTTTTAAGAGCACAGAACTAAGCATCAGGTGCAAGCAGGAGCTCCAGTTGCCCCAACGTTCTCTTTGAAACTTGCCAGTTTTCTAAATGTGCCACTACATAAAATAAAATCAGCTACAGTGAATGACAACATGTTTGCTTCCTCTGTTGACTTGTTACCTTTTCTAGTTTCTAGGTAAAACACACTCCTTCTGCTGGGGAAGCAGCAGAAATGAGAATGCATTCATAGAGCGGTCTGATAAAATACTGGAGCTTATTACTACATTTTTACTAAAATTATTCAATAATAAAAGCAAAAAAACAAGATGCTGGTATTCTGCTGATAACCTCCCATTGTCTGATTTGCTTTGTTTGCAAAACATTAAAACACGTGAGTGTAGTTTCGAAATACAAATAATAGCCAGCATCTCAAAGACTGAGATACCTCAAAGAACATTATTATAGCATTAGGGAAGCTCCACTGATCTCTTCTATGAATGAACACAGGGGAAAGCCAGATTCTGTAGAAATGTGGGTAACCCAGCTGAGAGGGTACAGTTTCTGACAGCAAGTACACAGGAGCAGCACTATCTGTCACGAACCAAGCACTTCATAGAAAATGCCAATTTGGTTTTACACTATTTCTTTTCATCTCACCTCTTTATTTTATTTATTTTTATTTTTACAAAAACGTGTAACTTCAGCTTACTAGGTATGTTGATATCTACTGTGAAAAAGACAGTAGGTTCAGTCTTGGATTTAAGGCTTTTTTCTAAAACCTTACTATCAAAACTATACGTTCATCACACCTTTTTTCTGTTAAACTAATCGCACACCAACACAAACACATAACTAGGATTCACCCAGGATTAAATAACAATTTAGGATTCAGTTTCACATCATCAAAAGGGTTAAAATGTCTTTTTCTCCCCCTCCAAACAGTGACTGCATTTTTCTTTCCTCATTTATCCTATTTTCTAGCTGTTAAAAAGAAATACAGAGACTTCTTCAGAGCCAGCAGTTTTGCTTAACTCACTTAAGCATAAAGATTCAAGGCTCTGAGCCTCTGCCCTCAACACCATCAATTCTAGTCCCACCTGAAATTTAAAATACTGAAGTGATTGTGGTGAATTTCTGGGAGTCAATCTTTCTGGCTGAATGGTTGTCTTCTTGATGGAGAAGGGCAGTTGTCCCTGAGGAGAAGGTAATAGTAGGATTTTGTCTTATCCTTTAAGTCAGACTCACCACAAACTGCTGAGTCAGCCATACATACAAGCAGCAGCAACGGTAACATCATTGCTTAAGTCTACCTTTCCCAGGAGCGTGGCCAGATGCAAAATAACAGCTCATGTCACTAAAGTGATGTTCTAGGTGGAATATATTAGGAGACCAACCCAGTCTTTTTATAATAGCAGAACAGTACAGTTTAAGATAAAGGAGCTAGTACCTCACTACAAGAAAACAAGTATCAAAAGGAAAAAAAAAAACCAAAACACAACCCCCCCAAAAAAAACCCCAATCTAATGCAACTACTTAAGAAGTACGGCAATATTCTACCTTAAATTACAGAGGAGTCATGCATGCCAACAAATAAATTATTAAAGGCTACTATTTTTAACAGCAATCAGTAGAGAAAGTACAATCCTGTGAGGAGTAACAGATTTCCCACATTTCATATATGCAGACTTACGTTACATACGTGAAAAATATATCAGTTTACGCTTTTAAATCCAGAGTTCACTTGACTGATCATTATTTCTGTACTACATTGGATGTAAACTTTGCAGTAAGCAAATATGCCCATTTGGAGGCCAAACTTCTGAAATATATTGTGCCAGGGCACGCTGGCTGTTGCTAGGTTTATGCAACTTCCATAGCAACGGCAGCCATAATATAAAGAGCTTCTCAAAGAGGTAACTTTACATAAGGTCAACAAGTCCCCTGACAAAAATTTTATATAGTGCTCAGTCTTAAGACATACAGCCAAACCTTTGTTCTCTTCATAACCCTTAGGCAAAAAAAAAGCTAATGAGACTCACAGACAACATATTAAATGATGGTATTTTCAGTACAGCTGGGATTCCATTCTATAAATAATTTTAAAACTATTACCCAACAATGTATTGTGATAAAAAGCTGACAAGGTCTTTCTCAACCAGTAGTTACTGGCATGGTTTTGCTACTAGGGATGAAAGATTTTTTTAAATGTCCATGGTGATTTTTCAGGTGCTCCTATAAACACATTGCTGTCACTTATAATCAGTGGGATACGTCCTTTGGCTGAACGTTAAAACTCATAAAATCCTGAGAATCAAAATAGCTACAAATACCATAATCAAACTCTTCCATGCTTTATAGCAGTAGGAAGAAAAAAAAAAAAAAA
>Ga0065711_1046672_pt1 | contig 12758 bp, 7 predicted proteins | sample Hoacrofraction12_FD_59098 | JGI IMG/M metagenome (GOLD analysis project Ga0065711, IMG submission 59098) | Hoatzin crop microbial communities from Cojedes, Venezuela - Epithelial fraction 12 v2 (version 2) | ecosystem: Host-associated > Birds > Digestive system > Esophagus > Crop | place...
AAAAAAAAAAAAAAAGGCATTTGCCAAGAAGTCTCTAGAAACTGATTTTCCACTAAGGAAGTAATAAGTATTTGGAATCACCTGTGAGATTTTTAAAACAAATTCACTTAAAATCCAAGTGTCCTACGGATTACATTTTTCAAAGGAAATACAATAAGCAGGACAGGAAGTTACCTAATGAATGGATTTTTTTTTTTTTCCTTTTAATTCCTTACATTTTACTTCAGAGACAAAAATTCACTCATATACACAGGAAAATATCCTTTTCCTCTTAGACATCTAAATCACATTCAGTGGACAGCTTTTGGGCATATGGACCCACTGTGAAGGCACAGAAGAGAAGGAAACTCTGACCTTTATTTCACTACTTGGTTTGCTTAAGGCAAGAGCTTCTGACATGAACAGTCACATATACAGCCTCAGAACATAACTACTAACCAAAAGCCACCGCAGAAGATGCTACTGCATGGACTAGCCCCGGTTTCTAAACACCTTTTTAGGAACTACCAGCAGGCCTCAGAAAATTTAAGTTGGTAGCAACTATTGAAAATCTCAGGTTAAAACCCAGTTTCCAGGTTTTTCCCTAATTGCTTCATTTTAATGTGGCGTAGCGCAGCTTTCCATGCGATCAGCTGCATGTAGCCAACTCCCAGGGGGACCGGGCTCGGGTGGCCTCCTGCAGCAGGATCAGACCACTCTGAGACATTACCCCAAGGCAGGATTTTGACAGCTGCTGGAAGGAAGACAACAATTCACACGTGAAAACAATTTTAATAAAGTTGCAGATGAGCGCCACTCACATTGTGCCAAGTTGGGACACCATCCCCAGCGTGCTGGAGCTTGTGCTTATCCCTGCTTTGTACCTTGACCCCTTCCTCCGAGTCACTTAGGTGAGCTTTAATTTTTTTTAAATCGTAAGTAACCAGTGGTGAAATTCCAAATTCACACCAACAGAAAAATTAGGCTCTGTTTACTTGTTAAATATCTTTTATTTCTGCTGAAATTTTGCACTCCGTGACAAAATTAAATAAATAAATATCAGCTTTATCTCACCTCAACTGCTATGAGACATGATAGCAAATCTGTCAGTCTCATAACCCAACACCACACGTATCTGTCTTTCCTTGCAATAAATTTCTGCTTGAGCAGCAGGAATATGACAGCTGTACCATGCATTGGCATATTTGCAATGCTTAACCTCTCCAGAGTAGCTTGATGAAGGGCTGAAAGCTTCATACCCCAAAGTGAAACAAAGCAAGGGACATAAATCCCAAACTGCCTTGGTGGCCAACAGCACTTTGCACAGTTTGGACAATAAATACTGCAGGAGAGCAAGAGGGAGCAGAGTTTGCAGACTGCAGCCTCTGTTGTCCTTCTGGAACCGTGACTCTTTATGACTTGGAAATAGCTAGAAAATTGAGTGCATCTATGTGGTAAGTTGCTGCTTCCCTCCAACCCACTCCAGTCTATATTCATGCTATATTCTGCAATATTCTTCAATAGGAGCTTGGTGGTTTGTTTGTTGTTTTTAATTGCAAGTCATCTTTGAAGTAAATAAGCAGGAGGGGGAGGATTGCCACTGTAAAAGAATTGCTCATCCTTAGTTCTACTAATTTCCAAGTATCCTACACAGACAGCAGCCCCAGGACCTCTTTGACCCACCAGATTCCCAACATTAAAACAAACAAACAAACAAAAACAAAACCCAAAACACACACGTGTAAAAAGATGCAGGGAACCAACTACATTTTGTTAGTGAAATTCTTGCTTTTCCTTCTACTTCTCGTATAATCTTGTCACACATTGTAATCATATACGCAGCTGTTGATCCAAATACCTTAAGGTCTTTCTGCAGCCCTTGAAAATATCCCATACGTCCCTGAAAGCCCCCTTCCTCCCATGTTGTTAAATCTCTAGTCTGCATGTGCTTTTCAGAGTATCCGTTCCCCATTTGCCTTTGCTGCTTCAGTTGCTATACCTAAGCCAGGATCTCTAAATTGCCCTTGCCTTTTAAATTATTTATTCTTACTAATGATGTAAGCAAGAGCTTGTAAATTTAATTGCATGCTGAGCTGGCCCTACCATAACATAAGTGTGTTAGAGACAGTAATATCAATCAGTACAAACAGGAGGCATGCTGCATCAGTGAGACTATCTGCCTTCATGCCACAGAGAGGTGTGTAAATGGTGATCTAGAGCATCTTTGTAACAAGGAAACGCTCTGTGCTCTTTCGAGGGCAGTATGAACATCTTTCCAGAATGAATCATGACCACAGAGAGAAACATTATTTCTGAAGGTTTACATGAGCTTTGGATGACTGTACATGAAGGATAAAATCCAAGTGCATCCATCATGTAAAGTGTAACTCAGCCAGTGCATCCACAAGGGAATCATGTACAACCCCATCGGTTGTGTCCCCACCTGTCCTCACAAGTGGGCTCAGGAGCAGACACGAGTACAAAATGGGCTTAGATCTGCCTGTCTGCTCGCTACACGGGGACTCCCCCACAAGCTGCATGGGGAAACTCCTGCAAGAAGTCTACCTACAGCCCATTACAGATTGCTTGTACCCTCTGGCCCACATCTGTCGTGCTGAAACCATGCCAACATACCAGGTGTACACATGCACATCCATGCAATCCCATATGCTCCAAGATACGGACCCCATCTACCCCGGTAACAAATTTGCAGAGTCACTGAAATACAACATGGCAACTGTTTTCACTGGTTGGTGCTCCCATAAGGCAGGGGCAGGAAGATAAAATTCTTCCTGCTGAGTTATTCCAACTGACCAGAATCATGCCGGGTGCTTCATAGAAACACAGATATAATCCCAGGCCTGCTAGCACTCAGAAACAAAAATAAGACAAACCTGTATTAAAGTGCATCGTTATTGAACTACTGGAGGCATTAACAATGCAGACGAGAGAGAGGGAAGAGGCAAGTCCATCAGAGTGCCCATCAATCACACTGTCACGAATAGAGCCAACAGCTCCATTAACTCTGGCATGTGCAGGTCGCAGGCTTGCTCGCTTGTTTGGTTTTTAATATATTATCAACCTCATTTTGAATGCAAATATTAAAGCTTGGTAATGTACTGGTAATGCAAGCAGAATGGTTTTTTATGAGATTCTTAACCAACTAGTCAGAGGAACAGGGCGGAACAAGGAGTTCCCAGAAAAAAAATTCTCCTTACTATGAAATATGGCTTTGACTGCCCCTTGGTCTCCAAAATAACTTAATATTTTTGGCGGAAAATGCAAACCGCTCATGAACTGACAATTTCTATTCCAATTTTCTGGAAGCTTTCAAACAAAATTTTTTAGTTATTAATGCTTGTGTCCAAACATGCCAAATTATCTGTTTTTCTTTTTCCATCCAAAAGCTGAAGAGGTTTCTCCTGAAACCATCAATAAACACGGCCATTTTCACAGGTACCACCAAAATTTTCAGGCTGAGATGATGTGGCGACTGTTACACTACTGGGATGCAGAGATAGCGTGGAAAAAGCATGAGGAATGGTAAGTGAAACAGCCTGAAAACCATGAAATAGGACTGAAAATCTACAAATAAAAGACAGTTGTTGCAGAAAAGTAGTGTTTAAGGTTGAAGGTAGCCAATTCCAGCTCAAGCCATGAGTTCACACAGTCTTAGCCTCCAGGCAGGTATATGATTTGAAGACGACCAGACATGGCTATGAATGCCAAGTATTCCCAGAAAACACAACCAAATCATAGCAAAAGCATTTGGGATGCAGCTTTTCCTGTGTCTTCGTGTCAATCAAGCTAATTTCCAGAAATACAGATAAACCATTCATGCACGGAGGTTTCCAACACACTGAAGACAGCCTGTAGGTTGCATAGAGACTTGTCTCTGCATATAGCACAGCAAGCCAGAAGACTTGGACTGGAAACACGCGTTCATAACATAGGAGAAATCATAGATTTGGCAAAGTCAACCAGCTGAGGCCAGCCGCTTCTCTGGGACCACTCAGCCCCACTGGTATCTGAGCACTGCCGTGGGATTTTTCCATCCTGTCCCCACAGGTGTAAATGATCCCCCAGGTTGCACAGCAACAGTCAGCCCTTTGGATTGCACTTGTGTGCTACAGCCCTGTGTGAGTGTGTGCACGAGGGAGTGTGCTTGAAGTATGAATCAATTTATTTCTCCCCATATGAATAATGCCTATTGACAAAATCACTGGGCTTAAATGACTACAACAAAATCAAAACCAACAAAAACAAGCTGCTGGGCTGAGATGAAAGATACTGTATTTCTTCTGTGAAGGACAAGCACATAATGCATTTGATGACCCAGAAAAACATACTGCAACATCTAGGTCTGTTTGTTACAAGTAAATGTCAAGAGAGCTGAAAGAAGAAGTCAAGCCTTTGCCTCAGCCAGACAGAGGAAGCACCGAGTTGCACCATGAACGCATTTGGAAATAAACACTGACAAGGGAAAGTCATTTCTCTTTGGTTGTCATCAGCTTCGGGGCTAGAAGACGCGAAGCTGTCACACGCCATCATCAACACACCTGCCACATGCACCAGAAGCACACCACTGAAGGCAATGAGGTGGGCCCTGGTGCTCAGGGGGCACCCTACCCAATGGCCCCGGCATCTCTTCTCACCACCATGTACCACACATCTCACTGCAGCGGTGCTTCCTTCATTTATTCATGTGGATGGCCAACTCTCCTGAATGAGCATACGCACCAAAATAGGATTCCCCTACTGCTGCCTCCATCAGAAACTGAAAGAGAGGTCCCATGCTGGCAAGAACACATTGCCCTGGTGAGGAGCTGGATCACAGCATCCAGTGTGCGTGTTACGGAACCAGTGGATCCTGTCTCCTGGGGAGGGGAGATGGGGTGAGAAGATGCTCTTTAATAGCTGAAGGTATCTTGGAAATGTCTGCTGGCAAGTGACACAGAGTGGTGGCTTGCCATGCAGACAGATCAGTGTGTGGACATGACCTGCATAACCACTGCCAACAGGTTCCCTGAGGGGAAAGAAAATGTATCCATCCTTTCAGCAGGCCTAACTCTGCTATCACGCACACTGCTGTTAAACCAGAGTAATTGAGTCTCAGCACAGCAGAAATCAATGAGATCACTGTCAAGTCCAGCATCAAACACACACACTTACAAACTTGCCCAAGATATCTTTACAGGGATTTTTATACTATCCTCTGTGAACTAAAATTGTTAACATTTCCTTTCAATTTTTGCAGAAAACCTTGCTATATCTGCCCTTTATCTGCATGTTTAGGAAGCTGTGAAAACCCACAGAGCATCTCTCATGTCAAGACTACATGTGTGTCAGTTATGTGCATAAACATCTGAAAATCACTGCTGTATCCAGAAAACACTGCCAGGGTAGCAGCTTTCTTTCCGTTTATGAATGCAAGTGCAGTTTAGAAGAACCCTGAAGTTGCTTTAAATTGCCTGTAAGGGGGAAAAAAAACTACCAGGCTCTTGGGCAGGAGCATATGAGCACATCTACTATAGATGGCATCAGGCTGCAAAATGGTAATCAGAGGCCAAACATGGGAAACATCAGCTGCATTTCTAGCCCTTAGACTATTTCATTATTTCCTATGAAACAAGGCTATTGTATAGGACAAAAGTCAGGGCAGCTTACTGAACTCACCCACAATTGGCATTACTCAGCTTGTGGTCCAACTCACAGCTTGGCTGCAGCAGAGCTGGGTTACCGCCCCCTCCAATCTGTCTCTATATCTGTACACAGTCGCTCCCTAACCCGGTTGTGTCAAAATGATCCAGGTTGTCTTACTATTTAAAAGCACGGAGGGTTTTCTTTAACCTAGATCATTTTGACTGATTTGGGTTAGAGAAGGACTGCACGTGCAGCTGTGCCTGCAGACACCGACCCCACAGCAGTGGGAACAGTGCCCAGCCACTCCGAGCCTGACTCGGGTTCAAAGCCTTTGAACCCAGCTCAGCTGCAAGCCAAGCAGCACATCTGGCCACAACTGTAGATACTGTTCAGGAAAAAAATGGCATATGAGGTTGCATTCAGTGTCATAGATGAACTATGTAGTGTAAAAAGTTAGGGCATGATTCACAGGAAACCACTCAGCTTTGGCTTCCATTAGCACAATGAAATAAAAAAAAATATGCTGGTACTAATGGTCTTCATTTTTCAACTACATCCTTCATTTTAGAGTAACTAGGATTGGCTTGTTAATACTGCATAGCAGCACACACAGACAGGCATCTCACAGTATGGGGCATGGCTTCAATCACCTCTCGAACCTGAGGTATTTTTTTCAGCCAACCCAGCTCCAGAAAGATGAATTTTAAAATGGAAACACACTGGAGGAGCTGAGAAGCTTCTCTCCCACAAGGAAAACGCCATCTGTTACCTGTACAGTAGCAAGGCAGTTCAGCTCTTTCTTTCCCCGTGTGCCAACCGCTGTCTCGCACACCAGAGCCCTTGCTTGGCTTCCGAGGCATGGGCAGAGCTCACCGAGGGACCCATGCAAATATGATCTGCAACTCAGAGTGGGAGGGAAACAGTTTTGCTCCTTTTCTTTGTTCACCTGCAAGAGGCATCAGACCCATGTCCAGGATCACATTTGAGCCGGCATCAAAAATAGGGAGATTCCAATAGTCTGTTCCCCGGGTTTCTTACCTAGGTGTGCCATCCCATTTCATCTTCCAGCAATCTCTGCTACCGGCCCCATGTGCAAGCCAGATCATGTCCTCCTGCTGGCTAACAGCTGTAAAATGGCAAATGGTATTTTCTTGTTTCACAGAAGTTTGGATAGTCTGAACATATTTGGCTTTATAAAATACATCAGGATTCAGAGATGAAAGATGTTCCTTAGGTGCAAAATACTAAATGATTGTCTTCATCTAAGAACACAGGATCTAGTAATTCAGAATTTGTTTGGGGATATTCTGAAGGATTAGACTCTTCAGATTCATTCAAAAAAGGAGAAAAACTGGTTGCACATATGCTTCAGCATAAAAGTATTTATCCGACATCCAGCCAAAACCATTTTATCTCTGTAAGCAATCCTTAAACACTGCAGAATGCATTCACTGCTTTCATTACCAAATTACTTTTTTAGAGTTCAGCAGGTAATTGAAGTTCCAAATGTCTTAAACTGGCTTGGCAACACTGAGATTTCTTAATGGACTTGCTATCCAAGAAGTTTAGAGGGAAAAAATCAGCTGGATACTAAATATATATCCTAAAATAAGATGGATTCAAATTATACTAAGAAGCTGGCTTTTAAAGAAGGCGAACATTTTAAATGAAGAATAAAGTTCCGCTCAGAGGAGGTTCCATGATGTTGAAGCTTCAGCTCATATTCAAAACCACAGGGCAAAAAGTCCTGTGAATTTTTCAAAGACACTGTGTTGGCCTAAATCTGTTCCTATTGAAATCAAGGGCTGTTAATTTCGACAGAAGACTAATTAGGACAATGCTGTCCCATATACTTTGTACTATTAACATGTGCTTGTTAAAAATGGAGGGCTCTAAAACCTTTTTCCTAGATAAAAACCGTTCTGTTTATTACTTTTCCAATTCACTCAGCAGGAACAGTGAAAGGAATGAGCATAAATCTGTTCCACACACCGAAGTTGTCCGCATTTAACCAGCGCTGCGGTACTCAGAGGCAGGGGCAGGAGGGTGATGAGCAGCACGAAGCCTGCAGGCTGGCCAGGCAGCTGCCAGCTCCAGAGGTCTAATGAGGACTCTTGCCCCAACTACATCAATAGCTTTTGGCAAACCATTTTCTGCCTCAGTTCCTCACATTTATAAAGTGGAGATGATGACAGCATTCTGCGTTAATAACTGTTATATGCATTGGTTTATGTGTTATTATTTTATAGAGCTTTTCATCCACAGTCAATTACCCAATTCTCAGAGGGAAACTGAGGCACAGAGCAAAACTAATTGCTTAATGTCATCCCATATGCCACAGCAGAAGTAGGACCTTCTCCAGAATTTTACATTATCCATTAAACTTAGCTACAACCTTGGTACTACAAGGCAAAAATTAGCTTGCTTTTGTCCAACACTGTCAGACAACGTGATACTTGCTTGCTTCTGCTAACATTGCTATTTGCAGGTGATCTTGTTGTTGCTGTTGTTCCTGCAGAGAAAGCACAATATTAGATTTGTAAAATCACACTACATGGGAAGACACTGTGATGGCAAATGCAGGATTATGGTCTCACTGCAGGCTCCAGCAGCAGGGAAAGCCAGTGATGATGTGGGCTGCTCACGGACTAACACGAAGAGCTTTAATGATGACAAGAGGAACACAGAACAACAAGACCAAGGGCTTTGCTTTGTTCTGCAATAGATCAGTTTGCACAGCACGGTGATACCTGATATTTAAGATGAAGGAGAATAATCAAGGAACCTTCTGGACTGACACAGACCAGAAAAGATGAGATGCATAAAATTAAAAGCCTGGCAGAAGATGCTGTGCTAGCACATAAGATTCCTGTATCCAGATTATGGTTTTCCACCCAAAAAGACACAAATGTTTCATCTTACACGGATGCAATGCTCATTCCTGCAACACAGCCTTGCTACTGAGGCATTTCTATTGTGACATTGGCACTTGTAAAGCCCTTCTTGTGCTGCAGGATCACAACGCACTTTGCCATCTTAAACAATGAGCTGTGACATGCTGGACCCGTGTGCAGCTGGACAGGAAGAGCTGAAGATATGAGGGGGTTTCCTTCAGGCTTACGGGCTGGGGCGTGACGCAGGGGAAGCCCGTGTGTTCCCAGACAGCTTCGGTAGCAGCCGGGAAGGATGAAGTGCCTGGACATGGTGTCTGTGTGTGCTGTTCCTGACACAGAGCTGTGAGTTTTTTGCGTGTTTGTTTTACCTTGCCTGAAGCGAGAGAGGTTATGCAAAGACAGTGGAGGTGCTAAGAATAACAGCAACTTCACCCTGAAGCCCTGTGGAAGAGTCAGATACAAATTACCTCTTAACACTAAAATGCAGCAATTCATACAGTTAAATTCAGCAACTATTCATGCACACCAGTATTGCAAAGCATAACCTCAGATTAGAAACACAGAAAAGCAAGAGAAGAATATAGCTATCCCAAGAGGAACCTGGTCAGGATATTAGGAACGTGGTCTTCCTACCAGAAATTTCATGGAGGGGAGTTCCTTAGTTGCATGAACAGTTTCAAAACCATGAACCTAAAGTCTTCTACTTCAAAGAAAAGTGCAGGTTTAACATCTAAGTGCCTCTTAGGTGCTTAAAAGGCTGGGTGTCAACAACAGAGCCATCAGCACCTACTCATCCATAGAGGCTTTCTATCTAAAATCCTGTTTATCAGCAGAGTCCCAGCAGGACTACAGTACGATAAACACGTCCACAACAAATCCTAAACTTCCAAACTAGCACGTTCATTTACTTATCCACACGTAAACGTGAGAAACTGAAACAGATTTCTCGAGCATCAATACCTCATCCAAGGGAATTCATCACAGCTTGCCCGTTTGTTTCTGGATTGAGAATAAACTCAAGTTCCTTCAGCACAATAGAAAAATTGTGTAGAATTACACAATAGAAATACTGAGACAGTTTCAAGAGACTGAATACAAGATTTATATTCGCTCCCACATGCTGAATGCCCCCTATAAGGAGACAAAAGCCCAGGCTGGTGCTCGCCAAAGTCCTGCTGTAAAGCACTGATGTTACGAGGAGCTGTGCAAGGATGTGTCCAGACGAGGCATCAGGGACTGACACTGCAACAGCCCATGGCTTTCTGCATCAAGGTTGTTCAAGTTTCATTTACTGTAGCTGATAGGTACAGGTGTTTGTAACTGGTGCTTTAAGGCATTACATAGTACCTATATCTGTAACTCTGTAGCAAAGTTAAGGATGAAACTTACCTAAGCTCCTGCATAAACTCTTTGGTCAGGGAGGATTTCTAAATATTTTTTTACAGATAGTCCAAACAAAAAAATGTAACAGTGTTTCATAAAAGATGACATCCTCAACTCCAGACTCCCACCTTTTGAAAGGAAACAGGACAGCCTAGAAACTGCAGTATAAGAATCATGGTTTTGCTTTCCCCAGCAAAAGATCTGCAACTCTCCACTATCAACACACAGGACAAGCACGATTCAGGATGGAGAGTAATCTGTTGCTGTCCAATACAGAAAGCAGATAGGATTGCAGTGACAGAACAGCAAACAGTGATGCTCCTGTGGGTTCAGGCTGCTGCAGCACAACACGTGGGTGCCCAAGACCAGTTCAAATCAGGTCATAAAATACCATTCATCAAACTAACCTTTTAAAAATAGATTGCTACAGTTGGCTTCCTCTGAAACCTAACTGCTTCAGGCTGCTGCCCGAGCCACAGTTTGCAGGGTGTCCACACACCAAAAGGAAAAGTAATCACTAGGGAGGTTTTAATTCAGTTCCTGGAACAGCTGTCAGGGAAAATACATACGTAGATTGGAAGAGCAAAAAGTGAGCCAGGAAAGGAGATCCTTTCAGAAGTCATTAGCTGCAGCTGTTAACATAGCTACACATTAGAAGAAAAAAGAAATAAAAGAAGGACCTTAGTCCAGCTTTATTCACCTGTGCACTTTGCATGCCTGCTAGTTAGGCACCCTAAGCCTGCTCTCTCCACTATCCTATTATTTTCATGATTTTCAGTTTAATCTGTATAAAGTTTCCGTATTGTCCATTTGACATTCAGCTCCTTTGTGTGCAGTCAGACGTCACTGCGCACCTCAGGAGCAGGACAAGAGGAAAAGGAGTGACAGACTCCCCCAACAGAACTGTCTCGTTCAGTTCAACAAGACAGAGGCCCATTTGGACTGGGGATATCCAGAAAACAGAGCCGTGGAGCAGGTTTGCTCCTTCTTAAATCTTCCAGATATACATGAGCCAAAGGAAGCCTTTGCTGAGGACCTGCAGCCAGCAAAAATTCAGGGCTGTGCTCTGGACTGAGAAGCAATGGAGGGGCAGTGGCATTTACAGCGGGAGACAGCTCTAATCTCTGCAGTCCATAGAGTGGTGGCTCTACTTCCCACAGCTTCTGTCTCTAAAGAGAAATACAAAGATAACTTCCAAAGAGGAAACTTTCTTTTGTCTATATATTCCCATAGGAAGATGCAACATGACTTTCCATTTCTCATCAGTATGAAAATTAGTCTTCAGAGTAGCGCTTATTTACAACTCCTTGCAGTTCTCTCGTTCACATATTACACGGGGAATGTCACTGGTAAATACAGGTGGTATGTACAATCAATTCAGTACTCTTCAGAAGGCCATGGGTATTTATTCCACCCTGGATAATGCCACATTAAAAGAACAGCCCCATTTGGAATAGCAGCACACAGGTATTACATTTACTACATGCATTCCAAAAGAAAAAAGTATGAGGAAAAATGAGACCAAGAAAAGGAAATCATATACTATGGTTATAGCTCCGTTAAACTCTGCTGTATGGAATCAGTCAGGAGGTACCTTTCCATCCCTCGAGTAATGAACGCGCCCACAGGAGACATCCACAGTATAAACTTCATGGCAGAGTGGTTGGCTCTGCAGCAAAAGGGAATCTGGCACTCGTAAAAGACAACAAAAGCAGGATGGGAGCTGTAAATGGCTCCTGACAGCATTTTCTTCATGAAGAGCTCTCTATGAAATATGGAATATATTAGCAAACCTGGGCTGGAAAGCAAGGTAGGTGGAACTTTTTAATAGCATGTCATTAAATCTCTCTTACATTTAGCATTTAATAGATGTAACTTAAACAGCAGCAAGCTTACTACAAAAAAGGCACAGGGGACCCTACCAAATAGGGAGCAGAATGGACCCAGAGCCCAAGTGCCTTGTTTTGCCAGCTTCCAGGTACCATGGTGATGAGCAAAATTATCTGGATATCTTAACACATTAAATTAGAAATATCCTTACTCTGCTACCAGTCCTCTTTGGCCCCATCCCCACATGAGTCTGTCAGCTGAATATGGGCAAAAATTTCTGCCTGTGTAAATCACTGTAGCTCCTCTGCTGTCAGTGGCATCAGGCCATTTTTTATACCAAATGTGGCTCTGACCTATGTATACTTAAAAATAGGGTCAGTGTAATAAAATTCTGAAGACCATTTGACTGGTTGGTGAGGACATAGGCAAGGTGTTTTAATCCCTTTTCCAGGACTAAGGCCGAGACATACAACCTGTCTGAAGTAGGTCACTTGCATCCATATATAGGCACCCATATCAAGTGGTTTAAGAAGAGATGAGTGCACATGTCTCTTGATTTCACTTGTCACTTCAGCCTTGACTTTTGACAATCCTCCATTAAAAAGGGAATGATGTTCTTTTCCTGGCCCATGCCCTGCCAACAGAAGGTAAAGCCATGCAGTGCTTTGTCAGGGTTTGCTCCACTATCAGGACACGGGTTTTTCAAGAACATGCGCGCAAAGTCCATACAACCTCAAGCAAACCACTTACTATAGCTTTGTGCCCGATTATCCCCCTTTTATAGACGGGTTTGATGAGACTTCCCTGTTCTACACAAAGACTGTGACTATTTAAGTGTTCTGAAATACTCCACAAATTCTGTGTATCATTTCCAATGATTAGTGGCCAGACTATTTTCAGTCGTGCCCAGCAACAGGACAAGGGGCAACGGGCACAAACTGAAGCAGAGGAAGTTCCAGCTGAACATGAGGAAGAACTTCTTCCCTCTGAGGGTGACGGAGCCCTGGAACAGGCTGCCCAGAGAGGCTG
>Ga0065711_1046673_pt1 | contig 12758 bp, 11 predicted proteins | sample Hoacrofraction12_FD_59098 | JGI IMG/M metagenome (GOLD analysis project Ga0065711, IMG submission 59098) | Hoatzin crop microbial communities from Cojedes, Venezuela - Epithelial fraction 12 v2 (version 2) | ecosystem: Host-associated > Birds > Digestive system > Esophagus > Crop | place...
AATCCCCGTCTGATATACGCTCCGCGAGGATGCACACGGATGCGCAGAGGAAGAGCGCTTCGCGCTCGCGCATCCGGCGCGCAAGACTCGCAGGAGCGAGTCTTGAATCTAATATTTAAGCTGTTTTATGAATTTAGAAACTCAACAATTTTTGCAAAGAGCTCAACATTTATTTCATTTGCTCTTGGCAAATCAGCGCTTTCGCGAAGTTTCTTTTTATCATCTGTGCTTAATTTTTTCTTATTATTCTCTTTAATTTCAAGTTCTTTTTTTGCAATCAATTCTTTGAAATACTTTGTAGCAGCAACCGAGCAAAAATAAGAATTGTGATCGTTTATAGGCTCTGTATCAATTGTGATATAGTTTATATTTTTGTTTATGATATTGCTTTTTTGCGCTATTATTGACGTCTTTTCATAATCTATAAATACATCTTTATCGGCATGAATAATTAGGAAAGATGCAGATGATTTGTTTATGCCATCTACTGCCTTTAGATTCATATTTTTCCCAAAAAGCAATAACTGATTGAACCACACAGCCGGAGTTAGAAGTAATTTTAATAGATTGCCAAAATTTTTGCCGGCAACATCAAGAGTTATATCTATAGAAGAATTGAAACCTGATAAAGATACGACTTTTTCTACTTTATGCCCGAAATTTAAGACGCTGCACACGCTGTAAGCTCCCCAGCTATGCCCTATCAAGTATCGCGGCAATTGACAAAGTGTATCATCAGATTCTATAAATTTTAGTGCTGCGTCAAGATCGAGAGGGCCTTGAACGAGACCTCTTGCATTTTTGCCGCTACTGCCATTATATGAAGTCACATTGTATGTAAAAACCATGAAACCATTATCCACAAGATATGTTATAAGACCAAGATATTCTTCAGGTCCTGACCATATTCCATGTGCAAAAATAACGAGTTTTTTGTTATCCAATCCATATATGTATCCAAGAAGCTCATTTTTCCCGGATTTAAAACGAACTTCTCTTCTATCGTATTTTTCTTTATAGTAGTCGTAATGGAGAATAAGAGTATATGGGTCTATGTTCTCTTGTTTTTTAAAAGTCCCACTATACACCATTTTGACAATAAAAAAAGATATTATAATATATATCAATAATAATATAATTATAATTTTCATAAATATTCTGATTTCCCTTTCTAAATATTCGTATTCTAATAACCACTGCGAATATTTGGAAAATATTTCCATAATATTCGCGGTTGGTCTAAATACGAAAGCATGCCGATGTGCAAGCACAATTTCATATTTGAACCGACACGAGCAAGTAGCGAAGCGTATTGCGAGTGTCCGCTTTACATTCTAGAAACGTATATATTATATACTAATATCTATAGAGCCGGATGATACACCGGTGCCAAAAGTTGACGCTAAAGCATTCGCGCTTGAAGATGAAGCCATACCATCCACAGAATTAGCTTTATTTTCCGTCAGATATTTCATCATGCTCTTAAAATAATCTGCATCCGCCTTTACCATTGCCTTTTCTTCTGATGTTCGGTGCTTTCTTTTAAGATCTTTCAAATCATCTTCTGACATATGCGGATCGACTACTTCCATGAGGTCTACTAGTTCCATCATCTCTTCAAGCTCTTTTAGCTCATCGGCACCGATTTCCGAAACCATATCAGATAAATCGCCAAGAACGTCGTCAAGTTCTTCACTTGATAGATTTGCCAGCTCATCACTGTATTCGTCTGTCATTTCATCATAGATTTCTTCCTGTGCTTCAATTATATTGTCATAGGCATCTTGTAGTTTTTGGCTTGCACTATCGCTCATCATAGCAGACATATTGCCGATACCGGTATTTTTTTCTTCTTCTTTTTCATTTAATGCATCTGTCTTGCTTGTATTTTCGACCAGTTCTTCAAGCTCTAGATGATGTTTTTTCTTCTTGGCAACCATTTCCATCTTCTTCGCGTGAGTTAATGCAATTTTTAACTCATTTACATCGCCATCACCCTTTTGAATTTCACGTCTTAGTTCTATGATTGTTCTTTTCGCTGCAAGGACAGCTTTTCCTGCACTTTGAGAAGTCTTAGAAGAACGTATTCTGCTCGATACATCTTTATAGTTATATTTTTTCGATGTAAGAAGATTTTCTTCTTCGCTACTCTCCTTTGTTCCGAGAAGATATTCGAGCGTACTGCTTGTATTTCCGCTAAAAACAACATCTGTAGCCGCAGCATTATTATCATTTTTGAGATTACGGAGAAGTTTTCTCATCTCTTCATCTGTTTTGCCGCTTGCAGATGGATTATTTGAAGTTTTTTTGGAAGTACTTTTTGCATAGCCAGTCAAAGAAGCACCGCTTTTAGTTCCCTTTGCAGTGTTAGCTAAACTATTATTATATAGACTTGAATATTGAGCAGCATTTATATTGCCAAGCGAACGCATATCTACCACCTCCGTGTAATTAGCCAATCCATTTAATCGCTTATTGGTTATGCTCAAATATAAAGAGTTGTCATGTGTTATAAATATCCATTATCTATATCGGCTTTAAAGCATAGAATCTTAATATTTTATCTTGCAAATAATTTCATCATATTATTTTTGCACTCATCAGATGAAAATTCTGTCTCGTTCATCATATTATTTTTGCATTCATCAGATGAAAACTTGGCCTCGTCTAAAATCTCATCCCTTGGCGTATCATATAGATAGAATTCTTCCAAATCTTCAAGTCTTATAGCGGCGAGATTTGCCTCTTTAAATCCCGCATGTTTGAACACGATGCCGCAGTCGACGTTTATTCTGTTTTCGGCAAAAAATATTTTGCCATAGCGCTCCGGATATTGTTTAAAACTATCAGCAAGAGTTGGCGTGTGCCCATGTATTAGAATAGTATCTTTTAGAGTAAAAAAACCTTTTTCCGGCTCTACCCTCTCCCAAACAATATCATGTTTCATACCATCATCAAGATATTCGTTCGGAATAAGGACGCCGGGTCCTTGCAAGCAATAGCTATTTATAAATGCGTGCGCAATTATAAAATTTACACCATTTATTTTTTTTTCAATATAATACGAAAGACTCATCCAAAAGTCATAAATTTCTTTGGCCTTGTCAGATGTTATCTTTTCATGTATTAAACTTCCAAAAAAACCATATCTATCAAGGAGAGAAACCATAAGTTTTGAATCTTCATCCATATTTTCAATTGATTCTTTTGTGAAATTGCGCAAACTATATACTTTTAAATCTCTGAGTTTCGAATATTCATGATTACCGATAACCATTTGATATTGCCCGTGGCTTCTTACATTTTTCATAGCAAAATCAAGCATTTTGAGGCTATCATTTCCTCTGTCAATTAAGTCACCCACAAATATAAATTCTGCGCTATCATCAATATCTAAAATTTTATCACGAAAAGATATCCACTCTTCAAAACATCCGTGGATATCACCAACAACATATGTACCCATAAAACCCTCTTATTATTTTAGTTTTGCAATATTGCACAGCCTATATTTTATATATGTCACTAGGGTGCATTAATATTATATATTTGAAAATTCATATTTTTTGGTATGTACCCATTATATACTCAAAATATCTATTTTGACACTTCAAACAGCTAAAACTATAGATTTTCTTATGCACAACTTGTTATATAAATTATGATGTTTATAGATGATAGTTTGCCTTATTATTGTAAAAGCGCATCCCAATACTTGAAATATAGTCAAAATGCGATATACTATTTATATAGTTAGCAAAGACTAACAAAAACACAAAAATAAAAATTTAAGTGAGGGAGGCATATCTTGTTAGACAATAATAAAAAATTCCTGGAAATTTCAAACGTATACAAAAGTTTTGGAGAAGGTGATACAAAGCAAGAAGTCTTAAAGGGCATGAGTTTCGACGTTGCAAAAGGTGAGTTTTGCGTTCTTCTGGGTCCGTCAGGAAGCGGAAAATCCACGCTCCTTAATATAATTGGAGGTATAGATACTGCGGATTCGGGCTTTATTTCTATAGGCGGAGACAAACTTGAGGATATGGATGAGAAGACTCTTACTATGTATAGGAGAAAGCATCTTGGCTATGTATTCCAAATGTATAATCTTATACCAAATCTGAATGTAAAAGAAAATATCGAAGTAGGAGCATATCTATCGGACAATCCACTTGATATAGACGAACTTTTGGAAACTCTTGGCCTTGAAAAGCACAAATATAAACTTCCAAATCAGTTGTCGGGTGGCCAACAGCAAAGAGTGTCTATAGGCCGTGCCATTGTCAAAAATCCCGATATTCTCATGTGTGATGAACCAACAGGCGCGCTCGATTATACAACGTCAAAAGAGATTCTCGAACTAATCGAAAATGTAAACAAAAAATACGGAAATACAGTAATAATGGTTACTCATAACGAAGCCATAAAAAATATGGCAGATCATTGTATAAGACTTCGTGATGGAGTCGTTCGCCATAATGACATAAACACAAATAAAATTTCTGCAATGCAGCTTGAATGGTAAGTGCATACAGAAAGATAGTCGTGAATAAAAACCTAGGAGATACCAAAAAATGATAAATCCACTTATAAAACGAATACCAAAAGAACTAAAATCAGAATGGCGAAAATATGTTGTTATAGCTGTTGTTATGGTTTTTATGATAGGACTGACATCAGGTGTTTATGTTGGAAATAACAGTATGATGACAGAACTTGATGGAGCCTATGAGAAATACAAAAGAGAAGACGGCCATTTTGAATTAAACAAAGAGGCAAGCAGTGACCTTATTAAAGCCCTTGAAAAGGGCGAAATTGCTGACATTAGGGCATATCTTTTGGATGAAGCGGGATTAAGTGAAGATGCGCCGGCAGAATATCTTGATGCAATTGATGAAAAATATAATGAAATTGCCGAAAAACTATCTCTGGATGAAGAAAATACAAATTATAGTGCAAATATATACGAACTTTTTTACAAAGATACAGATGAAGATGATGATATGGACGGAAGTATAGACGGCGATATCAGAGTCTACAAGATGCGCACGGATATAGACCTCATATGTCTTATGGAAGGAAGTTTCCCGCAAAAAGACGGAGAAATATTAATAGATCGTATGCATGCTGATAACGTAGGCCTTTCTGTCGGAGACAAAATCGAAGTTTCCGGTATGGAATTCACTATAACGGGACTTGGCGCATTTTCCGATTATGCAACTCTCCATAAGAAAAATAATGATATCATGTTTGATGCCATAACATTTGATGTAGCGGTTGTGACTGATAATGATTATGAACAAATCTTAGAGCGAAATCATTACAATTATGCTTGGAGATATGATACAGCGCCTTCTACTGATTCTATGGCCAAAGATATGTCGGATGCTTTCAAAAAAGTTCTTTCATCATGGGTTATTGCAGGTGACTTCGAAATTGAAAGTTACGTGCCTGCATATCTTTCACAGTCCATAAATTTCGCACCGGATGATATGGGATCCGATCTTGCTATGATGAAAGTACTCATGTATGTGCTTATAGCGGTACTTGCTTTTATCTTTGCACTTACAACAGATTCATCTATAGAAAAAGAAGCATCTGTCATAGGTACTCTTCGTGCATCAGGTTATACAAGAGGCGAAATACTTCGTCATTATATGGCAATGCCACTTATTGTAACCTTGATATCGGCAATAATCGGCAATATCCTTGGTTACACTATATTTGAAGACATCTGTGTATGGGCATACTATAACAGCTACAGTCTTCCGACTTACGAAACACTTTTTACTCCTAATGCCTTTGCACTCACAACTATTCTGCCGATTATCATGATGTTTATTATAAATATATTTATTATTTCGAGAAAGCTTCGCTTATCTCCTCTAAAATTCCTTCGTCATGATTTGAAGAAAAGAAAAAGAGCAAAGGCCATGAGACTTCCCCAATGGTCATTTTTGAAAAGATTTAGACTTAGAATCTTTTTCCAAAATATACCAAACTATTTGGTCCTCATATTTGGTCTTGTATTCATCGGAGTACTCCTGTCTATGTGTATCGGAATGCCTGAAACTCTCCGCTCCTACCAGAAAAATGCTGCGGATATGATGTTTACAGACTATCAAACATTTCTGCTAAAAACTACAGATGACGATGGAGAAAAAATAACAACATCAGTTACAGATGCAGAAAAATTCGCATCAACAGAGCTCGAATATACAACGCCTTCTTATGAAGAAGGAATCACAATATATGGCGTAGAAAAAGACAGCTCCTATGTAGACATTTCTGATATTACAGCGGATGGAATATATGTATCTTCTGCCTTTTCAGAAAAGTACAGTTTGGATATTGGTGATAGCATACTTCTGACAGATAAATACACGGATGCCAAGTATACTTTTGATATTGATGGTATATTCGAATACGAAGGTGCCTTATCCGTATTTATGACAATTGATAACTTTAGAGATATTTTTGACAAAGATAGCGACTATTTCAGCGGATATTTTTCTTCAGAAGAAATAACGGATATAGACAGCAAATATATAGCAACAGTTGTCACAGTAGATGATATACTGGCCGTCGCAAAACAGCTCGATCATTCTATGGGTGATATAATGGATATATTCTCCTATGTATGTGCGATCATTGCAGCTGCATTTATCTATCTTCTTACAAAAGTTATTATAGAAAAAAATGAAAATGCTATATCCATGATTAAAATTTTGGGATTTACGGATAAGGAAATTGCAAGCCTGTATATAGTAACAACTACGATTGTTGTTATAGTAGGCGATATAATTGCAGTTATTTTGGGAAATGAAATAATGAGCCTTCTATGGAAATCCATGCTTAGCACAATGAGCGGATATTTTAGATTCATTACAACAACAGAAGGTAATATAAAGATGTTTGTATTGATTTTTGTAGCATATCTTTTAATTACAATTATTGATTACAGAAGAATTAAGAATATTCCAAAGACAAATGCACTAAAAAATGTTGAGTAAATAATTTTTCCGATATATAATTTTAAGCTAATACCTTGGCACGCAGGCAGGATTTACCGATTATGTACAGCTAACATATAATAAACCCGAGAAGTTGTGCAGAGACTTCTCGGGTTTTATTTTTGTTACAATATATTTTTTATTTAATGACTTTATGTCAGCTTATTATTTGAAAATTTCAATCTTTCCAAAAAGTGGAGCTGCATAGTACTTGCCCATAATTGAGTTAATGAAGCAAAGAAGCCATATTACGAAAACTACAATGTTGCAAATCCATCCTATAACAGGAATGAACATAAATAACAATGAAAACAGATTCAAAATAAGAGAGTTGTTAAGATGTCTCTTAAGATATTTTGAATACTCATTGTTGCCGTTTTTGCCTGCAGCAATAGCTACTATAAAACCAATCCAGGAAATATATGAGATAATACCCATAGCCTGGTCGCTACCCTGAGGTGCTTCTGATTCCATATTATTGTAGTTGGAATTTGTCTGTTGATTTACCTGACTATTTGTTGCCTGCATCTGATTATTTTGTACAGGTGTTCCACATGATGTGCAAAATGCTGATCCTTCAGCAAGTTCTGCTCCGCAATTATTACATTTCATTTCTAATTTTATCCCTCTTTCATACTAAGTTCTGCACAAGACAAAATTTTAACATACGAAGCTATAGCTGTAAACAACAAATCCCAAAACTTTTCACCAAAAAGTTTCCAACAAATTTGTTAATTTTGTACTTTGTAAAGCTCGGCTCCTTTTTTTAGCCTATTCATTCCATCTACAACATTTGCCATAGGGCATGCTACATTTATTCTAAGAAAACCTTCGCCGGCTTTTCCATACTGGTCTCCGGTTGATACGAATAGGCCTGTCGTCTCCCTAAGGAAGGCTGCAAATTTCGTATCATTCCCAGTTAGATTTCTGCAATCAACCCAGCATAGATATGTTGCATCTGATGGAAGCATTTTGAGTCCGTCTATATTTTCATCTATAAATTTTTGAACATAATCTTTATTTTTCTGAATATACACATTTAATTCATCAAGCCACTCTTCGCCCTCATTAAAAGCGGTGGACGCCGCAGTAGCAGCAAGAAATGAAGTTTCTGCACATTCATCGGTGTTTAGTCCTCGCCAAATGATATGCCTTGTAACTTCATTTGGCGCATATATTGCACTAGACTGCATACCTGCTATATTAAATGCCTTAGACGGAGCTATAAGCGTTATGCTATTGTTTTTACAAATATCAGAAGCGGTTGCAAAAGGTGTATAATTTTGCCCGGGCTTTGTGATATCACAGTGTATCTCATCTGATATTACAAGTACATGGTGCTTTTGGCAAAGCTCTCCTATTCTTGCCAGTTCGTCCTTTTCCCATATGCGTCCTATAGGATTATGAGGATTACAAACTATCATGACAGTTGTTTGTTTATCTGATAGTTTTTCTTCCAAATCCTCATAATTTATCTGCCACTTATTATCTTCAAAGAAAAGAGGACTCTCAATCATCCTCGCACCGTTATTCAATACACTGTTATAAAAAGTATTGTAAACAGGTGTTTGGACAAGAACCTTTTCATTTGGTCTTGTAAATCTTCTAATAGCAGTTGAAAGGCTTGGAATAACGCCCGTAGAAAATATGAGCTCTTCCTTTTTTATCTTAAGGCCATGTCTTCTATCCCACCATGAAATATACGAATCGTACCATTCATCAGTTATATTGGTATATCCGTATGTGCCATTCTGTAGTCTTTCTATCAGAGCATTTGTTATAGCAGGACATGTCGCAAAATCCATATCTGCTACCCACATCGGAAGCTCATTTTCCTTTACATCCCATTTTATGGAATCAACTTTTCTTCTATCAATTACTTCGTCAAAGTTATATTTTGACATAGATCCTCCTGTGAAATAAACATTCTGATAATTTCAAATCATCAGCCCTCATTAGATTCTTTGATTTCTATTTTTGTTTTGAATATATCGCAGTTATCTTTTTCGATGATGAGCTCATCAATCTGTCTTGCTCTTATAACACCGGATCCCGGGTTTAAAATAGAATCTATCTTATTTGTAATATCCGCATCTATATTTGTGGCATATTCAAAAGCAAGCTTTGTATTTATGAGTTTGCAATTTACCATTTTAAGATTCTCGATATAGCATAGGCCTTGATTTGACTCAATTGTACAATTTATAAGAGTTAGATTCTTTGTATTCCATGCAAGATATTCGCCTGAAATATATGAATCATATACTGTTACATTTTCGCAGTTCCAAAAACAGTCTTTGGTCAAAAGCTTAGAATTTCTGATTTCTACATTTTGGGCACCGTCAAATGCGTAATTTCCGTACAAATTCAGACCATCAATCTGTAAATTTTCAGAATTCATGGCAAAATAATCACCTTTTGCTATAACTCCTTTTAATGTTACATTTTTGCACATCCATAAAGTTTCAGCGGCGTCAGGTATAGAAGTATTTATGATAGTCACATCCTTACATCTTCTAAAATTTTTGGGAGCATAAATCATAGAATCTTCGACAACTATATTATTTGTATACCAAACTCCGGAACGCCCCATTTCCTGCCATACACTATTTTTTACATGTACATTTTCAGAATACCAAATAGGATACTTGTACTGAAATTCGCATCCATCAATTTCGATATCTTTGCTTTCTTTAAGAGGAGATTCGCCGTCGTGAAAAACAGTATCATATATCTTTAAATTCCTTCCTCTGTAAAGAGCTCTTTCACCTGTTAAATCTTCTTGCCTTATTTCTTCTTTTTGTCTGGCTATAGGATTAAATCTTTCCATTTTGTGCCTTTCTAATTATTCAAAATATTTATCCATGTTTTCCCAATCGATTTTTTCATTTTTGTAGAAGAATTCTTTATCTCTATCCCCAATTTCTCTAATCACTTTGCATGGATTGCCAACAGCAACAGTATTCGCCGGAATATCTTTTACTACTACAGATCCTGCACCTATTACGCAGTTATCACCGATTGTTACACCCGGAACAACGACAGTTCCCGCACCTATCCATACATTATTGCCGATATGTACTTCTTTGTTATACTGAAGCGCACGCTTGCGAAGTTTGATATTTATAGGATGATTTGCTGTAGCAATTGTTACATTTGGTCCAAACATAACATGATTGCCTACATAGATATTGCCATCATCTACAAGAGTTAAATTGAAATTTGCATATACATAGTCTCCGAAGAAAACATGCTTTCCGCCCCAGTTTGCGCGAAATGGCGGCTCGATATAGCAATATTTTCCTATACTTCCAAACATTTCCTTCAGGAGCTTTTCTCTTTTTTCCATTTCAGATGGCCTTGTGCTATTGAAATCATATAGACGCTCTAGTGTTTGTACCTGCTCGTCCATGATTTCTTTATCTCCTGCATCATAAATTAGTCCTTTTTCCATACGTTCATAATCTCTCATTGGTAACCTCCGCGTTTGTTTTTATTTAATCTTTAAAAATCTCTTTATAGAATGGTTTCAAAACTTCAGCCGATTTTACAAGTGCTTTTTTCTCTTCATCAAGAAGCTTTATTTCAACTATCTCTTTTGCTCCGTTTTTATCAAGGATACATGGAACGCTCAGCACTACGCCGTCCAAACCATATTCACCTTCAAGCAGAATAGATACAGGATAGATTCTGTTTTCGTTAAAAAGAATTGATTTGACAATAGCGGTTACTGATGCAGCTATTCCATATGAAGTATTGCCCTTTCTTCCGAAAATCTCCCAGCCTGCCTTTACTGTCATCTCGCGTAGTTTTTCCTTGGTCATATCCTTTGTTCTTGATGCATTGTCACTCATGACATCATTTACATTTTTTCCACCGATTGTAGCTGAGTTCCATGATACTGTTTCACTATCACCGTGCTCACCTATTACATATGCTGATACGCTCTTGGCATCAAGATCGTACATCTGAGCAAGCTCGCAGCTAAGTCTTGCACTATCAAGAGTTGTACCACTACCAATTACGCGGCTTTTTGGAAGATGTGAATATCTCCATACGCAGTATGTCATGATATCAACCGGATTGGATATACATACAAATATACCGTCGAATCCGCTCTCCATAACGCTGTCAACGATACTTTTTATAATATTTAGACTTGGAGCAAGCATCGATAGTCTATCTGTTGAATCTTTTGGCATCGGAGCTGCAGCTGTGATTATTACGATGTCTGCATCTTTGCAATCGCTGTATTCTCCGGCTCTAACTTTAATATTTCTATTCATGAAATATACGGAGTGCTGCATATCGAGAGCTTCCGCATATGCTTTGTCATGATTTACATCGATTAGAACAAGCTCTTCGCATATTCCTTGATTTACTATACTGAATGCTGTAGTAGCTCCAACATTTCCAACACCTACAATTACAACTTTTGAATCCTTAAAACTCATACTTAATACCACCTAACTTATTTATTTCTGAAAAAAACAAAAATTCGGCGAGAGAATAATGTCCTCCCGCCGAGTTCTATTTTACAACGTTATGTATACATATTGCAAACTTATCTTAGTGAATCAGTAAATGAAAAAAAATTTGATAGCGTAAAATATTTTGTGTATTTTTCTATTGTAACAAAACTCCTTTACCGAAATTACTCCATTATACTTAATATTTTGTTATGTTATATCTTCAATATCTATCCTCTCCGCTTTAAATTCAATAAAATCACCTGTCTTAATATCTCCCGGTATAATTGTTGAATCCACGTGTAATTTCAAATCATTCACCACAACTTCAGCCTTTGTTCTATCAAGTAGTTTTCCTGTGATTTTACATTGAAAATTATTATCTAGACATTCTATATTTGAATCCTTATTCTCTGATATTATTGCTTGTTCTTCTGTCATACATTCAAATGTAACAAAATCAAAATCTATTGGGAATTTGATATCATATGTAAAACACGGAAATACAATTCCTTTATTTTCAATCATAACTACAGCCTCATTATATTCTTCATCAATAATATCAATATCAACTATTTTTATAAAATCATTATTCACCACAAGATTCCCCTATCCTTTTTAGTATTTTATCAATCGTCTTTATATGAAACGTTGTTATATTTCGCATTTCTCTATCCAATCCAACAAAACCAAAATTTTTATTTTTTATGAATTTTACATAACCATTCATTTTTTCAATATATGTGCCATTACTAATAATATAATTGGCATCCTCAATATATTCATCTATACTGTACTCAGCTTTTTCCAATTGCGTTGCTATTTGTTTTCCATGCTTTTCATAATGCTCTATCATTTTTTCTTCACTTTGAAATGTATATGTACACGCAAATTCTGATGAGAAAATTTCTAGTTGATTTATGTTTGTAGTAGCACTAATTTTTGCGTTTTCAAGTCCTGTACTAGCCACTTTTATCGATACAGCCTCCGCTACCATAAATGCTGTAGAGCACGCAACCGCAGCGATTTCCATTCCTAATGCTACACCATCACCAACATTATTTCCGGTTTGGGATGCAATCAAACCACCAGCTGCTCCACCGGCAACTGATAATGCTGCTACAGCAGCACCCGCCCCAGCTCCGCATGTAAGAACAGTTCCAGCAACCGCAACTGCTGTAATTGCTATTGCTGTTTTATGTGTACTTGCCCAATCTACAGCTGTTGTAACAGTTTCTTTTAAATTTTCAATAAAATTTGGCCATAATCCATTTTT
>Ga0065711_1008475_pt1 | contig 12757 bp, 4 predicted proteins | sample Hoacrofraction12_FD_59098 | JGI IMG/M metagenome (GOLD analysis project Ga0065711, IMG submission 59098) | Hoatzin crop microbial communities from Cojedes, Venezuela - Epithelial fraction 12 v2 (version 2) | ecosystem: Host-associated > Birds > Digestive system > Esophagus > Crop | place...
AAAAAACCAAAAAAAAAAAAAACCAAAATGTTGTCACTGACAGAGTAGAAAGGGATGGTTCACTTACCAGTTTTCACTTGTGAAATGTTTTAACTGTAAACAGTTCCTATCGGTGTCAGTTTAACGAAGCAGATAACATGAAAATATTTTCAAGTTTGTGATTACCTCCACACAAATGGAAGCGATGTTACACTCTGATGGGCATTTTGGACTCAAGCTAAAGGTTCATTGCAGCTCTGAGTGGTTCCACACTCTACAGAGCAAAAGGATGACACTATGAGTGTGAAATTTGAATATATGTAGAATAAACAAATACTGTTGTTTCGGAGCCTCAGTATTCAAATGATACTTCCGGACAACTTCTGCAGCTCATCTACACAAAAAGACGACTTGGAAACTTGAGAAGTTTTGGCACTATTTGCATAACTGTCAACAGAGCAGGCAAAAAAAATTCAGTATACTAGAATAACAAATCGCAGGCTGTAATAGCAGATACTAAAAAAAAAAAATGTTTTGACATAAAATTTGACATTTAAAATGTAAAGAATAATAATTAATAAATACCTGTGTTTTAAACTGCTCTAGAAAATGTGGAGAGAGAATGGTCCTAATTCCTGGTCTAATGAAGAAAATTCAGGTATGGGACTGGAAAAAACCCCGATGATTTTCTGTCACTTTTCAGATCTGGCCTGAGGACAGTTCAGGCTGTGCTGGTAAGTGCTTCTACAAAGGATGCTTTAGCTGCCTACATTGCAAAGGACCTCTGCAGTCTGGAGATCTCAGTGGTCCTGCAGTCGTATCTGCCTTAGATCTACTCTTTCCAGGTGCATCCCTGGCATTCCTGCTGTAAACCAGTCCAGTGTTTGTAAATTGCTACTAGATAATGAGTGGATATCACCTCAAGATATCGACCTATTATTATTGTATTTTTAAGCAATAGAGAAGGATAAAGAAGACAGCCAAACAAAGAGCATTCTGGCAGCAAAAATCCTGGCAAGAAAAATACTAATTTTTATAAGAAAACACCCCCACAACCCTTTGTTTTGGAATATCATTCTTCCCCCCCTTTGGAAAGATGCCTTAGGCCACTGTAAGAAGACACTTCTGATCACTGTAGGTAAGCAGTCGCCTATTAAATGCACACTGAAGTTTTACAGCTATTCCTTTACAGATTCTATTTTTGCTTCTATTAACTGGAGAGTTAAAAACTGTTAGGACTTTCAGCTTCAGAATTGTATCTCTTTTGCCCTGTTGAGATGGTCTATAGTTTAACAGAAAGTGAAACTGCCATCTTGGCACCTGTGATGGATATTTCTGCAGTAAAAATCAGAAACATGCATGCCTGAGTTGCGGTGTAATGGACAGATATATTGTCCTGGGTTTGGCCAGGACAGGCTTAATTTTCACCGGACTCCAGGAAGGGGCACAGCCGGGGGGTGGGGGCTGACCCTACCTGGCCAAACAGAGCCCGGTATTCCATACCATGTGCCGTCACGCTGGGTTCCGGTGGGGCGGGCGGCGCGGCGGGAACTCTCGCTCACGGCTCGGGAGCGTGCGGTGCCGGTGTGGTCCAAGAGAGCGGGTCTGTTTTTGTCGTGTTTTCTCCTTATCTGTATTGTTGTTGTTCCTGTTTCCCTCTGTTTTGCTGTTCTGTTAAACTGCCCTTATCCCGACCCACCAGTTTCTGCCTCTTTTCATTTTCCTCCGCACGCCGGCGGGTGGAGGGGTGGCCGCGTGGCGCTTTTGTTGCCGGCAGCAGCCGAAACCAAAACATATATACAGGTGCAGTCATGTTCTCTCAAAGAGCATCACTTTTTGGCTTTGGACTTTAAAGAGCGACTTTTTGTCCCGCAAGCAACTCTAATGTATAAAAAGCAGTACAGAAATATTTCAGACTCTGTGCAGAGAGCTCTGATGTTCTTACATTTCATATGAATACAAAACATTTGTTGTCACTGAAGTCCTATCTATCTGTCAGCAGAACTTAAGGGCAAAACTTGAGCTGAATGGGATGAGGCCACACTTTCTCCCTCATCAGTTATTCTGATATCTTAATGCAACAGAAAATGGAAACCAAGGGTTCTCCTGATTTCTGGGAGTCTTATGGAAACGGTGACTCAAAACTACAGTTTTCATATTGCTAGAAACTGTACATACAGCATGAATAATAACACTGTGACATGATTAATTTTCACCTTCAAAACTTCATAAAAGGTGTCGGTATGTTAAAGATGAGGAACCTTGGGGCACTTTTAGGAAATAGAGAGCCCCAGACAAATTGATACACAAGACTTTCTTTTGTGTGGCCACCCATATGCACCAAGAATATAGAATTAGTTTTAGGTAAAGATTGTTCGTAAATGCAATTGCACGTGTTGCACAGCCAATCAAACCCTTTTCTGGGTCCCTCAACATTGCGTGAGAAGTGAGGGGACCACAATGAAGAAAGGCCTTGTTTATGTTTTGTGATGGTTGCTCTGTCAGAAACCTTACAAGTAACAAATGGATCATTTTGATCTGATCCCAGGCTGTTTACCAAGCTTCTCCGTCATTTATTTTTATGCTACAAACAAAATGTTACTACCTTGCGGCACAAATTAAATTTCAAAACAGTCCTTCCCAACAGGAATGCCTGTATATAAACAAAGTCTCTCCTTGATACCTGACAGTGGGTATGATAAGACTTCAGCTAACGCAAAAGTTTTGCAGAGGGGAGGATAGCAATTCTGTCTTACAATCACCAGGTAAATTGTAGTAGCTCCAGCCACAGGTAAGAGGAAGAGCTGAATTTTGGGGGAATAAAGAGTCCATCCTGGGATGCACTTTGTAACAGGCTGCTGGGGAACAGGTCTTTGTGGGTGTGATCCTGGCCATTTGGCTCCTCTAAGCTGGCAGCTCTTACCTCAGCTATTGCAGTAGGGTACAGCATGTTGCAAAAACAAGCAAGGACTGCTGACGAGAGCTTTCTGTGTCTAGAAATTGAAAGAATTTTTCAGAAAAAAAATTACTTCTTCATTTTGTAAACAGAACCATCTAAACAGGCCAACATGGCCAAGATACTGCCAGAAGATCCAGATACTGTCCTGGCCATGGAGTAAAATTGTAGCAATAGGTCTTATTGCTGTGCACTGGCAGAATCCCCAGGACTTAACTATTTTTGACTTGTATTGTGTGCTGTGCAGTTTTCTAGTGACTTCTGTGGGAGAACTTGACCACAAGAAAATGATAATGTGATGCCTTTAGAAAATGCTAGTGGTACTTGTTAGATTTTTCTATAGGCTTTTAAAAACAATGCAGTGTAAGATGGGCCATCCATAGCTATCTTTGGGTATTATAGTGATCTTAAATTGTCTTTTACCTCTACTAAATTGCAGTGTCAACTGCAGACAGCATTAAATGCTTGAAACTGGTGGTGGTGTTACTACAGGGAGAAACACGAAGGCAGAGAGATCTTCTTGTGTGAGTTAACTATGAAATAAAAATGGTAGAGCAGGCAATTTACAAAACCTCACCATGGAAAGGAGCCCTTTTTTCATATTAGGCACTATGATGCAGTAGGTAACCATTTCGTTTGAGTAATAGATGAGATGATTATAAGATTACGCAGTCACTCAGTTTTAATCAGCTGAGTGGGAAATCTCTGCTTTCTTATCAAAGGGCAGTAGATGAAAAGCGACATCTCCACAGATCATTATGAAGGTAGCCTTGTATGAAGGGACCACTCATCTCCTCTCTTTCTAACTAGAACTGCTGCTGAGGGAGTTATGTACTGGGTGAAAATGCCTTGATTAAAACAGACTGAAATCTAAATACAATTAGACTGAGGGGATGCAGAAATATTTTATATTCACTGGGTATCATAATGAGTGCACAAAGTGAAACAAAAACAATAGGAAAAGAGCTCCATTTCCTGATGAATTGTCCAAAATGACAAATTCAAACAAATCTGTTCTTACAGGCGCTGCATGGAAACTTCTGTCTTTTGGGATGTCCATACAGTCCATACGATTAAAAAAACCCCTCAATGCAATCTGTGCACTTGTTCCAGTAACAAATTGCTCTTCTCTTTCTTAATAGGAGATCAAATATTTAACTGATGAGGCAGAAAGAGATTTTAAAAGTGAAAGCTTTGTGCTCTCAGAGGCACAAACTGTATTGCAGAACTACTGCATATGGTTACTCTGTTTCAACACAAATCAGAACATTTGCATCACATATTTGCTCCTAGAATTGGACAGTCAGACCTATGTACACAACTTTGGGGTCTGCAGTTCAACTAATGTTGGGATAAAACAGTCATTTAGAGAAGATGCAATATTTTAGATTATATAGGCCAGAGTGTGTGTGTTTTACCACTACCATTCAGTTGTGGAGTGGGAAGGGACATACAAAGCTTAAACCATTTAAATATAGTGGTTTTAAGTCCACCTCTGGCCACTTTCTATGCTAAATAATGACAATTTGTCTACAATACCAAAGCTCTCCTTCACAGGGTTTTTGGATTTTTAGGTTTTTTTCATATTAATTTGGATATGACAGCCAAATTCCATTCTCTCTTACAGCGACCTCACAGTAGTTGTTTCAAATTAGTACCTCTTTAAGTGAAAACATTAATTTAATTGGGTATCCTTTCCTTTTGGCCCTGGATTGCTTATGTCTAGTCGGCTTCTTTGCCTAGTTAGTTGCTTTTTTTATACTATCTCCAGCCGTAGTTTCTAAACGCCATGTGGAAGACTGCTGTGTGCTGGTGGGCAGCCGCTGAACAAAGCACCAAGACTCTTCTGCAGCAGGAGTTGCCAGGCTGCAGGATGGCACGCTGCTTTATGGAAACACATCCCTCGTATCGGATGTGTCCAGCAGCAGACATGGGTGGTGGGTTTTGCAGCTCCTGCTGTAGTCATACACCCCAGCAGGCTGTGCTGTGGGAGTACTTCAGTCTCTTTGCTCTCTGCCATTCTCCTCCACGCCCAGCATGGAGGCACTGAGGATGTAAATGATGCCAGTGATGTCCTGCGTACAGTCAGGATTTAACTTCCTGTGGAAGTCAGGGGATGCACTCATGTTGGTATTTTATTTGCTGAAGGACCAAGAGTATTTGTATTAAAGATTAAGGTCAGGGCAGTCTTTTCTCAGAAGACAGACATTTTCAGGACAGGGACTTGTGTTTCTCGCTTATCTAGGTCACAGCTCGTGCTCTCCATGCACCTTCTGTGATAACTTTTCCACTCTGAAACCTAGCTTCTGCAGATAGTTTCTTCAATCAAGATATTCTGATTAGAACATGTTAAGTGTGCATTATATATCTCTGTGACAGCTGGGGCAGAAACAACATGGGAAAGTGGACTCTTGCTCTGCTTTCTGTGCAAATCTGAAAGAGATAGCTTTTTTTTGTCTTTTTTTTATTCTCCTGCTAGGTCACTCAGGTTAACCATAACTGTATAAACACCAGAGCAAATGCTACTTGTCAGATTCCAGGCTATGCACAAAATTATTACTTTATTCTAAATTGTCAGCCTCACTGTAATAAGCAATAATTTCTTGTAGTGTTTATTTTTCTCTGTCTAGGCCTGTTCCATGTGATAGTGATATGTACATGTGATATTGCTGCTGGGCCCCAAAGACCTTACAACAGCTTCCACTGACTTTTCGCTAAATTGCACTAACTTCTGGAAACTGTGAGACTGATCATTTATTGGGAGCTGTTATGGGGTTGGGAAAATCACGTTTTGGAAGTGTCAACCATTTCTCTTTCACTTTCTGATAGTATTCTCAGTAAAACCCTGGATGTTACCTTTTACTTTCCACCTTCACACAGACCAGGGATTCTCGTTTGGTAATCTGTACCCCTTTCTCAGCAAAGCTCATGAAAACACATGGATGGGGGGAGCAGCACAAAGGCACTTTACGCAGCATTGCTATTTAACCGCGTAGTTTATCAGTTGTGTGGCGGGTTGACCGTGGCTGTCTGCCAGATGCCCACCCAGCCGTTCTCTCATTTCTGAGCTGCTCCCTGACAGGACGGGGGGAGAAGATGGAAAAACTTGGGGGCCCAGGCAGGGTTTTGCCCTTTCATAAACCCATTTTCCCAGCGCTGTGGAGGCTGGAGCTGGCTGTGTCTGGCATGGGACAGCCCCAGCCTCTCCTCAGAGGGGCCCATACAGCAGGGCAGGTAATGCAGTTACTAAGCCATAGTCATACCTTGAATTAGTTTTCTGTGCTTGGCAGCCATACAACAGGCAGTTCATTTGGCAGACATAAAGCTTCCCTTCATCTGGCTACTTTGGTATTGGTATTAGAAGTTTACAGTTTGCACAGGGCCCAGCTGTTGCATGGGGGGGGAGGGGTTCCTTGTACGCAAACGCTTTTCTTAGGTTTAAGGCCTTACACGTTAAGCTTTGATGTATTATTTAATTAACGTGCCCTATATGATTTCTGAAGAGCTGCCATCTGAGCAATTGTAGCCAAGGAAGTTTTTCTCTGTGGCGGTGGCAGCATCTTTTTCCAGTGCTCCAGAGCTGGGAAGACAGACTGGTATACAAGGTAATATTTCATTTCACAGGTTCTACAGCTTGCATTGTTAATGCTTCATAATGTAGGATGTGCTGTACCAGCCTACAGCTAATGAGTTATATGCTGCAAACTGTGAATCTGTATTGGCTTGCCAAGCGTAAAACAGTGTGTCATTACAAATGCTTATGTATATCTTTTTGTATCTTATGCAGAGATTGTAAACAAGCTGTGTGGGTATGTGCTTGAATGCCAGAGGAGGAGTCATTAGCTGTAATGGCAGAGCCTACCATCTTTGAAAAGAGAATTTGAAGTCAAGCCTATCTGCCTGGCTCTGGCTTTGCTTTGCACCGAACAACAGCTTTCGTGCCTTTTACATGCTTTATTGCTGCAAAAATCCTTATTTTTGCTTGCCCATTTGAATTGCTACAGCACTTTCAAATAGATGACAGAAATAACTGTTCCAGGCATTAATTTGGTAGGTTAAAAAAGAAATTAAAAAAAAATTTCCCCCATAACCAAGGGACAGAGCAGCCTGCAGCAGAGCTGCCCCAGTCCAGCGGCACACGGGGCTGCAGGGTTTGAGGTCCCCGCATTGCTGCTGCATTCCTGCAGCGTCTTTACGGGCTTCTGATGCCCTGCAAGGCCTGGATGCAGAAGCATTTTGTTTAATAGGTAGAGATGGATGACAGACTTTGGAGGCTGGGGTAGGAGATTGTTATTATGTAGTTTACCAACTGATATTCCCTGCTCGCTAGTGATAATTGGTGAATGTTTCTGCAACCTTAAAGTGTAGTCATTCTGCTGCTACAATAGGGTGTCATTTCACTGTAAGTGGCAGGGTGAATCATGGCAAGCACAGCAATCCAGCAGAACAAGTAATTTGCTGACGTAGTACTATCTGTATCTATGATACGCAGGTAACTAAGACAATTTTTCCTGAAAGGAGGGGTAAAAAGCAAAAATTGCTTTTTCTTTATTCCCTTCCTCTCTGTTTTCTCCCCCGCCAACTGCTCCCCATGATGATTAGACAAAAGCCAACTAAAGGCAAGAAAAATAATAACTTCTGCTAGACTTCGTACTGCCTGAGTTATCAATCCTTCACAAAGACCTAGGGCCCACTTCCTTTTCATTTTATTCCTTTGGCTTTTAGATTTATAATGTTGTTAGGAAAAAGAGATTCAGCCTCTTGGTCTGTAAGAACCTGTTTAAACATAAAGAGGCATTTACTTACAAATAGCACTATATTGCCTATGCATTTGTCTTGACAGTCCAGTTTAATTTATAAAGCATAATGTGCTTGTAACTCAGCCTGAGAAATGTAGTTTAGCAAGCACTATTGACTTACTAAATCTCCCTTCTCCCTCTTATTGTAAATCTGATAAACTTAAAGAAGCACTCTGGGTACCAGAGAATCTAAATATTAAAGCAAGGTTCTTCAAGATGATCTTGATAGTACTTCGCTTAAAACTGCAAGTTGAAGCGATAGTTTATCCTATTGTGAAGTGGTTTAATCTTTCCTTGATCATTTCTCAAAGATGTGGATGTGCTGTACAGTAAAATTGCCAGATTTGTGCTGAATTGCAGCTTTAGAACCCATTATTCTGAAAAGGTTATCTAAATGGAATGGCTTGAAGATGACTTGTAAAGTCATTAGAAGACTTCTAGCCAGTTATGTGTTTGACTGCACAACCTGATGTGATTCATATGTATTCTGAGATGAAAGCTTTAAATCTTCTGTTCGCTCGCTAATTTGCAAAACGGAAGGGTATGTTTTCCTATTTCTGACAAAGGAAGTGCAACATTTTATTTTAACTTGGTGCTTATGTACAGATCAGTCATGTAAATCCCATAACAATGATCTATTTGCCATATAAATAGTGCCGGGAAGATAGAAGGTTGTAGTTGAATCATAGGTTATAAGCTTAAACACAGACTTGACACTTTGAATGCCTGAAGCCTCTCACCCTAATGCTCTAACTACTTTTCAATTCCTAGAGAAAATGTGGGTTCCAAGTTTTGAAGAAATCTAGTTCCAAAAAATATATGTATCTTTTATATTTTTTATATTCCCATGGCAACTGAACTCTTGTTTAAGCAATAGAACTGCATTTTGTTGTGCTTTGCTTTTTTTTTTTTTTTTTTACTGTGCTTAGGAGTAGTTTAAAACTGATGCCTTCTCTTGTTTCGCTTTGATACAGCAACAGCTAATGAGAGGTTTTAACAAGTGACTGGCAAATGCTTAACTTGGCTTTTCTTATTAGTTTTTATTGTTTACACTTTGATAACTTTTCAAAATTCCAAAATATGTTTTCATTTAAATTTTGGCTAGCTAATATGAGATGCAGTACTTCTGCGGTGTTCAAAGAAAAATTTCCAGCTGTACTATCGCCTACAAATATGTTCTCACACTCTGAGGATGCAAAAGATCAGGGAGGCACCATTTGTATGTCTCTATATGCTTAGCATCATAACATTCTCTCCTGTGACTCTCTTCTCTATTAAGCTTTTCTCTTAATAACTTTCTCCAACATGGCTTTTATATCCAGTTCTTTCAGTCAGTTTTTGCATTACCAACCTTGATCTAGCAAGATGTTGCAAAGAGATTATTCCAGCACAAAAGGGAGAGGATGCTATCTGTTCATGGACAGATGGCTGAACAGTCCCCTGCACTAAATAATACCCAGTCCCAAGCCTCTCCTTTCTCCAACTGTGCAACTTCCACTAGAACAGAGGACGAATTTATTTATTATCTGTGTTTATTATGGCAATATCTTCATGTTCAGGTAAAGCTTTGTTCATCACTGTGATCATGGACAGAAATGCCCTCAATGTTGTGCAAAGTTTTTATTCAGACTTTGGGACGTACAACTTTGAAATGAAAAAGTAATTAAACTACTATGATTTTCTGGTGTTATTCTTGGTTTGACTGATGTAAATTGTGAAGGACTTTGAAAATTTTGAATGTGTTATTTGTATTTACACAAATGACACTGAGGATAGACCTTGTGTACTTGACCAAGAAAGCAAGCCAGGTTCTGGTCTCTGCTATTGATTTCAAGCACGTACCAGCTGGCTAATTTATAAATATATTTTTTCAGGAGAATCTGAAAGTCAGCAATTTTCTTCCTGAATCAAGTAAGCAGTAGGCTAATTCTTACATAAATCCTGTGCTGTAAATAAGTAGAAAAAAGTCACAAGATACTCAACTTTATTGATTGCCCCATTACTTTTTAGGGGAATTGCAGACAGAATTTTTGTGTTGACTGCAATGTAAGAAATGCTCTGCAGTATAGAGAGTGTAGCTGCAGGTAGTAAGAACGCCATGGACAAACACAGGACTTGGGTGAAGAGTGATAAATCCTAAGGTGTCTAAAGCCTTGAAGAAAAGTCTGTAGCAGTGCTTTGTCATCTGCTGCTCAAGCCATTGATAGTTGTTTGTAATCTCAGTATGGAAAGGAATACTTCTTGTTTTTTCTTCAAGCCAGTCAGAGAAAGAAAGGTAATAAGGAAGGGATTATTCAGTTAAAAGTTGTCTTAAAGGAAAAAAAAATCAATGCTTCAGCAAGACATAGAAGTTCTGGATGAAAGATTCAATAAAATCTTAGACAACTTCATATCCAGACAGTAAGGTTTAATAATTGCTAACAGAAAAACAATTTAAACCCAAATTGTATACAAAGTAGATCATAACTCGGTTTTAGTGCAGTGTACTCTAAAGCGTTCACTGAGACGGACAGTTGCAATGGGTTAAATTGCCACTTGGATCGCACCCCAGCAAAAGGTAACTTCTTGCCTACAAGAGTGGTTTGCATTAACTTGCCCTCTCCAGCTATCGGTAAAAGATGGGCTTGAGAAGAGAGTATGAAGAGTTAGGCCAGTTGCAGACTGGTGACACCCAACACTCACCCTCCCCTCCACCCCCCAGAAAAATTCCTTTCTAGTACACTGGCTCCCTTGTATTTACCTAACTCTCTCTGAAGGGAAAAGAGAGAAACTCTGAGATGTAAGCATAACTTTATAACAAGCCAATTCGTGTGCGCATCGGGTATCTGGTGATCTGTGCTGGCTGCAGTTTGGAGCAGAACAGGGATGAATTTCTGACTAGATATTTACCCACAGGCTGGCCCCCCAAGGCTCTCGTTAGGCAACACAAACTGGAGAGGCTTTGGAAAGCAATCAGCTGTTTCTTGGGGGATTTGCCCATGGAGCAGAGATAATATTGACCAGAGCTAGCCCTCAATGAACTAGTTCAGGCAGTAGAACTACATTAGTGCTCAGCTTCGTCTGGGCTAATTGAACAAGCTAAAAACCTCTTGCTTGTGGAGCCCACTGTAGCTCAGGTAATGCTGCGTGGCACTGTACCCTGCAGATGCCTAAATGAAATCCACGCATTTCCAAAAGAGCTCAGTAGTGAGGCCAGCAAGAGCTGCAGAGTGCTGAGCACTTAGGGAAATTTGGTCTTTTTATTTTAATGTGATTTATTTGACTTCAGATCAAGATATAAAATAAATCACTTTTATGTTTCCTTAGCAGTACAGCTCGAAGCTACTTGTGCGTGTTCTCCATGACTGCTTTCTGACGTTTGTGTGTTTATTATGCACAGCAATTAAACACCCCTTTTTCGTAGACAAATTAGAGCTGTGCGAGTTTGATTCTGCTGGCAGGCTTACAAATCTCGCTGCGCAGAGCTCACAGGGTTTTCTAATTTTTCTGTGTCATGATGTATCTTGTATGACTAGGGTTGTTTCATTTTCATAGCAAAGCTGTAATGATTTCATACTGATTAAGTGGAAATAATGCCAACTTCTGTAGCTTCTTTGCTTAGTTTCCAGCGAGCTGCACCAAAAATATCTCCTCTTATGCAAGAGAGGGTGAAATGTGTTCTCTAAACTTCCATGCACACGTGGACGAGAGCGTGCATATTGGTATATATATTGAGGAAGGATTTGCATGTATATATGCGAGCTGTAACGCCTAGGTAGCTGTTGCCAGCTGCCAGTGCTAATTTGTGATCGCACCTCTGGCAGCAGGAGCAGCAGCACAGTGTTATGCTGCAGCCCTTCGCTGCCTAACGGGTACACTGCTCTGCACAGTTACAGAGAAGCTGCCTGGAGCTGGGCAAGGACTGGCTCGGTGTGCGACGTGCCCAGCAGGTTTAAAGGCAGAACAACGCCTTTTTGTTCCGTTGCGGGCAAGGAGCACAGCCGCGTTTGGTGCCCGCACCCAACGCGCAGGCTGCTTGGGAGCTGGGCTCTGGAAGGCCACCAGGTAGACAGCTGTTGGGCTTAAACAACAGGCAGTCAGACTGGCAACATGTCAGATAGGAACTGGGCAGATTTATGGGAGAAACTTCTCAAAAATACAGCGAAATCAACACGTTCCCCAAAAACGTTTAGATTTTTGCATGTGGAGTGTTTTTTGCATCAGAAAACCCACTGGAAGTGTTCCAGTAATTTTTTTTTTTCTTCCCCTCAGTTAGATTTCCTAGCAGAACCGAATTGAAAGTAATCATCATTTAGCGAGCGCTTTCTGTGATAAAGTGTGAGATGCCTCAGAGTGAAATTCTGTGCATCGCAGAACAACGACACTTCTTGGTTCGCTGAGCATCCTCTTGCAAGCTTTCAGTAGCTCTTGGTGGCCACTTTGCAGGCTTGATTCCAGAACTTTACTCCCATAACTGCAGAAACCTTTTCCAATAAAGCTGTGTGTGCGTCTCACATTGCATAGGTGACTTACAAGCAGAAACGCCATAAGAAATCAGGTCCTTCAGACCAAATGATAAATTTGGCATACCACAGAATATTTTCGGAAGCTAGATTTTCCCAGTGTGATATGTTTATGGGGGTTATCTTCATCTAACAAGACTGTACAAGAGAGGAAGACTGGAAGGAAAAAGCTGCAAATGAGTTATCACAAAGATGGGAAAGCGGAGAGAAAAAAGACATGATGAAAAAGACATTTTCAAGAATAAAAGTCTGAATTAATTTTCCTCCTTGCCCCCACTTCAGATGGACTCGAGTTAGAAAGTAACAGTTCAGCAGAGGGGTGAGCGTACAGAGTAGGGATTTTTGCGAGCTGCAGATAAGCGACAGAAGGGTAGATGGACAGGAGCAGGAAGCGTACCAACACCACCATGTGCACCTGGGAGTGGTTTTCAGTTTAATTTAAATTCCCAGAGGCAAATCAGGCAGGAGGGAGAAGGGCACTGCGTTCACCCGAAGGGCAATGGAAGCGGGGGGGGGGGGGC
>Ga0065711_1012162_pt1 | contig 12757 bp, 4 predicted proteins | sample Hoacrofraction12_FD_59098 | JGI IMG/M metagenome (GOLD analysis project Ga0065711, IMG submission 59098) | Hoatzin crop microbial communities from Cojedes, Venezuela - Epithelial fraction 12 v2 (version 2) | ecosystem: Host-associated > Birds > Digestive system > Esophagus > Crop | place...
CGGGGGGGACCCCGCCGGGGGGTTCCCGAGCAGCGACGGGCCGGCCGGCCGGGACCGCTCCTCGGCTCCGCTCGCCTGGCCGCAGCCCGCGGCCGGCTCTGCCCTCCTCCCTCGGCGCTCGCTCCTCCGGTGCAGCCGGGCCTGGCGTCTCCGGGAGCGTTTGCCACTTGGCAGCAGGGAAAAGGCTTTCGCGAGGGCTGGATGAAAGCTGGTGGGTCAAAAGCTGAGTTAAAGGAATCTAATGTGTTTCTAATCGTGATTTGATTTGGTGGAGCTACAGACACGGCTGCAACCGAGCATCCCAGCCTCCGCTTGTCGATCAGTTGGCTGGAACTCCTGGTACCAAGCTCGTCGCCTCCTCACTCATGAGCTCGAAAGTCTCTGTCAAGCAAGGGGGAAAACTCAGTTTTGCAGACTGCTGGGTGACTCCAGGCTGTGCCTTCACATGGCGGCCAGAGAGAGCTTGTGCTCAATGAGTTCTGTGACCTCTTGGGCTCTGTAGCCAGGCGGAACTGCTGGGGAAGGCGGATTGTGAAAGGATGGAGCTGTGGCTCACCTCAGCACTGTCACACCTGCAGGTGAACCGAAAGGAGTGAGACTGTAGGTTTGCCTGGGATGGCCTTTGAGGAGCTCTGGGGTGCGTGCTTGGCTGTGTAAGCTCGAGTAGTGGACAGCCGGGACGGGAGAGTGGGGTCAGAGCTGCGTCGTGCTGGCAACCACACTCTGTACTGTTTCTGATGCAGAATTACTCAAAATCCACACGACAGCACTATGACATGATTTACATTTATTATGTTTTTGTTAAGTCACTGTATGTCAAGTTGGATTTTTAAGATAAAATTGAATGCAATCCCTAGGCTGATGTTAATCTGCTGTTACTGGCTGGGTTATGTTCCTAGGATACCTTTAATCTAAGGACCTCCTGGTGCTTTCCAGGTCTTCATTAACATTTCCCTGTATTCAGCTTGTTTGTTTCTTTGCAGGCAGATGTGTTGTGTGCCCAGCCAGTTTGTTTCCCTTGGCAGTAGACAGTGTGACTGGGGTCCCTCCATGGATTTTGTCTCTGGGATCGTGACTGAGCCTGCTCTAAGTGACGGGACAGGAACACCACAGCATCGGGGAAAGGCCTGATTTGTTGGTTGATTTGTCAGAAGGAAATGCCCCTGTCTTGGGGAGAATTGCCACGGCATAGGGGGAAAATGGTCTTGCTTCTGCCTGTGGTGGGGATTCCAGTCTGAGCCTTACCTTCTGTACCAGTCTGTCCCTTGGATAGAGGAGACTTGCTGACTGCTGTTCTTCGGAAAGGAGCAGGCACTTAAAGCCAATCCAGCGGTGCAGCTCTAGGTCCCCGCACGTGACAAACACGCAACCCACATTTCTTTCACAAGGGCAAGCAACTCACAATTCAATCTTGCTCCTGACAGCTTGACTCCTCGCTATTGTGAAGGTGCCTTTCAGACCTGAAACTTGTGTGCTGCTTGCAGTGTGTTAGCCGGTTCAACAAAAAGTGCAACTAGTGAGCAAATGTTGCTTTCCCAGTGAATTACACCTCTCTCATCCTGATCAGAACTCCTTGGACATGGGGGAATACAAGAAGCAAAGTAAATACTATTTTGTTTTTGTTTAGCTGTATTTCTCTCCTGCTGTCACCTGCCTGTCTGCAGATGCACCAGGATCCCCTGAACCCTGTTTTTCTGCCCTCCTCTCCCCCATCCGTTGCCCTCGCCCCTACTCCCAGGCAGTGAAAATAGGTCCCAAATGGCTTTGTCTCTGGGTAATGGGGAGAGGAGAAAAGAGACTGCTGTGAACTTCTAGGAGGTGTCAGGACTACTGTTGTTAAGCAGGTTAAGAGAGATACAGGTGGAGGGGAACCTGGTACTCTGGCGGCAAAGGGGGCTGCACATGCAGGTGGGAAGGCCAGAGAAAAATGCTAACGAGTGAGAGGTGGTTAGCAGCAGTCAGAAGCTGCTAATTATCCCACGCTCCAGCTTGTTCTCATGAGAGCTGGGAAACTCTCTCTTTGATCCTCCTGCATTTCATCTTATAATTGGATAGGGGTTCCAGATGTTACAGCCGAGTGGTTTAGGGAGCTGATGGAAAGACGTATCTCGAGTCAAGGGCTTTCAACAGTCCCAGAGGTATTTGCAGTTGCTAAAGGAGTGTTTGGGACATCACTCACCTTGTCCCTGTTGAGTTAGTGCTAGGGTTTGTGTTGTCTTTTGAATGCCCTTTTCTTTACCATACACATCCTTAAGGTTCCACCCTGTTATACTGAAGTTTCATGGAGAGCAGAGCTGAATGTTTATTTCTTCCTGCTTAGGAGAGCTTTGAATTGGATGAAGTTTGTGTCTCATTGCTGCGGTCCTATATAACTATTCCAATAAATGGATTTACTGATTTAGTGGCGTTTAGTGGTAGCTACTGCAGCAGCAAGTCTGAAGACAGCTCCAAGAACACCAATGGAAAGGGAATTTTTAATTTGTTATTGCAAATATGCATGTTGAAAGCCTGATTCTGGGAGCTAGATCTTTTCATGAACAGTACAGCCAACCTAAGCAAAACAACTTGAATGTAACGACATAATTTTTGCAAGAAGTTGCTCATTAATGGGCTACAGATCAAGGTATTAGCAGAAATCAGCTGAGAAGGAAGAGTCACACTTCCTGTCCGTTCCATGAGGAGACACCTCCACTCCCAAAACACCTGGTCTCACAGCAGCTCTGATTACAGACTCTCACTGCACTGCTGGTTTCTTTAGTATTTCCAGAAGAATTTCTCCTGTGGCACAGTACTGGCAGAATGGAGAATGATAGAGACTGAGAAAGAAGGTCTGTTTGCTTGGAAAAAGGTTACAGAAGTATCCATGTAGTTAAAGTACTGTAGGTATAACAAGATGATCTCTATTATTATTCCAAATAATAATCCCTTTCCCCCGCTGAATAATACGAATGATACCAGGAAAGCAACTCTCTCAGAAAAGCTTCCCAAGTGGGAGTTAGGCAGTATGAAATGGCTCTATAATTTTAGTGGTAAATTTCTTAGTGCAGACAAACCCTTGTAACAGTCCTGGGGAATGTCACAAAAGAGGGCATTAGCATTACTAAAGGGGCAGCAGTTTTCTAAGGAAATGTTTTCCATAATCAGCTGTAATCGGAAATGAGGTAACAGTGCCTCGATGGCGTAGTGACATGGATAGATGGGATGTGCCAGCTACTCCCTGTAACAGCCTCTTGAGGATCTCTTTATGAATTAAAACACCCAGTCACACGCTTATCGTGAAGGCTTAGAGCTCCAGATGGAAGAAAACGCTGCGTTCACGCTCTTGTCGATCTTACTTGGCTGTCGATCATGAGCACTGCATGGAGCTGTGTCCCCTTCCAGGACTGCTGATAGAGAGGAGACTGCGACCCATCATACCTCCATACTCATGAGGCAGAACAAGAGGACAGAGTGTGTCTTTGTCCTCTGTAAAATGTTGTGTTTGCCTCCTGAGATAAAGGTTAAAGTGCACAGGAGACTCCTCAGCAAGGGCTACCAAAGCTGGCATCTCTGGTAGTGCTGATATCTCCAGGACAACCCTCAACCCTGACCCGCTCTTGAGTTACGCTTCAGGAGGCAACTGGTGGAGTCTAAAACTGGTTCACACTGCAGAGTCTGCAAATGCACCGTGGGTACCACTCTGCTTGTCTGCTTGGATATGAGCTCTGCTCCACAAAGAATATGACAGCGAATATTGAGGAACTTCAAATATGGATGGCTGAAAGTTAAGCAGATACATTACTGTGCTAATCTCCATAGTCAAGGGCAAGTTGTCTGTTGCTTTTGGAGCTGAGATTTGGGGCTGGTTTTATAGATTTTTTAGGAACCTCTTGTTTTCAAATGGTAGGGACATATGCAAACTATAATTAGTAGCCATGGGGAGCAGAAAACTAGGGGAGGAAGGAAGAAAGAATGGGAGGCTCAGCCCAGAGTAATGTGGATGTAACATCCCTCAGCAAATCCCTTTACCTGGGTTTGCACCATGTCCTGGACTTCTCAAGGTTGGCACTAATAGAGTCATATTCATTTTATAAAGAGAGAAATGAATGGCTTAGTTTGCATTACTGTATTTGAAGATACAAACTACAAATCTGATTAGAATGAGGTACAAAATTGCGTAGGTGTATTTGGCCTCTGTGTGTGTGTTTATGTGCACATGTGTATAAACACACAGATTACGTCTAAGAAGCACAGGGTGTTTGTGGTAGTCTGAAGGCTAATCCAGATTGGGACTTGATTTCCATATTCGCTCAGTAAGAACTGATACAGTCTTTGTAGTTACAACAAAAATACCAAATATATTGGAACCATGAGCATTCTTACAGCCCAATACAGCAGATTCCCTGGTGAGTTATGCTAGGTCTACCCTCTCAGGTATTAGTAGGAGAGAGAGGGAGAATCTTGCATTCAATAATTTATGGATCCATAAAGATTTTTTTTTTTGAGCAAGTAATAATTCTTTGGAAATTAAGGCTAATTAAAAGCAATACCTTCCCTATAAATGCATTCAGTTACTTTGTCAAGACAATTTTGTATTTGTTTCCTATGATGTTCCCATGTGCATCCTAATCAGTGTTTTGCTGTAATTGTGATTAGAGACCGTACCACAGAGACAGACTCCTCAACAACTGAAGGAAAAGTAACAAGCAGTTGGGTGGTGATAGACTTGAATGTCTTCTGGATATTTAGAATGGATTAGGCTTTTTTATTTCAGGGTCAGTGCAGCTTTAACCTATATGCAGTGGTTTATGGCTAATGCCAACATTGCTTCTGGGTGCAAAGCACATGTGGGAAATGTCTGTCTGCTTCATGTACTGAAAAGGCAAGACAGGAACTTAAAAGATCTCTTTCCTCCACTACTCATCCTCAGTAATTGGCCCCAACTTCCTCCTAAGTCTTTCCTGGGTAGTGAAAAATGAAATGTGTGTTGGAACCCAGCTTTTTGCCCCTTCAGCTGTTGGCACATCTGTTAGTCTGCTGAGGATGAGATACAAGATACCATATGGCTGAAATGTTAGCGACTGAAATTCTGATGACTGCTCCCATGAAGCCAAACTAATATTTCAGCAGGCTGTCTCTTAGCGATTGATATGCACAGAACCTCAGGTTTGGTATTTTAGCTCTTCTTGCTTTTCTCAGGGCACAAGCCAAAGAAAAATTAGCTCTCTTGTTTACCCAGAATCTATTTTATGAGTGCATATGCCTGGGCATCTTTGTGAGTCTGTGTCTAACGATGGATGACCCTTGGTGCCAGGCTGTCCCCCCTGCTGTGTGTGGCACCTGCTACAGGACGGTAGTTGTTCCCATCATTTTACCTGCGGCTATTGCGAACTCTGTGCTACAGACAACAGATGAAAGGAGTAGCTTTCACGAACAGTACAATGTTCAGAATGCCTTGTTATCCTTTGCTGCTGGAGCAAAACTTGAAATTTTGTGAGTAGTAGTAGTTTTTTCAAGTGTGTGCTGACCACGTGTCTGTTTGCATGGGTACCTTTTGAGTGTGGAGAGTGAGGGAAAACAGTTTGTGCCGTGTCTGGGTGCAGATTAGTTTTGGCTAAGGCAAGGAAGACGTGTGACAAACAAAGGCCTTTTCTCCTGCTGTGAACAAAATAGTGGTTTGTAAGTATTTGCCAAGGAGTTTAGATGAACAATTTTAGGCATCAGGTATCAAAATTACTGGTCAACTGCTTGCTCTGACATTTCTGCATTTGCCACTTGTGGTGTCTTATGGCTCACAATTACTTGGTTTTGCGAATGAGTTAATGAACTTGAGAAACACAGAGATCTAGAAATATATAGTGTGAGACAGAAATGACTGAGGAGTAGGAGCACCTGAGGAGTTGTGCTTCCCAACTCGGCTCTACGGAGGTGTGCTCTCTCTGTGTCACGAGTGAAGGACCTGAGTCTGGAGTCTCTAGGTGAAATGCTGCAGTCGCATAGTGAAGCAAAATAGGCAGAAATAGAAGTTGGAATGCCTGACTCCACATGTAGAGAAGTTCAAGTTTGAAAGTCTGACAAACAAATAAAACTCGGTGCTAACTAGTTGCAGCAGGCAGCTTCTCTTGGCCACAAGCATGCCGCATTTGCTATGAAGCAACACAAGGGAAGGAGCAGAAAAGTTGCTCTTCTTCCAAGGAACTCAAACCACCATGAGAAGATTCAAATGTGCAAATGCTTGTTTACACATTTTTTTTGAAATTCCCTTTGTTTTGTTTTTATTTTCTTATATCTTAGATATCTAAGTTTTTGTTTGATGAAAGCACTCTGTTGCAGTGTAGTCATGGCAACAAGTTTACTTGAATGAGTCTCTTGTTCTAGGAATGTAAAAGAAAAAGAAGCCCAAACAAGACAAGCCTTCACGTGGTCCTGACCCAGCACTTGTTCATAAGGATGGAGGCGCAAGTGAGAAGTGAGTACAAAGTTGTTCATGTGTGTTTGTGAGTTCACTGGAGACTCTGCTTATGCCTGTGCCTGTAGGTATGTCTTTGGGTATGTTTTGTTCAAATACAGTGCACATGTAGAAAAGACCATGTCAGAGTTGTGGTCACAGTGACACTGAAGTTATGACTGCCTTCCTGTGTGGCATTGACCTAGACAGTCCATGAAACAACTGCAGAGAAAGCACGGCAGCCCAAACTTCAGTGAGAATCCCTACAGAAACATAGGTCCGTGCTGGTGGAGCTCCTGTGTGATGTCTTTTCAGAGTACCAGTCTTAATGTAATAACATTTAGCTATGGCAGAAAGACGCTTGCTGCAGTCGTACCTGTAACTGCAGTACAGGCGTAGCCCTGACTAGGGCCTGTCTGTACGTAAAGTTTCACACTGCTCTAACAATAATTGTTCAGAAACATTCCTAGTGGAACTTGTACAGCTCTCTAGGGGGGTGCAGTTGTACTAGTGGAGAGGTGGTGTGTGCTAATCCCATCCCCCCTGACTACCCTACATCCATTTCGAGAAAGGAGGAGAATTAGAACAGTACAAAACAGGTCTGCAGAGATGCCCAATGATTTAAAGACTTTAGAACACGTTAGCTCTAATTAATGTGTTTGCAAGCTGTAAGCCAGCTCAGGTAGTATGTACTTTAGCACCTCCTAAATTGGTCAAGGCAGGTTCTACCTAGTCTTTAATTTGATCTTTCTAGCATGTATTAAAAACAGTCACACCTTTGATTACACTAGGCTCTTCTGACACATTACTGCCGTAGGATTAGCTAGCAAAGTTCGTCTGCCGAACCTCAAAAAAGTGCTCGGTTTGTGCACACGTGTGCGCGTGCACTTGTGAATTAAGGGAGAGACCCACGGCTTATTCTTTTATGGCACTGTTTGATGTTGTGATAGCACACCTAATGTTATCTTCTTTTCAGTGGTCACTAATTTTTTACTGTTTTAACCTAGTAATAGATTCCAGCCATACCCAGATTCTTGGATAGTCAGTTTTTCAGTGTCTCTTTTTGTTAGGATGATTGTAGGAGGGAAGGCAGGCAGGAAGTTAGGGAATTGGAGTAGCAAAGAGTGATCTACAAGTGTTGGGACACAGCCAAGCTTTAGATTAATACAATGTGACCATCATTTCACCATCTTTTGATACAGTGAGTTTTTCTTAGCAGTGGAGGAGAGCAGAGTAGCACAAACAAAGGCTTTAGGAAAAAAGAGTCTGGTGGAGGCTTTCTTCTGCATTACAACTCGGCTATCTCAAGTCTTTCACAACAGTTATGAATTAGCAATAAATAACCTCTGAGGAGGGAGGAATAGACAAGGGAGAAAGATGCATTTCTAATTGTAATACGTGCAAATTGTAATAGTTAATGCAGAGGGAAGCACAGGGAAGCTGTCCAACGGCTGGAACTGCAAAGAAGGCAGCTCTTGCCTTAAAAGTAAAGGGTCAGAGAGAATGGTTACTGTAACAGCAGCTTTGATACTTAAGCTCTTATTCTATTGGTGATTTCCGTAAGTGCTTTTTTTACATGATGGAGGCATCACCTGGGTGTAGCTAACTTGTTGTTTTCTAGAAGCTTTGCAGAGAAGGGCAATCTCTTGCTATGGTATGGGGGACCAGAACACCAAAGTGTGAAGTCAGTAAAAATTTGCCGTTGGTTTTAGCGGAAATAGGATTGTGCCCTTTTAATTTAAACTTCGTGTAGAGATCTCAAGGCTGATTCTGGTCTAAGTTACCACAACATACCCGAACTTCAACCAGTAAGGAAGAGAGATGAATCAGTTTTTCTATTTTTCCAGTATTTTCCAGTGCTGTATCCTCTGACAGCAGGTCACAAAGGAGCACGGTCACTCGGTGCGCAGCCAGCCTCCCAGGGCAGCTGCAGGGTGGTTCTTGCTGTACAGTACGTGTGGCAGCATACAAAGGTCTTCGACTTTCAGGCCAGGTGACCATTCACAGCACAGCATAACCCACTATACCAAGTCAGAGAGAGAACAGAAAATGTGTTCCCTGCATGGGAAGTTATTATTTAGAAGGGAGCAGCTAGTTTAGAATTTGAGTCCTTGCCTCCCAGATGAAACTTCTCCCCAACAGACATTTAATTCCTCCATTTATTTGAGTAGTGATCTACTTAGACTGGTCGTATAGCTATACAGGGCACTTGTTGGGAAGCTGATTTGGAAGAGGCATTTTGTGAAAATAGTTTGGTGATAAGAGAGTTCCTTAAACCACCAAACTCTCGCAAGCACGCCAGATGCCTGCATTAGATAGGGATGCGTGCAATTTACAGCTCCGGTTTGTTGTGTAAGCTCATGTTATCATGACCCCACTTCCAGGAAAGACAGAAAAACCTCTGAGTTCCATGGTGCTCCTTTTTCACTCCAATAAATTGGCAGTATTCTGTATCAGTGGGATTAAAAATGGTACAGCCCAACAGTTCCTGGGAAAGCATTTTCTGAGAGGCAAAGCCCTTTCCAGTGTCCTCCTTCCCAACCCTCCTCCCCTGAATACCCACCTGGGCCCTCCTTGCTGTTGCTCTTGCTGCTGGGCTGTCAAAATATCTCTCATAATGAAGCAGTCTGGCCTGAGGCTACTATTACCTCCAATACTGATCCCGCTGAGCATGACTCTGGCAGCATGGCTGGCTGTTCACAGGCAGTGTAGCTGGGCTACACCTGGCAAGGAATAAAAGACGAAAAGCAGTGAATCCTGGCTGTTAGACAGCCTTGATGTCCTCTGAGACTGTGGAAGAGGCTAGGGAAAGCACGAGTATGGCTGGCTCAGGAGGTGGTGGTGTGGCTGTTTGGTCTCCTTCCCTCTCTTTTGGTAGGCTCAGGGATGTGGTAGGGACAGAGTTGTTGCTTTCCATCACCGCTGTGATAGTGTCAGGCTAATTCTGTGGAAAGACATGGAAGTGGGGAAAGGAGCTGTTAAGGCTAAGGACCCCACGTTCTTTGGGGGAAACAACATGATTCAGTGGATACTACACCAATTGTTGAAAGACCTGTTTTACTATCTAAGCTCTTCTGTTGTACAGGACAGATCTTTGCTGGCATAGTTAGTTTTGAACTGTGAGAAACTCATGCTACAGACCTGCAACGACAAGGCTGGCAAGACCAGTGCTATAGATGCAGCTGTGCTGACAGAACGTTGTATCTGTTCGTTTAGCTTAGCTTAGGCAGAGGCATAATGGTGCCAGAGATGGCATATATGGCATCTGTGCTGGAATTCTGCAAAGACAGAAGCTCTGGCTTAGTTGGTGAACTCAGGCTGGTCATTTTACAGGTACAGGTCTCTCTCCTCCCAGCCTCAACCTGTCTTTCCTGTAAAGGGGCAGGGCCTGCGTCTGCAAGGAGTTTTTAAAACACTTAGCACGAAGGACCTTTGATCTCAGTTAGAAACTCCGAGGTTTACTGTCACACATGTAAATAACAAATTACATTTAGGAAGTTTCCCCTCCTTTTATGGGTAGAATAATAGAGCCGTATCCAGGAGAAGTAATTTGTCCATGAAACTGGTGATAGAATAAGGAGGAAAATCGTTCTCTCTTAAGTTTCAGACCTTTGCTTAAAGCACCATCTCTTCTTGTAAAATGCTTTGCAGCACAGCTAGCTCTTTGCAGTTGTTGACACATTTGACCTGAGAGAAATAAAAGATCCAGGTTTTGTTTCAATCCAACATGATGTATTCCAGAGGTGGAGAAGTAAATGTTGGAAAATGATTGCTATTTACTATGTTTACTGTGGTAGTGCCTCTGTGAGCAAATAAAGAATCATGCTTTCACTTTGCTAGGTGCCGTGGAAACGCACAACAAAAAGACAGGGTGATTCATGCCCCCAGACTTGAAAACGTGGTCCAGTTCCTTGGTGTGGAATTTGCGAAGCGTACCTGGTTCTCTCTAACCACGTGTGCGTGGATTTCCTGAGATCTCTCTGCTCTGCTCTCCAGTGGTGAATCTGTTTACACTAATCCTGAAAGCACTAATGTTAAGAGACTGGAGCTGAACAACTTCAGACTCCTGCTGTCCAGCTCAGACATCCAGACAGAGCTCTTGTTCTTTATTACAGTGGGGAGCGGTAGGGAGGACTTGTTAGTGACTTTTAGTGCTTGTAAGAGACTGATAGGATCAGCTCGAACCTGTGCCTCTTGAACCCCCTCAAACTTCACTGAGCTGTGCCAGAACACCTCATGTATGTGCGGGAAACCCTGCCTGGTCCAAGCCATGCCCCTCATGTTGAGCCACCATCATGAGGCCTTACGATTCCAGTGCTGGACCATGGCACAGCTTGGCCAGTGTGCCTATATCATAACTGGCATCAGGTGCCTGTTTTTTCCAGGAATGAAACAGCTAAGTAGATGCTGCTCTTCTAGAATGAAGACTCAGCATTTTCACTTAATTTATGACTAGGTCCAGATTAGACCCCAGTTTCTTTAGAGGTAAAAAGCAACTGAGCTGACGTGCAGTGGGAAAACCCCATGGCAAGTCACCTTTTGCTTTAAAATAAAAAGTAAAGTTCTCTGGGTTAGGAAAGGTCTCGTTACAGCTGTTTGATAGGGGCAGACTGGTGGTAAGGCAAGGTGCTGTTAGGAGATGTGAGAGCGTGCATCCAAACCACAGAGATCTGAGAGGTCTAGAAGTGCCACAGAAGGATTTGTTCCTGGACCATGAAGGCCATCCTTGTTCTGCTCTCCTGTGACCCCTCCTGGAGGAAGTGTGGAGACTTGACTTTGGAGAAGGCTGTGGTCAAGTGCTCTCTACACTTGGAGGTGAAGCTGTCATTAGGAGCAGAGATGGAAGACGAATAGTAACCCTTATGGCTGTAAAAAAGAAAGACAACTTTGAGAAAAAATACCCACTCTCCTGCAAAAAGGGAAAAGAAATCAGTCCCATGAAGCCAGGTTACAAAGAAGACGGAGTCAAAGTAAGTATGCAGTAGTTCTCAAGCCTTTGCAGAGATCTCAGTGCAGTTCTGGGTACGCCAGGCATGGAGGTGTTCCGAGTGTGTGAGAGCAAACGGTTCTTCTCACTGTACGGCCTTCTCACCTGACCTCCACCCAGAATCCTCTTACACACTTGCACAGAGAAAGCCTGTGTCTCCCAGAGTCTTTTCCAAGCATTTTCCTTGGTTCATTAGGTGATAATAGAAAGTGATTTTTCCCCTGTCATCTTGAGCAATCAGAAGCATTAAGAATAAGAGCCGAAGCCTGAAAGCCTAAATGAGAGGGTTTGATGGGTATGTGTATCTGCCTCCTTCATTACAGCAAGAAGCAAGGACGGCTCCCAGAGCTTGCATTTCTTGAGACTAAATAGGCGAGAAGCAAGGACCATGGTCAGGTAGTGTCAAGAGAAAACTGAGGTTTGGGGGTTAGATTCCATTCCCAGATCTGCTGAAGCCCAGAGAGGCAGTTTCCTCCGCCTTTACTGGTATGAAGCAGTCCATTAGTGGACTTTTTGTAGAGATGGGTACCTGTCAGCTGAGAGCTGAGGGGGGCAGAAAATGACACCTGTAAGATCTCAGGCAAATCACTTGGTGCCAAATGTGAACTCGTCCCCTTTATTAGCCTGTATTTACTCACGGTGGGACTGAGTAGCTGCATAACCCCAGCGTGAGTACAGCGCTGACGTTCTGGACGTTAGCCTCTTTACGCTTCAGTTTCTCCACCAGCGAAGTGAAGCTAAAAGCAGCTTCCTCAGAAGGGTGCTGGGCGGTGGTGTGCTCTCTCCCTGTTCGTGAGATGGTCTGAGCGATGGTGCTGAAGTGGCGGGGGCTATTACTGCTCAGAAGCTGCTCTGCTAACTCTGTCGATGGCCGAGTGTCACAGCAGCAAATCGGTTTCTCACTGTCTGGAAGGCAGGTTCAGCTTGCCACCACCTCCCCCTGTAAGAAAGCAAGTACTGAGCAGCCCACCTTGGGACAAAGCTAAGAACTTTTTGTTGTGGGAACTCTGACAGGACTCATACAGAACTCACTGTTCTGCCACCTTGCAAGACTTGTGGGGCATCTTTCTGGTACTGTGTTTAGGGGGATCATTTATTTTTATTTCCCTTCTAGGTAGGAGTCTTCCTCCACAGTCGATCCTGCTTAGCGTCCAAAGGTAGGGAACTCCATCTTGGTGATGTGACAAATCTCGAACCACCACGCAACTGAAATTTTGGGCCGCGTTGCCCTCCCGGGGCAGTTTCACCTGGACCTTGCGCCATGCCCGCCGCAGCTCCTAACGGCAAACAAACTCACGCCGTGCCTCCCGAGCCTGGCAGCGGGGAAGGCTCCCGCCTGCCTT
>Ga0065711_1046674_pt1 | contig 12757 bp, 7 predicted proteins | sample Hoacrofraction12_FD_59098 | JGI IMG/M metagenome (GOLD analysis project Ga0065711, IMG submission 59098) | Hoatzin crop microbial communities from Cojedes, Venezuela - Epithelial fraction 12 v2 (version 2) | ecosystem: Host-associated > Birds > Digestive system > Esophagus > Crop | place...
TTTTTTTTTTTTTTTTTTTTTTTTTTTTTTTTTTTTTTAAGTCCTTTGTCATTTGGAGTATTTCCTTTCCCTCAAATGTCTGTGGGAACCAGCACTGCTATTGACTTTTCACTTTAAAGAGGTCCTTTCTTTCAGGAAAATGTTATGGGGGAAAACAAACTGGTGAAGCTTCCACAAACAGATGCACACACATACAGAAAAGACAACAGATACATCAATATTTATTAGCCAGTCTCCTCCTCAAGACCTTGAAACCCAAGTTGCTGGACTGAGCCAACAGAGGAGTAGACAAGTTATTTCACTGGCCAAAACCCTATGAAAGAGGAATAATAAATAGACCATTATGCTACATGTGCTCAGAACGGACGGAAGGGCTCTTAGGGAAGCAGCAGAATAAAAGCACAGATAAGACAAAGAGTCTGGAAGGAAGCCAATGTCACACAGCAAGAATATAAAGGTGAAGGGCAGGGAAGAAAAGACAGACCAAGTCAGCCCCTTGCCTTCACATAAATGGGCAGAGTGGTGTGTATCTGGTTTTTATTCTCCAGAAGCAGCGGCAGGTTGAAGAGCAGATTACCAGCCCCTACAGACCCCCAGGTTGCTTTTGCCAGTCTGGGGGCTGGGACCACTGCAGTCTGCCTCTGGCCACACAGCTGTCCTCTTACATTCTTCTGAGGCCCAGTAAAGACGTTAGCATCAATAGTTCTTGATACTAACACCCTGCTGAAACACAAAGATTAGATTCACCTTTACTGGGTGATTATTTCGCGATGTCTAAATATGAGGTATCCCTGAATCAACTACAGGTTTCAAACCACGAAGCCCTTCATCACAAACACAAGTCTAGAAACTTCTGCATACGTAAGCGGCAGAAACTCCAGCAATGAGCAATTAAAAGACACCAGAAACCAAACACCTCCCAAAGGAGGATCATTTTGTCTGATTGCCATCGCCTACCACAACTTTGCACCACAAAATACATAAAATTACGAATAGCTATTAAAAATTATGCATAACTTATACAAAACTAAAAATTATTCACTACCAACGTGCAGGCTTCATTGCAGTACTGAAACACTATTCTGAGTGCTACAAAGTATTGTTAGAATTACAACGAATACTCAGCATATCATTTACTAACAGAAATCTACATCATGTGCCACAACAATGATCAGCTCATACCCTCTCTGTGGATATCAACATCTTACTCCATATTACTTCAGAAAATACTGAAAACAATGTTTTCCCCGTTTTATAACACTGCAACTCAACAGCAAACACACTACACAGGGCTGCCTTTTGAAACCCTGAAGATGGATTTGCGTTCACCAGACTTAAAAGAACATTTCTAACGGCCACGCACCAGATAGTCATGTAGCAAGGAGCTTTGAATGCTTTTGTGTGGGATCTCATTCTCATGTTGCAGCAGGTACTTAAAGAGCGAGAACCCTTTTTTTCCAAAGGAATTTTGATGTCCAACTCCCTTTGAAGCCTCCCTTCCTATGTATCTTTGAAAATCTGATCTTCAGTATGTTATCCATTTTCCCTTCCTGCTCGATATGAAAATGCCTTCTCTTATTCTTTCTGAACTGTCAGAAATGCAGCTCCATACTCCTAACATGAATGAAGTGTAATTGCTTGGAAAACCATGGCTCCTTCTCCCAATCTCCATCTGTTCTTCTCCATTCCAGTTGCACAAAACATCATCACAATGGGCCATAGGCTTCCATTTCTCACTCTATGTAAACCATCAGAACAGATTTACATTCTTTAGATAAAGACCACTGTAGGCGGAAACTGGACGCAGTTGTCCACTATGGAAAACAGCTTTGCTACTCCTTTCAAATTTATCGATTACTCACAGCTTTTCCCCTCTAAAGTGTATTTGCCAAAGTGGCCACTGTTGTTGGAATAGAAACTAGCTGTCCGATAAAACTTAACGAATGGCAATTTTATTAGCTTCTGTTATTGTTTCTTTAACTCCTTCAGTATCAGCCCCCCACAGCAATTTGCTGAGAAAGGAAGATTAAAGATAAGGCACGACTATGAACATTTTGATCCCTACTCCAATTCTCTCTTCTTTTTTTTTTTTAACAGATTTTCTTAGGCAAGTCACACAGGGCCAAATATTTAATGGTGTCCGGTGTCTGCTGTTCTCTACAACAGAGGGTATTTTGTGGAAAAACACTTAAGAGATCACAGAAAACTCAAATACTGCAGTATTTATATCATCAGCACCATCTTGGCATGCCAGAACCGATTTTTCTGAATGTCTTGAGCCAGATATTTCAGTGTTACTGCTCTGTATTTGATCCTGGGAAATTTCTGACTGGTCAAAGTCTATAATTTCCTTGTTACTTCCCCATCACTGGTTTAAACACCACGCTGCCTCGCTCAGAGAAGAGGAAGAAAAAAAAAAAACAACACACCAGCAAAATAATTACTTCTTATTAGCTACGATTTTTTTAAATCAAGATGTTAAGGAAATGCTACCTTTCCCCTCACCACACATACATCCAGAGCTATGAAGACTGTCTCATGGTCTGCAACAAACTTAACAGAATGTGTTTGTTCTACAGAAATCACTATGCTCTAAAAGAATCCTGTAGAGGAATTGCTATTTGAGACAACAAGTAGTAAATCTGACCTGTTTAAAAATGTTTAGATAGAAGGAAATAAATAGCAGTCACCCAAAACCCCCTGAATTTCTCCAGATGCGGTCCTCGGCCAGCACTACCTGGCCAGCTCTGCACTGCAGTAATTTGGCTCCACCAGAGTGAAATTAAGCACACAAAGAGTTACTATATCAAAGTTGCATGCAGAGATTAAACTCTGATTCAATCACACAACTAAATCCCCATTCAGTGCTTTGAAAATTTACCACAAAGTGTGAAGCTAAAAATATTAGCTAATAACAGTGAGCTATCTTCCAACCACATCCTCTTGTAGAACAACATCAATAAGAGACAAGTCTGAAAATGTGCCTTAGAGGAGTTAATGAACATTTGTTTGAAACGGGGCCATTTCACTTTGGGACAGGTGTTTTTTTTCTTCTTCTTCTTTTTTGTTTTTCCCCTCCCCTCATCTAGTGAACGTATCCTGCACTTCAGGGTATGGACACCTGCCGAAATCACACCCATAGTCAAGTCAAATTTAACATCTCTTTACAAGATATTTAAAACATGCAAGTATCTAGAGGCCCTGTTTCTCACTCACGTGAAGGCCCCTTGTGCCAGAAAAAGAGGGTTCCTTCATGTTAGTGAGAATGAGTGTGTAGTAGATTAGAAGCTGGTTTCACATATTATATTTAACATGTGAAGGTTCAGCAACCCACGCCTCCACTCCACGTGCAACAAGCAAGCAAACCACACCGCAGCATTTTAAGCAGGGTGTTCGGCAAGCCCTTACAACTGCATCCTTACAATCTGCCACTTGTGCCTCAGCAGAATTCTGCTTCAAGCATCTCAGAAAAAATAATTTCACTTCACCCTTCATTAAAAAAAAAAGAAACCCCTGCTCCATTCACTCAATTTTTTCTTAAGCCGGTTTAGCAGCTCAAGGAACACAAACTAAACATTTTCTCAAATTAAAACAGATTAACAGCAAAAATTCCAGCTTCAGATTCTTAGGCTTCTGCTTCGCTCACAAATTTTGGCACAGATCTAATTCAGAAATAAAGTAGTCTTTTATGTTTCTTTCACAAACTTGTCCTTATTTGTCACTTAAGAGCAATCAGAGACAGGAATTTTCAGTTCAGGAAGTTTAGCCCAGAATCGCCAAGCACAAGCTATTTCTCGGGACGCTTCCCGGACAAGGGGTGAAAACGCATGCCGAGTGCCCACGCCCGCTGCGCCCACCGCAGCCGCCCAAACCTGCAGGGCTCGCTGTGCTAGGGCTTAGCAACCAGTCTGCAGGGCTGAGGAGGGTCATGTCACCTGGGGGAAAATGGCAAACAGAAGAAAACCATTTGGCTTCGTCTCAGAAGATGAACACATATCGCAACTTACATCTCTCTTGGTAGAACTCACCCTAAATTAATAAGCCTGAACTTTAAAATTCTAGTGTCAGGTAAGTTACCATGATTTTATTTACTTTCTTCGATAAACTATGATACCTACTGAGAAGCTGGGATATTATTTCCAAAATTATTTGCTACCCGAGGTCAGCGCATGAACAATATATATATAGCTAATTCCCTGACAAGGTAATACTTAGCATCCCATTTTCCAGAGTGTATGCCTGCACAAAACAACTACTTAGAACAAGAAGTCGAGCCAGATGGCGACTGTCTTTCAGCGTTTTAAAGAACACTCCTTATTTTTGTGCCTTCAAGTTACATGGAAGGTACAAAAGCTGACGGGGTTTACAGCAAAGGCTTTTGTGAGCAAGAGGAATTTTAATTTGAAAGGGTCAAGCAATTTTATCCTGTACCAAACCTGTTATACACCTGATAATATGATATAAAAATATAATAATATACTTAGATATTAAAAATGGAGAAGGCTCATCTGTGCACATGCAATATTTTTCTGCTTAAACCACATTAACACATTAAACACTTATTCTCTAAAAAGCTATTTTCTTTTTCTTTTTCAAAAGGCTTAAAACTTGATTGCAGCAATACTTCTACAGCAATAGCAAAGAGTAAATTACACACAACTCTGGCACAAATGCCTGTTAATCTGATAACCCATAAACCCTCCCCACTACAGAGGACTCCAATTAGAATGAATAACAGAGATGTTCGGGGAATTGAGGGGGGACGACATCTGTTTGATTGACATGTGCCTTTCCTGGAAGAATGAAATGCATGTTCATAATCCTAAACAGTATGACAGCACCAATATGACCCAGTTCTTAGGAAAAAAAGGCATATCTTTGCTACAACAGTTGTTTAACTATACATTTATATTGAAAAGTCGTATTTGTAGCTGCATGACTCTCTTGTAGTTATGCATTAAAATCTCTGTTCACATAGATAGCCAAATGTCATGTACAATCTTTCCTACTATTGCCATAGAAACGTTACAGGAAAGAGAATTTTTTGCTGCTTATTATATAAACCCTTCTGTGTTTCATTATGTGTATTATTACATGTATTATATATGCATTATATTAATGGCAAAGCTGTTAGGTTGTTCTGCTGTTAGTATTCTACTGAGAACAAACATAACTTATTAACTGCCTGACTGCTTCTTGAAAAATAGGTATCAGTTTACTCCACTGAATTACTACACCTGTTCGAATTTTGGCCACTCCATCAGAGCAGCAAAGTAGCCTGAGGAAATTTCAACACCCAGTTTCATTAGCCTACTTGACAAAACTTTCATAGCCTTAGGAGCTTGCAAAAAAGTGAGAAAACAAAGAAATACTGAAAAAGACTGAAAGCCTGCATTTTGTAGTACGACAATTGTGAACACCTCTTTTTTTGCATCACTAAACTACCCTTTCAGGTTTTGTGGATTTTTGTTTTAAGCTTTGCACATGCTACCTGCTCAGTCCATTCAAACTCCATGAAAGGAACATAAACCTGGAATGAAAGCTATTGCTGAAGCTTGACAATAGTAACTACTGATAAACATTGAGCATCAGCCCTATACACCATATTACACAAACACAGAACACCTAAAACAGTAAAACATTTTTTCTCTATGGCTTACTGACTGCAAGAATACCGATGCAACAAGGAGAAAAAACAAATGATGAAACACTAAAAAAAATGGTAGCTCACCTTCTGTGCCATTGGGTGTCATGGAATTATTATTTATATGAGAGTTATCAAGTTTTGGACCACTGGGGGATTCACTACTACCACTTAGTCGGCTGTGTGGGCTGGCTAGATCCTGCATTTCCATAGACCTGAAAACAAGAAGCAACTAGTTTTAGTGACATGTTCAACACGGATTACAGTGGAATTACCCGTATGAGACGCAGCCCGCTATTAATTAACAGCCTGAAAACACTTAGTAAAACATGAACAGCTTCTCCCAACTTGCTCTTTTCTAGTGCTAAACTCATTTTGTAGCCCTCTGCGCTGGGCTACCATAATTCTTTTTCCAGCTTCTAACAGAATAAAATTTAGATATGAAGTACTGTACTTTAAACATTCATGTCACCTTGCATTTTTAAGATACGTACAAAGATGAAGATCACCAATACACGAAGACATATATTCTCTTAACAACAAATTAACACTCTGCTTTTTCAAGATTTACCACTCAGTGGCAATATAATGGGCCTCCAAACCAAATAAAACACTTGAAGCAATTGTGGAAACCTATCATCTACTGACAGGGAATGAGATATTCCTGATGTATGTGTTTACTCTGGCAAACTACTTAATTGTTCCTCTGTTTCCGTTGAAACAAATGCAGCATTAAAACATTATTATGTCTGCTCACTTGTTTGCTTTGTGGACTACACAAAGCGTGCCCAATTGAAAAGAGGTATGACCAACACACAGTGAATCCATATAGGCATTAGTATGCCTTAGCACTCTGCTGTATCTCAGCAGCTGTCACTTAGTCAAAATAAGAGAGCAATTCCAATTCAAAGCAAAAATTGAACATTTATACAGCACACAAGCCGCTGAATATTTCCGATTTGCATTTTTAATAGCTTTATATAAAAAGGCCAACAGCAGCCACCACTATGACATATCCCTTGGTTGATGTCGGGGAAGCTTATGATTGAAGTGCCCCATCCTTCTGTTTCTTTATACCTGAAAGTTTTGATAGTGTTATTTGATGTACTCAGTCTAAGTAATTGGTCCCAGCAGAAATGTCATAGGCTACTGTGCCTCCAAGGCATCTGAACCAGTAATTTTTCCGTTTAAAAGAAATGCTTAGGCTCTTAAATGCTTAAGACTATTGAAATGATATAAAAAATTCCTCCCACAGTAGTGGTATAAATATCCTTAAGCCTAAGTGTCATTTCAGCTATGAAGTTTTCACATTTTAACTGACCTTTCATCACAAGTTCTAAATGCAAATCCTTCACTTTATATTTCATTACCTAAACCAGTCTACACATACAGAAGGATGATATCACAACGAGTTTGAAAAGCCAGTATCTAATATAAAGTCAAACAATTTAGTGAAAAGGTGTATGTGCTCGGGGTTTACAGACTTGGTCGCACGCACATAAAAGCAACGCTCCAGCACTTTACTCATCTGCTTAACGCGGAAAACAAGAATAAGTACTAACTTACCACCTGAAGTTAAAAAAATGAAAAAAAGGCTTGCATAAAAATAGCATTTTTAAATCAAATTCTTACCTGCAGCTTGAGGAAGCAGCTTCATCTGAACTGGTTTGGGACTTCTGCACCTGTAAACCAGGGAAACAAACAGAAGCCTCTATTACTCTGCTTTACTACGAGGCCTTAGTTTCAAGCAAGGATATCACCACGGATGACAATTCTGTCCTTTAAGCCCAAAAGGAGAGGAGGAGGGCGCGGTGCCCATGAAAGGCATATTGTCTCTAAATTGAAGGCTCAACTGTTGTTTCCTCGGCAGGTCTCTCTCCCTCCTCCCCGCGCCGGGGGACGGCGGCCAAGTGACGGGATAGTGATTCATCAGGGGCCCGTGACAGCTGCAGAGGGGCTCACTCCTCCCACGGCACGGCACGGCACGGTCGCGAAGGTAACCCCGCTGCGCCGCCCCAGCCCCAAGCCCCCCAGCATCCTCCACCCCTCCGGCCCCTTCTTGTCGCCAGCCGGGTTCTCTCTCCCTCCCATCCCCTTAACTCCTTGACAGCTTCTTGCCCTCATCACGCTGGCTTTTCCTCTTCCTCCCCTCTTCGCCATCCTCCCTCCGCGTCTGGACAACAGGGAACCCGCCAGCCGGCTCACCCCAAAGGCAAGGGGCGAAGCAAGCCAGAGAGGCTGACACTGGTTTTTGGGGGGCGAAAACAAGGGGCAAGTCTACCTATGGCAAAGATCCTCAATATAGGACCAACAGCATTACACAGCCATCTCCAAAACGAGCCCGTCTCCAACCGGGGAGAATTAAAACAAAAGCCCCACACATAACTGCACAAGGTCTTACTTGTAAAAATTCCGATCACTAATGAGACTTCTGATAAAATGACTTAAAAGCACACTTCTGGCTAAATAAATTGGAGGAAGCTGTAGCATTTACCTCCGAGGTCACTCATCAAGAACAGGAATCTGGTTCCACAAGGGAAGCCCAGCAATAATTTTTCAGTTTCACAAAACAACTCCTTTTATAACTCAGGTGAGTAATAGATTTCCGTACCTTATTAGAAAAAAAAAAAAAAAAAGTTGCTTTGCTAACAGACCTTCTCTGTAGGCAGTAACAATTGTCAGCAGGTGACAAAATTCAGGTGAAGAGACGCTGCTAGACACTGTTAGCTCAAAAGCACACAAAAGCTTCTGCGGGCAAGGTATATACCCTCTTAATGTCTGCACTGCGAATCCTTCACGTGCGTTTCCATTCAACCTGAACCGACATCTCTTAAATGATCACAGAGCAAAGACAAGAGAGATGAGGCATTTTAAGTGCCATAAAAATCATCCAAGCAAAACCCACTTATGTGTCTGTGGGGGGTTTTTTTGTTATTTTTAATCACAGACAGAATTACTACTAGTGAGGGTAAACAACTGCTAGGGGCAGACAGGCAATGCAGAACATTACGGATGATGTCAAGAAGTATGCAATAATGCACGCCGAAAAACATCAATCCTTTTATAACCGGGTACTTAAAGTATGGCATAATGTGCTTTTCAATACATCATCGCATGCCAAATCAAACTAGATGAGCAGACACATTCAAAACTGTGCATTTTGTTTTATTTTTTTTTTCCAGTTCTTCACCCCAGAAACTGCAGCAGAGTGTCTTAGGATATGCTTCTGCTGTTACTTCTAAACACCTGGAAAAAATTATAGGTGAGAACTAAGTTTGCTTACAGAGCTATCTTCACCCTCTCTTGCACAGGATCCTTTCAAACATATCTTTTATAACAGAAGAAAAATCCTTTTTCAAATAGAGGTTTTAATTAACTGATATTTTCCGAAGTGTCCTATAGTATTATTCATACTTCACTAAACCCTAAAATACATTTTATCCTCACTGTTTTATTTACACAAATTAAAAAAATAATAGCTCCTGTACACTAACAAATATATACACATATCTGCACATGTGTGTATAGTGAGAGAGATCTCATTTAAGGATTCATGGGAGAGGGGAAAAAAAAAAATCCAGCTCATTCACAGTGAATTAAATATAATATACCTTGTATGTCCTCTAACAACCTATGATTTGTGAAAGTTCATATCCACAATCTTCATTTTCATTAGACATACTTTAGATATATTCCTTTGTGTCTCAAGGATTATTTAAACCATGTGTTGCACGTTACCATATTTAAAAATGACTCTTTAATCAAAATAACTTTAAAACAACTAATCCTCACTTAGGCTGGTCAGCTGAATCCACAGAGTGGTCCAGGAAAAATAAATCTACTCTCAAGAATGCGAATGCAGACAACAATTAGACACAGATGTGAGTGAAATTAGTTACAGTTTACAAAATGCTACACTTCACATGCTTTCAGTTTTTTATGTGCGGTACAAAATTACAACGTAGTAAGGAACCACACTTACGACAACCAGTTCATGGAATAAAAACATTTCTGGGTGGCGTGTGCTTGCTCTCATACGTTCTCCCATTTTGCCAACAGATTTCTGGATAACTGAAGTTCTGCAATGTAATCCACGTATCAAACAAAAAATGGAAAAAAAAAATGCAAGGGCCTTATCCAGCTAGCCAAAGGGGCACAATTAAAAAAAGAAAAAAAAAAAAAAAATCAAAGAGAAAACAGGAGCTGTCCCTCACCCTTCACTCTCCGCACCCTGCTTAAACTAAAAATACCTTATATGCTAAGTGACATACACGTTCTCTGTAATACCTCAAAAGTACTACTGTGTATGATTTGATTATTCTAACGTTCATATCTCTCTCTTTAATACGATTGCAGATCTGCGCACTACATAGTACCCGGCGAGAAAATAAGGACAGCGATAGCACAGCTACTTAAAATTCATCCATTTAAGAATCTTAAATCAGTAACATCAAATTCTGATTAGTTAATGAGGTCTTTTAAGTTTGCCTTTTTTCTAATTAAATTTATAATTCTTCACAGATGTAGGTTTTGTTGATGTTCAATTTGTCTCTCTCATTTTGTTAAACCTCACATAGTACTCCACCAATCCATTGAATAGCCACATTAAATCTGTTAATACCATGCTCTTCAACCCCAGAAATTATTTCCAGAAGGCAAACTTGCTTCGAGAGATCATCAAACAGGACTTAAGGTACACATTTTATCACATTTTCCCTACCACAGAGCTCAGGATGCGGAGGAAAATTCATGACTTTTGCACTGTTTATTATACTTTGCTAAATTACAAATCAAAAGCATCTGACAGAAGATCATGTATGAAGCCAAAAAGTTAATAATGTTCTGTGAAAAGTAAACTGTAAATGGGAAAGGATTCTAAATTCCAGCAGCACAGAGCAAATAAAATGTAGGTACTCGTCTAAATCACAGGTTTTCCACGGTATTTTCGCTTGCTCGGAGCATTTTTTTTTTTAAATGGCTACAATTTAAAACATTTTTCCAGCTGAAAAGAAATTTTCTCAGTGAAAAGAAGAAGTCAACCCAGAAAACTATGGCCAGCACACACGCTTTTTTCTTAAACAACAGTTCTACTTTAAAGAAGCATATTTCAAAGACAATGGCAGTTTTCAAATCAGAGCGTTCCTCCTTAGGAAGAAAGAAAAAAAAAAAAACAATCTGTCATTTTTAGCAAGGGGGTGGAGGGAGGGAGAGAAGGGGACTTTTCCCCCAACAGCACTCTCTGCCTCCTTAAAAGCCCTCCGCAATCACTATCTGCAGACATGAGGGCTTCAATGGCCAAAACACAAAACTGAAATGCAAATTGGCTACAAAAAGGCACCTTGCTGGCACCAGACGAAACTTGGTCATACTTCCACTCCTCCAGCGGCCCTCTCGCTGGGCGCTAAGCGGGGAGGTCGAGCTGCTTCACTAGCTACTCATATCAGAGACAAATTGCACTTATTAAACCAGAAGCAGGTAATTACAGTTATTTCATTTTTAATTACTAGTTTAAATTCTTCAAAAAGTGCTGTCCTGCGCGCTCATTTCATACACTCATGAATGAAACATTTGGAAGCCCCAAGAGCTTCTTCCCTTTAAGCCAGCAGCACCGCAACGTGACAATGCTCCTATTATGACCAGCCATTGAAGAATGCCTTTCTGCTTTTCCAAGATTTTTTTTTTTGGCTCCCGGGGAAATATTTCGTACTTCTCGCAATTCAAACAGAATGATTACTCATCCTCTTTTCGCCACTCTCCAGAGGCGAAGCGTGACTCCCAGCCGTCCATCACCGCGCAGAACTGCCGAGAGGGGACGGCTGCTCGTTTCCAGACCCTACCAGGCCTTGGGAAAACTCTGACGGCGGCGAGGTGCGCGGCTACACGCTGCGCGCCACGGGCGCGTCAGCAACACGCGCAACGCTGGGTACACGCATGGCTACACACATGAAACCATATAAGGTGTATACACACGCATATACGTGTATATATATATATATTTACAAAGAAATATACACACTATTTATTTATTTATGTTGCAGTTCTGTGTTCCGGCAGATGCTCTGCAAACCCTCTCAGTCCAGGATGGGCAAGTAAAGATTCCCTATGCGTGGTACCTAACGTTAAATACTTCTAGCGATAGACTACACAACATTTCCACTTCTTATCCCCAGTTTCCCTCTGTGATAATTTTTAAATTTAAAGAAGCTACATGAAATATACTATCCTCTTTTTTTTTCTGGCAGCTTTTCTCTCTTCTGCTTGCCTCATTTCCAAACGCTTACTTACCAAAACAACTCCACGAAAACGCAGCCGCCTTCTAAGAAACCCTTTTGGACGCGCTAACGCTTTTGCCTTTCCAGAATCAGCCCCCCGTCGCAAGGGCAGCCCTTCCGCTCCTTGGCGTCGTGGAAAGAAACACAGACCTGGGAATATTCTGGGGGTCTCGGCTGCCCGAAAGCAAAAATGTAAATGTAAAATGTTGCTCAAAAATATGAATTTGATGAGACTTCACAAGGTCTTTAGCTTCCCGGTTCTAAGATCGCCACCTAACACGTCAATAAACGTCAGACGCTTCAGTCATGTAGATGTTTATTCTGTCATCTTCGAGAGTTCTCCCGCGGGGATCCGCGTTATTTTCCCTGGTGTTCGGGAAAATTCAAACACCCGAAGCAAAGGGATCTCCCGCTTCAGAAAGCGCTGTCAAAATCTCCGCCGGTCACTCTGCCTTCCCATTTTTTTATCATTTTTCTCACGCTCTCATGTCTCCTTCACAAAGGTCTCCGATATTACGGGCCTATTCCCCCGCCAGACACACACCCCTCCCCAGAAATTTAGCGTCCCACCAGAGCGCTACTCCTACCGGCCGAACCACCAGCGCTGGAGGACATCGCACAGGAGGATCCCCAGAGCCCGGCTGATCGCGACACAACCGACCCGCCTCGTCCCTGCTCCGCGGGCGGCCCGCAGCCCCCGGCCCGCAACACCGCCGCCAATTAGCCGCGGGGGCCTCGCCACTCCTAACTGCGCGCTGCTCTCCTGCGGGACGGCGGGCAGCCCCCCGCCCCCTCCCCCGGCAGCTCCGCGCACCGTCAGCCCCCGCCGCCGGGCTCCGCG
>Ga0065711_1046675_pt1 | contig 12757 bp, 7 predicted proteins | sample Hoacrofraction12_FD_59098 | JGI IMG/M metagenome (GOLD analysis project Ga0065711, IMG submission 59098) | Hoatzin crop microbial communities from Cojedes, Venezuela - Epithelial fraction 12 v2 (version 2) | ecosystem: Host-associated > Birds > Digestive system > Esophagus > Crop | place...
GGAAGTTCCGTCTGAACATGAGGAAGAACTTCTTCCCTCTGAGGGTGACGGAGCACTGGAACAGGCTGCCCAGGGAGGTTGTGGAGTCTCCTTCTCTGGAGATATTCAAGACCCGTCTGGACACGGTCCTGTGCAGCCTGCTGTAGGTGACCCTGATTCGGCAGGAGGGTTGGACTAGATGATCCACAGAGGTCCCTTCCAACCCCTACCATTCTGTGATTCTGTGATTAATCCTCTTTTCAAAGTGTTCGCCTCTGTGCTGGCTGTGTAAGGAATGTGGGCAGCTCTGAGTGTCTCCATGAAGTGGGATGAATTCATGACAAACCCTTCTCAACAAAGTATGAGTGCGCTTTTTTTTCCCTGTTCCTCCCTGCACCGGAATCTAAACTGCTTGTTTCCTCTGGCAGACTGTGCACTAGTACACTGGATATTTTCATAAAGTGACTTATAGACCTCTAAGTGTGAGAAGCTATGTGCAGGAGGTTGAAGCATCTTTCTTTCCAAATACAGGCAAACCAAGGAAGTAATAAAGGTGGCTGAAAACAATTTGCATTGCAGAAATCCCTGTTTCTCTCAGAGCAGTGTTTTAATTTGTCATGACTTCTGTTGAGTTTTGCTGAAATTAAAGCCAGAATGAGCCTTCACGACCACCTGGCCTGATAAGTCTACACTCAGTTTTGCCCAGAGGCTTCTGCACTGGAACGTTTCCCTGTCGGGAGCATCAGCAATGCTGCTTCCAGACCCACAGTCCCACCAGCCTGAGGCTGTCTGCGATCACCAGTGCTGACGCTCTCCACAAACCCAGAAAATCGTCACAAAAACCATGTGCATCCTGGACCAACAACATCAAAAGCAGCCAAGTTAGGGCCATTGTGAATAGTGGAAAGGCAGAATAAAAGAAACAGGTGATAGAGGAAAAGAGAAAAATATCTTACTAGAACTTCGTACTTAGCAGCAGTCAAGGAAATTTGCTCTTAAAAAAATCAGCACTGGAAGATGAAATATACATTGTTTTCTCACTAAGAAAGACTAGTTTTCACTTTTTTCTTCTTTGGTTATTTTAATGATGCATATGCAGTTTTACATCTTTTTCACTGTATGCTACAACAAAGTTTTAAATACAACATATTGCTTACAAAGCCAGACCTTTACAGTTTGTGCTATTGTAACAGAATAAAAAATTACAGCACTTCACTCCTATTAAACGTAGCTGGAAGCATGTATCTACCTAATGGAGTCAAATAATATCCTAAAAATATGCCTCAGAATATCTAAAATGCTAAAATCTTGAAATAGAGGCAATAAAACATAACAGATTTGAAAGAAGGAAAATGCTGTAAATGAAAACCAGAGAAGAAAGTCTACAATAACAATATATGGCCATCCACAGAGCCAAGCTCTGGCAAACGTTAACCAGTTCAGTGTAACAGGCTGTCATTTGTGATCCTGAGCTCGGTAGCTTGGATGGGTTATTAGAAGGTACGCTCCGATTAGGATCTGTTTTATGATGGATATGAGGAATGGGATTTTTAGCAATTCTATAGCTCTCTTCCCGTAAACCTTCAGCAGGCTTCCGTTGCTGCAGAGTTCAGTGGAAACTGAGGCTTTTGAAAATCCCACCCAAAATGTTTGGTGTCTGCATGTGTGTGGTTGCACCTGGTACTTTGAAGAGGAGGATGCTGAAGACAAACACGGTCACTGAGGCTTTGGAGCTCTGCCATTCGGTGTACAGCAGGGAGACAGGTTCACATTAAATACAGCAAAGAGTCCTTCGGGTAAAAGGAAGATGAGATGCAAATTCTTCCATTAACTGTGTTTACAGAATTGTGTAAATATGTGTGATGATTCTACTCCTCTTTACTTGTGCTTGCTTTCCTAAACACTTTCGCCTGTCTGGAACATGCTTGTGAGACATCCTGAGCCTCTGTGGAGTTCCGTTAGTTCCAATGGGAAAACAAATGATTGAAGGGGGGTTTTCTCCTGGATGTCAACACAAAGGTCCTTAGATGGACGCAGCTTGGTTGTGTAAAAGTTATCAGGTTGTGTCCTGCACTCTAGGCACTACCATAAGAAAAAATAATTACTAATAAATAGCAGCATAGGGTTTGGTAATCAACATTGCCAGTTGCCCAGGGCATTTTGGGAAAGCAGGGTGGAGAGCATAGATTGATCACCCCCACTCTCACGCATTTTAAGGCAAGAAGGAGCCATATTTGTTTCTCCTCTGCACTTTGTCATGACAGAGCCGTCATATTTCACTCAGTAACTTCTACATGCAGGCAAGTGCCTTGTTCGCACGAAGCTGGTGGCACCTGGGGGATGCTTCAGGAGATGGAAACTCACAATTTCCTTGGGTAGTTTGTTTCCTCTGACTCATCCACACTGTTCGGTATTTGTGCCACATTTCTTGTTGGGATGTCTTTGCCTTTACTTTTCATGCTTTCTGTGTTAGGTTAAAAGCCTTTTGATATCTGATATACACTGTCTTTAAAGAAACAGTGTAGTCTTTTTGACACTGAAATCATATCCCCTCCCTTGATCTTCTTGAGGACTTCAGGAGAGTGAGTGCCTGACATTTCTCTGTAAGGCACATTTTCCCAGCTCTCCAACCATCAAGACATGTGTGTATCTCTCTGCTCTGAATTTTTCTGAATGTGGTAGTGAAAACATGTGCCTGAGATTTGGTACTACACCTCATACAATAATGTGCTTCTGTATGCACAGACCTGTACAAGCACACATAGAAAATAGCAAGCTAAGTCACAAGATGTCTTAAGGACAGAAAGACAAAAGGAACATCTTTGCATCTATTGCACGTTAACTCTCTGTTAGAAGATGTTTTTTTTCTTCCATCAAAATCTAGTAAAGCTGGATAAAAAGGAATCACGTACTGTTCATTGTTACAGAAATAAAAAAAATGAAGTTGGTCACATTCTTCTCCCCCAACAGTTTAGCTATTTTTATGACTTGCATCTTTCCACTCTTCTTCTCCCCAAGCAATTTACTTAAATGATGTTTTGGCAGCTTGTGGTATAATCAAATATTTTATTGGAGTGGCTGACAAACAATTGGGAGAAAATGTGCCATTGTTAAATATTTTATATGCTAATGTTTTCCTGAAGAGCTGGGCACCTGCCTGCTGCAGTCCTCTGTGATTCCCAGGAGATGTCCACAAAAACAGGAGTCAGACTGCTGATTAAGCAACATTTAAACTACAGAAGTAAAATCCTCACATTTTCTCATTGCATTTCAACGAAATAAAGATGGCCATAAAACTGTCCTCATCACAGTAAGCTAACCCCATGTGTGGGAATATTATGCTGCTTCTTACTCACAATACGGGTTAGAACATTATTGAAAATTGCAAAGCCATTTACATCCTGCCTGGCAAATAAAATGCTGCATTTTTCTTCTTAATGTAATCTAAAGCATTCCAAAACACAGACAAATATAATGGAAATACTGACAAGCCTTTACTCACAGTGTCACTGAGACATCGCTGATGATTTGACCGCAGCTACAAGCAATTATATATGCCGCTTCTAATAATTTCTCATGGCGTGGTATCTCTATAATATTGCACATAGGGACACATTGGCATGTGTAAAATTTTGTCCCTACTAAGTGAATGTCAAGATAAGAGATTTCTTCTATACACCACTAGAAGAGGCATGATTCTTCTTGGCAAACAGAAGAGCAGCAAGTGGGGGATGTGACTCTATCTCCATTAAAAGCTTTAATTAGACAGATCCCGGAATACTGTGTCTGTTTGTAGCGTACACATTTTAGTAAAGATATTATGAGATGGGAGAGAGGTCAGGGGAAATAAAAAGATTTTATTGCAGCAAAATTTATTTCACAGCCAAAGAAAATAATTTGTAATGAGGGATTTATGAAGCAAGTTCTTAGGTTATCAGAAGAAGACTGAAAATAAAGGTCAAGAGATGAATTAATTTCAATCTGTACGTTCTTTCACACGGAGAAAAGTGCCAAGACCAATGATCCCTACACTCTTACGGACAGAGGCATGACCAAGTTGAAGCCAGACATTTTTTTACAGAAGAACAATTAAATTTTGGGAAAATTTCCCATGAGAAGTGAATGGATTCTCCTCCTCCTGCCATTCTTGGGAAGTGTCTTATGCCAGTGCCTGCTGGAAGACCTGCAGTGAACAAAGTCCTTGGTTTAGCTTGTGGGACGAGAGAACAAGTGTCTGTGTCACACGGACACACAGGTACAACTGATGTTTTGCTCTCAAAACCTACAAATGGAAAAGTGAACAGCAAACTTACTGTCTCTGCATAGATGCAACAGCTTCAAGTCATGATGGTGCCTCCAGTGTGATGGCCAAATCAAACCCAGGTTTATGTTCATGCTCTGTTGAGGGGAACTGCAGGTCTCTCTCAACCATTGCAAAGTACTCTAAAGTTTTAATATGGCCACCAAATAAGTCTCAAGAGAATTTTTCTGAAGCCAAGACTTAAACAAGCACCCCACTCCTTCATGCATTTACGGATTAACTTCAACATAGGGCAAAGCCTGCCACATTTCTTTTGTCAGCTCTTTACTGAACCAGAGCAACCCCCACACCCAAGGAATGTATCTTCATTCTCAACATGAAGGACTTACTGCAGTGACTGGGGCAATGGAAGAGAGAAATCCACAATGACTTGTTTATTCAGTAGAAGAACAGTAATGTCTTTCTGTCAGCAACAGAAACAGAAAATCTTTGTAAGTATACATGTATACAAGGCAACTACTTCCAACCAAGCAGCTGGAGTGCCAATATTTAGAGATGGGACACAGGCCTGCCTTTTATAAGTCTGCTAAAACACCGATGCAGCTCCTAAATAAGGCTGTTATTGTGGCTATGAGATCTAACCAGAAAAATTGGCTGGGCAATGAACAGGGTACTCATCTGATTTCTACATATGAATAGGGAGAAACTATAGCTCAAAAGGAAAATACCCATGGAAGTGTCTGCACTTTGTAAGTCCCTATTCTAATTAAATGTTCATAGCACTTTGAAGAGTGTTGGACCAGTGTCAGACAAGCAGTTTTCCCTGTGTCTGCCTGGGACACTTCTAGATTTTGCAACTTCAAACAAGCAAAGAATGCTGAAAATCAGATCCTTATTCACTTTCCTGTCTGCTGGAAAAAGCAAAACAAAACAAAACAGCGAAGTGGACTTTTAAACAACAAATGAGGTCTTGTCAAGGGGACTGTAATAATATCACTTTTTGCACATTTCAGTCTGCGATCAAGAGAAGCTTCCTGGTTTTGGAGTAATGTATAACTTGCAGCACAGGCACACCAGCAAGGGACTAAAATACACAGCTGCTAAAGAAGATTTTCAAGTTAAAAAGACAAGACAGGCTGGTAGCCAGGGAGTGCTACCTTTGTGATTTATGGGTGGGAACTGAAGCAGAGAGCATGGTTTGTCCCAGGTGATAGCAAAAGGCTGTGACCAATCTGGGGTGCAAACACAAACCAGAGCCAGGTGCCTGCAGTGGGCCAGATGGGCTTGTAGCTTTGGCTCTCTGCAGGCTCTGAAGGTGTTATCGAGCTCTGCTGTGCAGTGCAGAGCATGAGGGCGATGACTCCAGAGGGTGAGTCTTTGTGCTCCCTTCCCTTTGATCCCACCCCTCTGCCAGAGATGGGCTGCTCATCCAGCTCCTCATGTGCAAGTGGTGAAGATAAACCCCACCCGGCACCTTCTCCTGAGTGTTCATGCTGTGATGCTGTAAGCTGGGGAGCTCCAGGGCAGGTGAGAGGAGGCAGGAAAAGGTTTACGTGGATCCAGAGCTGGCACTGACTGTGCCTTGTACAGCTGTGCTGGTATGACACTGAGAAAAGGTTGGGACAATTTGTGCTGTCTCTGTGGAGAGACGTTCCAGAGCAGTGCTAGACTGGAGGTCTTGCCCTGTGGTCTGGACCCAACCTGCATTTGCTCTGGCATGGTGCAGATGGGGGAAAATACCTAATTAATTTAGTCTAAAATTTAAAAAGTTAAAAATGTCAACATGATGTTCCCCTGCTCCCTGGGGCTCCCCATATTGGGGAACAACACCTTCAGACATCCTTAAAAGTCCTGTCATTGTGATTTGAAATACTCATGTGGAATTAGGACCTATGTGTTTAATGTTTGCAACCAAACATTGCGCACATCAGTTTTATTCATGCACATCAATTCTGAAGTTGGGGTGAAAGGTTGCATAAATATATTCTTATTACAAATTTGATATGCACTGCAGCCCACAGCAAAAAATATGCTATTTGAGAGACCACTTTTTGAAAACGAGGGCATGTGTGTATAACTTGGCTGAAAGATTACTAAGGCGTTGATACAATAACCACCATAAATATTTGAAAGGTGTCAACATCAAGGTCTAGGTTTTACCCACAGATGCCAGCACAATGTTTCCATTGATTAGCTGTTCTGTAATATAAGCCTGTGTATGGAAAATGTATGGTAGAAAGAGTCTTATACAGATCATGCCAGGATTTCACTTCCCCTGCTTTTGTTGTAGCAGTCTGAGCTGACTAAACCCACTGGAAGTTTGCAGATGTTTTTATTACAAGTTAAAATCAGGAGCTTGTTGTAAAAAATCATAATAATAATAAAAAATTTTCTGGACTGACTGAGGCTCAGAACAGGATCATTATTTGGGTCCGTCATTTCCTAGATAATATTCTCTTTTGGTTAACAGGTCAGCAAGCAGCTTTACATAACACTCCGTCAGAGTGTTAATATTCCTTATATGTGGACAGTAAACTGGAGGTTATTCTCTGTCTAGCAAGCTAGTTGCATTGTGTAGGTGTGCTCCAGCCTCCCAAGAACACTTACAAATTTCAAATCTTTGTTATTCTTAATACATTTAAGCTTCATCTGATGCTGTGCATCTTTGTAACACCCATACGTACAAAAAGTCATCCGTCACATTTATGGCAGGGGTGGGAGCACAGATCAGATCTTCTCGAGTCTGCACTCTCATGTTCCAACTCAATAAAGCAGTTCACACATGCTGCCTTGTTTTATGGTGGAAAAGAGTCCTGTTAGTCCCATTAACTGTGAAACTAATTCTGCGTTTGAAGTTAGCCACGTGCCGTATCTAATGCCATACCTAATGGAAATAGGTCTTCAACTATGTTGTTAATTATTTTCAGCCTGTGCTGCTCACACATGTCCTCACCATTAATAAAAAGCATTTTTCATGGAAAATGCTTTCCACGTGTGCACAACAAATGCCTGCTTTATTATAATAAGAGTTGGTCACAGAAATTTTGCAGGAAAAAAATTAGGTTGAAATAGATTCCAAAATTAGTACATTTCACAAGCGATGGCAAATTACTTGCCTATGAGGAGAAAATAATTAAAATGTTACAAAAGAATTAAAACTTGCCATTTGGACATTTAGAAATGGAACCCACTATCCTTTTATTTCAAAACATGGTTTTATTTTGATTTTTTTTTACTTTGCATACTAGTAGCCTTTAAAAGTTGAAATTCAGTGATGTGCTTTTTAGAATTGGAATACTTCAGTGAACTAAAAAGGCTGTATTTGAGATAATTTCTCCTTCTGTAGAATCTTGAAATATTTGGGGTTTTGCTCTGATTTGAGCAGAAACATGTATGGAATTTCCATGCTCCTTCACAAAGTGGAAGTCTGGAGCTTCCGTTTCCATGCAGCTTTATTACAAAATTACTTAGTAAAGCCTAGAGAAGGGAACCAATACATTTTTCAGTTCAGTTTCCATTTGAATTGAGCCTTGACTGAAGCAGTTCCAGGTCAAATTGAACAAAACTTCAGAATAATGGTTTTGGTTCAAGAAAAAATAAAAGAAAAACAAAGAATCAGTGATTCAAACTATTTTTTTTGTTTAAGTCCCCTCCCTAAAAAAACCACAGGAAAACTTACTAATAATTTTAGTCCTATCAGCCAACAATGATCTCCACCTAATGTTATGAAACTGTAGGTTAGACTGAACTAAGCCTATCCAGACTGTTTAATCTGTTCAGCACTGAATTATGTCCTTAAAATGAAAATATTAATGAATTGGTTGCTTTGGGCTGTTTTTTTTTGTTTCTTTGTTTTGTTTTATACTAAGCAGTTAATGCACCCACAGATTTGTACCAGACAGAAAGAGCGTCCAGATTTTACACGCACAGGAAATATTCCATAAAAGCATTTAATTAGGTTACAATTAGTCCAAGGTTTGTTAATATTTACCCTTTAGATGATGGCCTTCCTTTGTTTGAGAGACCTTGATGGGAAAATTGCTTTGACCCCACTGAGAATAACGGTAGCGATATTTTGTTAAAGGTGTTGGCACAGGGACAGAGTAGAGGTGCCCTTTTACTGAGCCGTGTCTCACTGGTGAGTGGCAGGGTGGCAATCGGTGGCTGACTGGGTCTGACTTGTCCTGGAGAGTGTAGAGCTCTGCACAAAGGGACGAGGAACCTGCAGGCAGCCACAGGAGGATGCAAAACAAGAGCTGCAGACTGCAAACCTGCTCAGACCACGATAGCAGGCTTTAATTTAACTGGCATTTTTGAGGAATGTTCTTTGTCTGTTGGCAAGCAAACGTTCAGCTGGCCTCCAGGGTACACCACGTTGTGCCACCCCAGAGAAAACCCCAGGTAGGTCCACTGGCCTTTGTATTTTGAGATGCAGGAGACAAACTGGTTTGGCCATTTTTATGTGTGCTGTGTGTTCCTGGCGGTTGTTTTATTACCATTGGAAGTGCCTCACCTTCCCATAAAAAGCAGAGCTGCCTGGGCTTTCTGCATGTGTTGTAGGAGAGTGAGAACATCACTACCAAGCACTTCTGCAGCCTTTGTGCCCAGCAAGGGTTTCCTCCAAAAGTGCAAGCTCTCACACCAGTGAGGACCGTGGTTCTGGTCCCACCGTACCACCATGCCCTGGGGCGCTGCCCTACGCATGCATCTGGGCTGCCACTCTCCTGGGGCTGTTTGTTCAGTGCTACCTGAGGTAATGTTGTAGGTACTGCAAATGCTGTAGGTGCTGTGAGGAGTGTGAAGAAGTGATACAGCATTCAGTGTTCAGATTTAGTCCAAAAGAAGTAGATCTTTCCTAATCATTAGAGCAATGAGAATAGACTTCTAGATAGAATAAAGTAGATAACAGGCCAAAACAGTCTGTAAACGAGGCACAAGTGATAGCAGAGGATACTATGCATGACTTGGGCCTGTGTCAGGAGGTGAGTGGACCCATTCCCTTGCACTTTTGTGCAAGAGGATAACTGGGTGAAAATCTCTGTTACAGCTGGCTGTAGGGGCAGAAATCTCTGATGGGTGATGTCAGGATAGTAATACTGAGATGATGCCACATCTAACCATGGCTGAGTGCAAACCCACATTTTTTTTTAAGTGTCTGAATGCAGTAATTCCAGATTTCTTTCTAGATATTCAAGCTTTCTTTCTAAATCTCTGCATACTACAACAGGTACCTGAAAACGATGCCACTCACCATACAGTACATCTAGCATTCACTCCATCTGAATCTGCTTGGAGCTCAGCCTTAGGCAACCCAGATCTTAAAAACAGAAGCACTTTCAGAGAGGAACATTAGCCTCTTTGCAAGATTTAACCTTGCACTTAAAATCCTGTTTTCGGATGGTGTTTTGTTCTGGGGTTCAATCCTACAATTAAATGTGGTGTATTCTCTTAATAAGCACAAATAGTGGGCAAAATTCTTCTGATGAGTGATAAATGCTGGCAATAAATACTGTTCCTGGGGAGAAACCGAGATCTTGCTGTACTCTGAAGAAGCAGAAATAGCAGGGACACTGGCAAACATAGTAGGAGAAAATACTTCTGCTGCCTTGGGGGAGTGGGGAAGGTGGCCTCTTAAATCCCTTCCTACTCTTTATTTCTGTGGCTCATCCAGACCTGCCTGTAACGGGCTGTTGCATTGCTGCATTGTTAGTTTAACTTCTTTGTATCCTGAACAGCCAGTGGGTCGGTAAAAGAAGCTCTTTGTACCTTTGGTGGGAGAGAATGGCACGAGCGTTGTTCTTGGAAGAGGCCCAGGGAAAGTGTGGGGTGAGGAGGGAGAAGGGAATGAAAAAAAATATTCCCCAGAAAAGGGAAAAACAGAGAAAGAAAAAAGGTGTCTGTTTCACAAACCCTGACCTTCAGCAGAGCTGCCATTTCCTGAGACTGCACAAAATGTACCGACCATTGGCGTTCGCAGGCCGGGTAAAGAGGGATGGAGCCAGGCACTGACACTGCTGCAGAGCTGGCTGCCCTGGGTCCCAGTGAAAAGCTGATGGGCAGCCAGGTCAGTGAGTCCCTGATCCTGCCTTCACCACAAAGAGCAGCGCAAGCTGAACAGTAATGCTTGGCTTGGCGTGAAGTGGAAGGAGGAGCTGCGTGCAGTAACCATTCCCTTTCACATGGGAGTCTGAAATGGCAGCTTTGCCAGCAGCCATGTTGTCTTTGAAACATGTTGTAAACAGGAGAGTGTGTTGCTGAGTAAAACTTGCCCTATCTAATTACTACATCTCCTGATGAGGTGAGCCCTTGGAGAGCTGTTTGGACCTCCTTTCTCTGGTAAGCTTTTTGTTCTCTGGTGCTTCATGGGTAAAAGTGCTGCTGAGAGGAGGAAACAGGTCAAATTGCTTGGAGTACAGAGAAGATCTGGGGTTGTTCCAAGAGGAGCAGCCAAGTCAGATGGGGACCATCTTTCTGGTAAAGAAGTCCAAGTGGGGAATAGTCAGGGAGGAGCCTTATCAGTTTGGATTAACTTTATTCTTGCTGCTTCAGGGAACAATGTATTTGCTTGGGCCAGCGACGACACTGCTAACACTGGGAAGGAAAGGTGGGAGGGAATGGCTGCATGCCATGTTCCAACAGCCTTTCTTCAGTGCCAACAATGGACAATAGTGGATCTTTATCACCAACAGTTTTCCTGGAAAACTTCAATTGATGTATTTCATATTAGATAGAAATAAGTCTTATAGAAATTGAAAGCTTCATGGCGGAGACTGGACTGGGGTTATAATTACGGAACAAACATTACCCCCAGAAAGACAATGGAGCCAGCGGCTTTTGCATCTTAAGGGCAGCTAGATCTTTCTTTCCTCCTGCAGACATGGGACACATTAATGTGCTAGAACAAGGAACTGAGTGAAATATTGTCAGAAAGATCTCTTCTTTCTTCGTCTGACTGTTTCACAGAAATGTCTTTCTTTTCTACTTAAAAACGGGACAGTGTTTTGAGGGAGGGACGCAGGCCTCTTCTTTCCTAGTGGCTGGATAGTGAGGTCCCTCCAGAACGTGAGGTGTCTGTGTTCCAGTTCCAGCTCTGACTCAGAACAAATTCCTCATTACTTGCAATACAAAGCAAATGGAGAATAGTTCAGATGTCTTCCATGTTCTGTATTTTTTCTTTTAGCGTGAATCCTACATTTTTCCATGGCTCAAAATAATGGTGAACATCTGCTTGGCTAAGATATCTGGGACACTGCGGGAGAGAGGGAAACATCTTGAGAGGCGTCATAATCTACATCAATCATGTATGTAGTGTTGCTATGTTGTACTTTTGTAGTTTATGCCAAACTTCTCACCAAAGCCCTCCAGAACTTGAATGGATACACCCAAAAGGTGGGAACCTTTCCCGACTTCTGGGTCTTAGGCTGCGTTTACCACATCCTCGCTCTACTTTAGAAAGAGAAATGGGTGCACTCATGTCTGTTTGTCAGCCCTGGTTTCCAGATGAGGGCAATGTGGATAACTAGTCAAGTCAGAATGGCAAAATGCTATGGAGCTCACCCTCCTTGCAGCTCAGACACAGACAAATTCAGCACAGAGACTAGCAAATTGCCATTGGCACAGATACACTAATTGTTATGAGCACCAAAAGATGGATCTGCCAGGTCCTTCCTCTACTCCTCTCCTAAAATAAGAGAGAGTTCTCTCCTCGGGTAAAGCCTTAATAAGCTGTTTCTTGAGGGGCAAGGCTCTGTAGCTATGGATCTTTTGCCTTCTGATTCTAGGACATCTGGACAAAGGAAGCTTGGTGAAAGCCAAACTTCTTTTGCTGTTTGTTTTCTGAGTGTGTTGAATTGTTACTACCGTGTTAGCACTGTGTTGGGTCAGTCCATCAGTTTTGTTGTCTTGGCTTTACTCTGGCTGAACAGTTCTGCAGTTACTAAGTCACGTCTCAAGTGAAAGGTCTGGCCAAAACTATTAGTGGGTTGACATATGTGTGGGAGAATGACTGAGGAAGGTGGACAGTAGCCTACAGATGGGGGCGCTCAGATGGGATGGGGAAGATCTGGGGTCCAGAACTTACTTTCTCCTTGGCCATATAACTGTTGCCTGACAGGCTTTACTGCAGCACAGGTTCTACAGGACAAACAGAGCATGACCTCTTTTTTCCTATCAGCCAGGCTGTTCTGTATCCTGACAGCTCCTGCCACAAGGAAGATTTTGATTGGAGTTAATAAATTTGGTGAGAAAACTAAAGTTCATAAAATCACAGAATCACAGAATCACAGAATAGTAGGGGTTGGAAGGGACCTCTGTGGGTCATCTAGTCCAACCCCCCCGCCGAAGCAGGGTCACCTACAGCAGTCTGCACAGGACCTTGTCCAGGCGGATCTTGAATATCTCCAGAGAAGGAGACTCCACAACCTCCCTGGGCAGCCTGTTCCAGTGCTCCGTCACCCTCAGAGAGAAGAAGTTCCTCCTCATGTTCAGACGGAACTTCCTGTGCCTCAGTTTGTGCCC
>Ga0065711_1010797_pt1 | contig 12756 bp, 6 predicted proteins | sample Hoacrofraction12_FD_59098 | JGI IMG/M metagenome (GOLD analysis project Ga0065711, IMG submission 59098) | Hoatzin crop microbial communities from Cojedes, Venezuela - Epithelial fraction 12 v2 (version 2) | ecosystem: Host-associated > Birds > Digestive system > Esophagus > Crop | place...
TCCCTGGGCAGCCTGTGCCAGGGCTCCGTCACCCTCAGAGGGAAGAAGTTCTTCCTCATGTTCAGACGGAACTTCCTGTGCCTCAGTTTGTGCCCATTGCCCCTTGTCCTGAACCACCCTCCTAGAAGTCTTCACAACGTGTACCCCCCCACTGGAGACCTCCTCCCGGATCTGCAGCTCCCCAATTCTGCTCATTGCTGGCATGACCGCAGTTTTGTAGAACAGCTCCACGCTTGAGGCAAGGTGTATCAGATCTTCCTGACTCTTCAGATTTCACTTGATCTGGATTGGGACAATACTGCAAAGCATTTATAACTTAAGTGTAAATGGGAGTCCTATTTATACTATAAGTATAATATAACTCCAATGCTAAAGGCATCTACTTTGGACTATAGTTTCAGAGAGCAAGTACAAATGAAAGCTGCAGCCATTAAACCACAACACATTTTAAAGTCATTGGTGCAGAGCTACCTCCGTCAGCTTCTTTCCTCCTAAGCTTCTCTGAATTCTCAAGTTTCCTGTTAAGCTACTGAGAAATTTTTTAATTCAACCATTCTGGTTTATAACTTCAGCATTTGCCAACTAAAAGCATTCTCCAATCTCAGCGCAATCCTCTTCTGCTGCTGAGCCACAGCTTCCCTCATAAAACACCCCACTTCAGAGGCATCTCAAAGAAACGGTGCCAGAATTGCACATTTCTTGTAGAGCTTGATACCTCCACTATGTTTCGTACTTAACCTTTGCAAAGACAGGATTAAAACGAAAACAAAGGCACATGGAAAATAAACCCCGCTGCTCAAAAGTAACTTTGTAAATCCAAATATTTACAGAACAATTGGCCACATGCTGAGCATTTACTCTTTGCAGAGTCATATATCAAGTCCAGGATTCCTGAATTGCCAAAATACATTTTTTCTACCACATTTACTATAATTTTTTGACAAGAAAAGAATATGTGCACACAGCATATGACTGAGAAAAGACACTCTTAAAATTTTGTAACTAATGCTTGCGCAGTGCAAAGAGCTCTTTGTAAATCTGGGTGAGAAGATGCTTGACCAGAGGAAGAGGAAAAAAAAAAAAAAAAAGCAGCCACATTTTTTAAGTTCTAACTTTCCCGTAAAGAGAGAAACATACAGAAAGGTTCAACAGTATGAGCCTCCACATGAAACCAATTACTCTCTGCACAGGCATCTTGCTGCCCTCTGCTTCAAAAAGCTGAAGCCAGAAGCAGATACATCCTCCACTGGCACTCCTTTTTTCATAGAGGACCACTTCCAAAATCCTGAGCGAATGGGCACAATTAACTGTAGCAAGATAGAAAGAAAACTTTTTGCTTCTGTAGCAAAAGAAAATTTTTGCTTGAAATCCAGGGAAGTACATAAACAATCACAAATCCCATGTGCACATTCACCACAGTCTGTAAAACTATCCATTTTTCATCAGGCTTAAAATAAATGCTCAGATATACAACTTCTCAGAAAGGAGAAACGAGCTGCCTATTGATTTTGTATCAGGGCTACCTCAGAAAAAGAAGAGGAAGAAGAGAATAGTTGAAACAAATGTTGCCCCCNNCCCNACATACTACACAAAAGACACAAAGGACTTTAAATACATGAACCTGCTCAACTGTGTGGTTACCCTCTGAAAGGCCATCAATTACCTAAATTGGGCTCTGTGGCAGAGAGGAATAAAAATGAGACGGGGTCAAACCAGCTTCGGAATTAATCTGGAGGGGAAAATGGTGCATTTCAAAAGAGGGAGGGGTTTTTATTCTCGCCTTCACTCGTCCTCCCTCACTCTCCGGCAATTGTCATGGCCCTAAGAGACAGCAGAAGAGGATTTCATTAATAAATTTATTTCGACTTTCTTTTCAATGGTGCTAAAAATGTATGCAAATCCATTCATAATTAGGTTTAAAAATTCCATTTCATGGGATAATCAGACTTCAAAAAACTCAATTTTAGTTTTAATCAGATTTTAACAAGGATATTAAGTCCATTTCGTTCAGAAGAGGGAGAAACGGTGAATTTAACACAAAATGTATTCAAGCTTAGCCTTAGGAGATAATTAAATAAAATTAATTTGGCAATGGTTGTCTGTAAAGGGAAACACTCTAGACAGCAGAGCACGTTTCTGAAGGAAACAAAAGCAGCTCGTTATTGTACAAACAGATACAAAGCTTATTGTTCAGACAGGAGGGAACTGCAGCTCTTCCACAACAGCAAGACAGCCTGGGCCCTCAAGCTGCCTCTGACAAACACAGCAGTTTGTGCAGTAGGAGAAGGTAGTTATTTCCTTCTCATTTCAGCTAAGTTCTTTAAACTCCGCTACCACAGCAAGGAGGGAAAATGCAGGGGACAGTATATATAAACCTAACAATTCCTAATTGTCAAGCACAGAAAAGGATAAGAAACAACCTAGCGAGAGACTGCTCCTTAAAACTACGAAAACCCATGTGTAATTTGAGTCCATCAGCAAGAGTCTCTTCAGATACAATTCCACCAAATTCCATGTAGTGCTTCAGTCCCTACACTACAGATCTGAATCCCAGCCTAAGACCAAAAGCATCCCATTCTGCCCGACAAAAGCCATGGACTGATATGGATGCTAAAACTTTGGTGACTGTGCTTCTGATGTTCCAGTTCTGAAGGGCTAAATAAATATTTTGTAGCCCTTACAATCTTTTGTACACAAAAGTACAGTTCTTTGATTGTTGTATATTACCAGATTTGTCTGACACTGAACTAGTAGCATGATACAGTATTAGACACTGTCCATGAAAGTCACTTCTAGCAAATACTGAACCAACATACATCAAGAAAACATAAAACAGAATGGCTGACTAAAGCAAAGTTAAGGGTTTAATTTGTATCCTGCAAACTCTACTGACCTAGATACACCATCATTGAAAAGAACAGTATGGGATACAAGAAACAAACAAGTATTTTAGAAAATGCTATTTTAAATATCTGACTACAGTCAAAAGACTGACATTGAGAAAGAGTATGTTTCTCTTTAGCAGCTACCTTTGGCCACATAGACAGGAGCACATGCATTTTCCAAGACCTGCATCTACCCAATTGGAAAAAAAACAAATTCGGAGCACTTTTTCACTCTTCCTCTCTACTAGCCGTCCAAATATATCAGTTATTACAAAGTGCCAATTGCATTTCCCCTTGCCAGCTACTTGCAGACAGGCAAGCCGATAGGTGTTCTGTCACCTTGACGAGCAGGCCGGCTATCCAGAAGGCAGCTGATGTCTTTGTCAAAGCCACACTGGAAACCATCAGGCCTAACTGAAAGGCTTGTCACAGAATAGGCCTGATGCCATCAACCTTGGCTGCTAAATTTGCAGAAAACCACCTGAAGCCACAAAGCCTTAACTCTGGGAATACAAAGAGCTAGTCAGAAATGTTATTTGCAAATGTAATAGCAAAACTAAGTAATAAAAGAAAAAAATCATAACTAGTTTAAAGCATCACCTTCTAAACTGAGCCAACAGCAGAGCTGTGAAGTATCACGGAAAACTGTCCAAGCTAACTGATGCACAGCTGACTTCTCCAATTGAGCATACTGATCCTGAACACGCTCCCCGTCAAAGTCAGATACGCCATTTCTGTCCTTCTTAGAAAAGTTAGTAGGATTTCAAGCCCTCACTGAACAGGTTCTTGTGTACCACAGAAAGAGAATGATTTCTTTTCTGCTTTAATGAANNAATTAACTTGGTCAGCAGGGTATAACTCAGGAGAATCCAGAATTTCATATTTCTTCCTACCCAAAAGATTGATCATCCTTTCACCATGCTGCTTATATCAGAGTATCTCTGGAAGAGAGTTTAAACAAGTAATGAGAATTCAAAAGCAATTCCAGCAAGAACAACTTGTGCTAGAAAATGGCTCTTGCAATAGTTGCTCATTACTCCCCACAAAGAGGCACAGCAATTGTTAACTTTGCTGACAAGAGAGTTGAGAATAACATAGAGACAGGTAGCGGGTAAGGATTGAATAAAAGCAGCACTAGAAGAGGAGAGAAGAGATGCTCAAGATTTCAGGTAAGGTAAACACATTTCTAGAAAAGCCAAAACTGTACCTATGTTGGAAGGTCAGGCTCTCTGACAGATCCTATTTCCGTTTATAGCAGAGGCAGTAAAAGTTGAGAGCTGCTTCAATGTGCAGAGGTTTCTAACACACACTTCCAAAATGTATCATCCTCTTACAAGAGTGCCATTCTGCAACAGACATGACTTCATTACAAGAAACTTTTCACTGCCAGGTGATGAGCAAAGTAAGTATTTTTAGTGTCAGTACTTTTTTAGTGCATCAGCAGCCACTAGGAAAAAAAAAAAAACACACCAAAAAACAAAACACACACACACAAACCAAACACACACACAAAGAACCAAAAATTTGAAAAAAATAAGTTTTGCCAATACAATCCCTGCATTTTACATCAGTGGCAGGGAGGGAAAGAAGGTTCCATACACCTCCACCTCTTAACTGCTTTGGCGACACGGAATAGTCGGGCATGTTTTATCTTCTCTCTGCTGAAAAGGCCTGATTCCATTTTCTACAAGCTACTCAAACCCCACAGACAGCTTAATTTGAAAAACAGGATCTCTGAGCTCTTGTTTCAGCTGTCCAGGTCAGCTCTTTGAATATAACCTCCAGACACTAACTGATTCCAAGTGTTCACTAACCACAGGGATCCACTCAGCCCCCAACACCTCCCATCTTTGCTTTCGAAATGGGAATCTTGTCAGTTATCAGAGGCCCAGTTCCCTTGCCAGCCTGATGCAGTGTCTGCTCTCTTCCAGGTAGCTCACTTCAGGCTGGACTTTCTAGCTTCTAGTTGTTCCTCATCAGTTCAGGGAGTAGAGAGAAGTACGCCACCAAACCTGTGCAACACACTTAACAGCACAGTAGCTTAGTACATAGAGGAAGGAGTAGCCACACAGTAAAAACTGAATCACATGGTTAAGACAAAAAAATACTTTTCATTTTGTCTCCTCAAACAGAACTGCAAAATAAAAAGGCATCATTTACAGAAACAGCAGCGATTTAAGAATCTCACTTCTCTGTAACACTTTGCAACTTTGTTGCACATAGTTTCAGAAAAATAACTGGAAGAGTATCAAAGAAAAACACTTTTCTGTTTATTCTATACATAATATCTCCCATTTGCAGGAGTTTTTACTTATAAAAAGGTGGGGGGACACTAAATAAAATTCTTTATGCTTAAGTAAAATCTGTGCTGGTGAGCGTTAACAAACTCTCGTTCTAAAAGTCTGCTTCGTTTTTTGCACGTTACTCTGGACTTTCCTATCTAGTTCAGGATACCACTGTCTCTGACACTGGACCAGAGATAAGATTAGTAAATAACCCAATCCAACGTGGCAATTTCTGTGCTGTAAGTTATTTTAAAATAACAAACAACACTTACATAATCACAGCTAGTTCAGGAGAACCTTGAGGCACTTACCACATTCATCTTTTAACTCGCTAACATTTCAAGTTCACAACTTCCTTTAAGAAATATCTGAAAACACTGTGCAGTGCTTTTGCTACTACAAGGCATTAACTTTTTTCTCTCTAAACAATGCATGCACAAATGTGTATTTACAAGTACATTCCCTTTAATAATGCAGCTTATTAGGAAAGGTAATATAGCCCAGGTAAAGACATGCTTTGGTCAAAAATATTCACTGCAAAGAGGTCCTAAGGGAAGAAAGATTGAAGCTTAAGGACAAGGGTTACATAATATCACAAGGCATTTAAGCTAGCTTGTCGGAACCAGGAGCATTTTAAAGATGCTAAAAAAAGGAAACAGTTTAATGTTCATACATTTCCAATTTTCTCCCACCCCATCTTGATGTTGCTACTCTAGCCACCCTATTAAGTACAATTCAAACTGAAAATTCGACCTTTCCTGGCTGATCCACTGCAGAACTCCCCTCTGCACTGACGACAAACCAAAGACAAACGACTGAAGTCGCACCTTCCTAGCTAACATCAGAAGTCCGAATCCCTGCCCTAGGCATTGACGAGGTTAAGCACCAACCAGGAGTGAATCATTTTCAAAAGGCCATCCAGATAACCTGCACCAAATTGACCCAGAAAAGCTTCTCAGATGAAACAAATCATATTTTGGTCTTATCTACACTAGCAGATAAACTCTTCTTAATAGTTCAGTGCATTTTTCAGCAAACTGCTTATTTCTCAACATGAGCAAAGGTCAGCCGTTCTCACGCTTCACGTCCCTGTTCACAGTTGTTGTTCTGTGTAGGCAGAAAGACGGACATGGTCTACTTTTATTTACTCTTTCCCAACTGCAGCTTTCAGAACCCTGATATTCAACAATGCCTGCAATTCCAAACTAAAGTATACTGCTCCACTCTTCCTATTCTTGAGCCCAGTGCCTTGCTTACAGATTGGTACATACACATTCACATAAAAGTGGGACTGAAAAGGATCTTCTAGTTTAGATCTTGGCTAGTCCTTTGCTATCATGAACTCGAGTCATCTATTCCACAACCTTGTGGAGCTTCAAGCAGTAATTTGTGTACTTCCGACTCCACTGGAAGCTGCATTCAGAACTTAGTCTTTCTAAAAGTTAGAACCTCCTTCTAGCTGTATTCATGGCAGGGTTACAGCAATTTGATTCACATGCCGATGTCAGTCTTTAGCGCAGATCATTCTTTTTCTTACTGGTATTGAGCCACCTTCCTTCTCCTCCTCTCCATCCATGTATTTCTTGGCAGCAATCACATCCCTGCCAGCCTTTGCTAGAGAAGGCAAATCTTTCCATTCGCTACTGGTTCACGGGGCCTCAGGCTCCTACCAGTAACCATTTTCTGCATTATTTCCCACTACCTTCCTCCACAGAGGGTGACCAGAACTCTGACAAGTGTCTCTCAGGCCATCTACAGAGGCACTTGAACACTTTCACCTCCATGGAAGTTTTTCTCCTGGCACGTCCTACATGTGAGAACTAACCGCCATCCTGTTGTAGACGAGTCCACAGCGCTTTTAGTCCTTTCCACTGCATGTGCCACATTTTACAAAAGATGTTTCTATTCAGCTCCTAATTCTGTGGAGCTAATTTGTGTTTTGTTTCACTGAATTTTGTCTCCCTTCCTTTACTCTAATCCTTAGGGTCACTCAGTTCTGCATATGCAGCTTTTGTGTATTTATGAATCCTCCGAACTTGGCATCATTAGCCAAGTTTTATCAGCACACACCAAATTTTTGCACCAAAATCATTAATAGAAATACTAAAGCAGATCCTAAGGCTAATCTTTGAGGAATTCTACTTATCCTCGCATTTCCCTTTCAACAATACTAAATCTATCCCTGCTTAAACAACTCCTTATACACCCTATGATTCTTCTGTTAATAGCCATCTTCTCTCACACGGTTTATACTTTCCCAAGTGGCTCTCTTGAACAAATGTTTCAGTGAAGTTCAAATAAATACGATCTATTGTGTTTTATTTGATAAAATAATCAATTCTCCAGACAAAGAAAGCTGTTACGTTAGTCAGGCACAATCCATCTCAGTATTCCTTGATCCAGTGAAGAAGGTAGATTCCTTGCCCTGTAGATAAAGGCCATGCCCACTAGTACAGGGAGTAGCACAACACAAGAGTTTGAATATTTACTGAAGCATTTCGGTTTGCTTCTACTCGGAAAAGGCCTGTGCATTTTGAAAAGCATTTTGAAAAAGGCACTGCTACACTAAAACAGGATCATCCTCAATAAGCATGTACAGGATCCACTTTTACATTTTTGTTTAAAAGCTTCCCTGCAAAAAAAAAAACTTTGGGGATGAGGTATAATACACTGCACATCTAAGGGAGAGGGAAGGTGTAGCACATCAATAGCCCCAGCAGAAAATCTGGGAACTGAAATACTGAAAGATGCTAAAATGGAAATGGAAAGGTAAAATTAAAAATGAGCCAGAGATTATACTGGTTATTGAGTCTGTGGAAATGACCAAATGAGAGGCTGAATAAACATCAAGCACTAGCATCTGAGCTCTCCGACAGTAGCATACCATCCCCTTGCTGATTAGTCTCTGCTATTTAAATGATAATTTCACTTTAAGGCAAACAGGACTGCTTAACGTAAGGAAAGCGGCTCTTTATAAAAAGTGCCTGTGTTTTTGAAAGCTTCTCCTTCACAGCAGAGTGAGCACCTAAGTTCAAGTCATTTACACATAACATGGGTCACTACATGCTGGAAGAAAGCAAGCTACTTTTACCCAACTGTTTTTCAACAGCATCTCAAATGCTCCTTGCAAGAAATATGGCAGCAACACAAAATGAAGTGTCTGACTGGGGAGTCGCCCGTGGCAAACAACTCACCTGCTACGCAGCAGACAACACCAGCACACATTTCTAAAAATCACTCCTGCCCCTAGCACAAAAAGCCTGAAGTTTATTGGTTTGGGAAATCCACCCCATATTCAGGCTGGGACAACACTCTGTATTCCGCTACAAAGAGTTGATGGAAAAAGAAGTGGTATTTTCCAGTTAAAAAAAAAAATATATATATATATATATATATAAGGTCCATTGGCATCTTCACTTCAAAAACAAAGTTCTTCTTCCCCTAGTAAGAATCATCCATCTTTTCTTTGATTTCATTATTTCTCCATACAGTTCCTGCAGGCAAACTACAGAAGTTCCTCAAATTATTCTTCAACAAAGAAGATGGATAGTGTGCTAAGCCATTGTTCAATAGTTTTCTCTGTCTCCAGAATGTGAGATCTGTGATCCTGGAAAGGCAGTTTCTTTAACTGTTCCCAGAGCTTTGAAATGCAAAGCAAGGGCAGGCGTATTTTTGATGTGTGCTTGCTTACTTCTTATTCTGATTCTCTGATTATACATTACAGCCTCAGTCTGCCTAGGTGTCAGGTGCTCATCCATTATGTTTTACACTCTCCCTATCTCTCCTTTAGCCTCAAGACTTACTCTGATATATTCAAATGGAAATAAAAGCATTAATGGAAAATGAGAAAGAACACTGATATTTTTGATCATGAGAGAGAAGTACACTGTTTTTGGAAAAAATTAATATCAGGTAGGAAAATTATATGGTAGGAAGCTTTGCCCAGCATTTCAGTGAAGTACCAGCAGGAACAGACATAAAGTATTTTAACAAATTTATGAGAAGAGGCGCAGATAGTTGTCATATGAAAATTAAGTGGATCAACACCATGAGGATGGGAGAAGACTGAACTCTGGCTAAAGCACAGCTTTGACATCAGGCTTCCAAACATCACTTTACATACGTTACTGCCTTGCAACACCCAAATATGGCCTTGAATCTCCCACTTAAAAGTGTATTCTCACTACTCTGAAAGCTGGAGCTTCAGATTTTGTAATGACAAAGGAACATTTTCTCCCCATCACACACAAAAGGCATTCTATGAAGGAAAGTCAAAATCTAAGGCACTGCAGAAAATGAAGAACAACATACATTTTAACATAAGATAACAGAAAAATAAAGAACAGAAGAGCTTAGAGCAGTACTCCAGCATATGCTGCATGTCATGTTCAATGGGCGACAGCTTCATCCAAGATTTCTCTGCAAAGAACGGTGGCTTCAGTACACACACAATTATGGTAAGACAACCACAGTTAGTTTTCTCTTGAAACGTCTGCCTCACTCTCTAAAGACAAAGGTCCCCTTTGGAAATGTTCAGGCACTTCTCCCTCAAGATTTTAAATGCTTCTAAAGCAATGCTTTCATCTTTTACATGTACTAAGTCCTAAAAATACTGAGCATGTAAACATTATTTCTAAATAAACACAATGATTATCCTCATCTTCCCTTCCAACCCTGGTTGCTCATTGCCACTTCCTCTGCCCTGCTTTGGAACAGCACACGTATTTACGCACTCACACAAGAAACGTGAGGAGGGAACGGATCTGGCCGAGAGCTGCTTTCCATTCTAGATTACATTTTGCTATGCAGGACCACCTCTTTCTGCTGCAGTGCTCACAAAACCACGAAGCACCAGCTAAGAACAGAATATTTTCACGTAGATGCTTGAGTCCGAAGCCCCACATTACAGGAATTGCAGAACGGCTCTAAGTTGCGACTAACTTGCCCTGGCAGAACTATGCACAAGAAGCTCGCACGACATGCATCCCTCTGCAGAAGCCAGCAGAAAGCCTTATTTTGAGGGACTTTGCAGAGTATTAGCAACCTGCATCTATTGGCCCTCTTTGCAGAGTCAATTCTTTCACATTTATCAAACCTCCAACTTCAGTGGAAGGCAAAAATTTTTATGACAAAATCAAGCTCTTAAAATTAACTGCAAAATGTAGTATTATGTCTATGCAGGGCAACAGCAGATAATTTTTCCATGAGGTAAGCTGAGACCTCGTAGCCATAAGTTTCTCTAATAAGCACAGCTTTTTGTTGTTGTTGTTTTGCTCTGGTTTTGTTTGGGGTTGGTTGTTTGGGGTTTTTTTAGATAGTGTTTCCCCCTATGTAGTGTTTATCTCCCATTTTGACACCCTGGGAATCACCACTGTGATGAGACAGCTTGTTTTACTTTGGGAATCTTGTCAACACCAGTCACACAATTTTTAGTATGCCCACAGGTCATAAATTACAATTATTTACATAAAACTTAGATGTACAAAATGAAGTTTCAATATCCTCATACTACGCTAATTCTATTTTTCTTTTCCAATTAGAGACTTTCTAAAGCAGGGGGCCACCATTAGCCAACCCAGACAACCCCCCACCACAAAACACAGAAGTGTGCACTTAAGTTCAGGTCAGTGGTACAGTTGCAGACAGATGCCAGCAAACACTTTTCATCAGATCAATTTCCTGATTAGTAACAAAAGACCAGATGGCTACAATAGGCCACTCCAATAAAAATACTTGCTCATCTATGGAGCGATCAAGCCAGAATTACGGCATTACTGGAACTAGCAACAGTAACCCCCAGTCCTGCTTGACTGGTTGCAGTTAATTAAGTATCTAGAAATGCATATGAGCAACTGAAATTATTTCAGCATGCACTGCTTTGTATATCTGACAACATTTTTTTTTAAACCAGTAACAATTTATTCATAATGGACATTCAGAGAAAGGTAAATTACTACCTTGTGAGAAAGGAGAAGATTATGAGCTTCATTCACTACTGCAAAGATATTCAGTGCCTTAGATTGAAGAGAGTACAGAGTAGCTAAGCATAGTTAATCAAGATTTAAAAAGGAAAGCAGAGAACTCCAATATTCTCCCTTCTCTTCTATTCACAGGAAAAAAAGGAGCACTAATCCACCACTAAATGCAGAATCAAGAAATTTGATTCCCTTTTCCCTCCCTCTCTCCTCCCTTCCCCCCAATTCCAAAAGCAGAATGTGCATAGAAGGACTTTCCGTACTGAGCGTAGCACCTGTGTAATTACAAATTACAACTGTGCTAACCACTGTACTAAATAGAGATGCTTGCCACTTAATTAAACCCTTTCTTCGAGAGGAAATGCATACACATTCACACTATCTCCTCTCTTTAATTGGTCTCAGACATTGCAGGAAGCTAGTCCCCAAGATTTGTCAGGCAGCCAGCCCACAGATGTTTCAGAAAGAAAACCAGGTCAGCATTAGCAGGTTCACTTCTTTGGCTCTAGGCGACAGGTCAGCAGATCAGTGTCTGCTGTCTGCAGCTGGCAGGCTCCGCTAAGTGAAAATGGTCCTCAAGCATTGGCCTGAATTCCTGTCAAATCTGCATTTCTCTTTACAGGCCTGGACAGCAAGCATGAGAAACAGCTATAGCAGCTCAATGCGATCTCATCACTGAAGCCAACTAAATTTACCCTTGCAAATTGAAGGACGACTATACGTACTCTCCAAACCCATGCTTCATTAAACCCAAGAGTCCCTCCAGGTCAGCCTTACATCGCAGGCATCAGGGGCCTGAGACCTGCCTTCCAGCATAACTGCAATTAGATGCGACTCGAGAACGTCCAAGACCATGACTGGAGCCTCCGAGCGACACAGAAGAGTCCAAGCACTCGATGTCCAGGTGGAGACCAGTGACAAGTGGTGTGCCTCAGGGGTCGGTACTGGGGCCAGTGCTATTCAATATCTTTGTTGGCGACATGGACAGTGGCACTGAGTGCACCCTCAGCAAGTTTGCTGACGACACCAAGCTGTGTGGTGTGGTCGACACGCTGCAGGGAAGGGATGCCATTCAGAGGGACCTTGACAGGCTGCAGAGGTGGGCCTGCAGGAACCGCATGAGGTTCAACAAGGCCAAGTGCAAGGTCCTCCACATGGGTCGGGGAAATCCCAAACACAAGTACAGGCTGGGCAGAGAGTGGCTCGAGAGCAGCCCTGAGGAGAAGGACTTGGGAGTACCGGTGGATGAGAAGCTCAACATGAGCCAGCAATGTGCGCTTGCAGCCCAGAAAGCCAACCGTATCCTGGGACGCATCAAGAGAAGCATGGCCAGCAGGGTGAGGGAGGGGATTCTGACCCTTTACTCCCCTCTCGTGAGACCCCACCTGGAGTCCTGCGTCCAGCTCTGGAGCCCACAACATAAGAAGGACAGGGATGTGTTGGAGTGGGTCCAGAGGAGGGCCACAAAGATGATCTGAGGGCTGCAGTACCTCTCCTATGAGGACAGGCTAAGAGAGTTGGGGCTGTTCAGCCTGGAGAAGAGAAGGCTCCGGGGTGACCTTAGAGCAGCCTTCCAGTACCTGAAGGGGCCTACAGGAAGGATGGAGAGGG
>Ga0065711_1046678_pt1 | contig 12755 bp, 12 predicted proteins | sample Hoacrofraction12_FD_59098 | JGI IMG/M metagenome (GOLD analysis project Ga0065711, IMG submission 59098) | Hoatzin crop microbial communities from Cojedes, Venezuela - Epithelial fraction 12 v2 (version 2) | ecosystem: Host-associated > Birds > Digestive system > Esophagus > Crop | place...
ACCTCATCAGGTTCCTCTCTGCCCAACTTTCCAGCCTATCCAGGTCACGCTGAATGGCAGCACAGCCTTCTGGTGTATCTACCACACCTCCCAGTTTGGTGTCATCAGCAAACTTGCTGAGCATCAGAAGGAAAAAAGGCAAAAACCTCGTGGGTTAGGATGTGAACAGTTTAACAGAATGGCAAAGGGAGAAGAAAACAACAGTCAATAATACTGATAAAAAGCACATATAACATGCAGTGTTCTCATCACCTGATGCTTAGCTTGCTGCTGAGTAGCAAAAGCCTCTCCCTCATCCACGTCCCCCCTTAAATACTGAGCATGACATCACATGGTATAGAATATCTCTTTTGATTGGCTGTTTGGGTCAGCCCAACCAGCTTCTTGTGAAAATTAACTCTATCCCAGCTGTACCCAGGACACATAGCTAGTGTCTGTTATGCGGAAATCACATTGTGACTACCGAAGGAAGTCACATCTTTACTTCACTAGGTGAAGCACATCCAGCATGAAAGTATAGGTCAACAGTTCTGGTAGGACTGGTGACTAAATAATAAACATTTTCATGTTTCTCATATCTCAGCATGTCACTCCCTGTCTAATTACTGGATTTGTATTTGACAAACCGTTTATGACACAGCATCTCAGAACATACCCTGATCATCTCTATTATGATATACTGTGGTATAAGGAACAGTCTTTACATTTCACTTTTTATCATCTTCCTTGTGCTCCTTTGTATCACAAGGACATGTGAAACAAGAGCAAAGTGATATTCTGCAACAATTGTCAATGTCTCTAGGCATTTCTCAGGAGGTGGAGACTGCCAAGATCAGCATCTTCACTTTGACTGTCTGAAAAGTTCATTTCTAAGCATACAATTCCTCATTATTTCACTCTCTAAGTAGGAAGAATTCTTAGATGTGGCGGGTTGGGTGATATTCAATCAAAGTAGGCCTATCACTGACTTATGGCTTGATATTACATTCATGTATTGCTTGTTCTTAGTCCAGCAATAATCTACATCATGCAGTGTTCCTCTCTCCATTCGTGCACTGACAGCCAGACGAATGCAGGAGACCCAGATCTGTATGGTTTTTTATTCATGCTACCTGCAAAAAAGAGGTTATATTCACCTACTGACTGCTGCAGTTCTGTGAATTCTACTTCAGAAATACAAAATGAGTCACTCCAGGCTCCATTTAACCAGTGGAAGGATCGATAAGGGAGATGGTACAAGTGTGTGGCAATTATTGCTTCAGCATCACAGCTCTGTGGTCACCTATTGATTTAACAGCAGTTGTGCATAACCAACAGCTTGTCCTAGTGTAGAGATTGTATAAATACTGATGTGGTCTCTAAGCCATAACCCATACACACTTTTAAAAATTAAATGTACGTACTATGTGTGTGCTGATAGTGAATTACATTTGTTATAAGGTCAGCTGCTAGAAGTCTGTTATTGTAATTCTCTGTGGCTCAGTTAATTTCTGTCATTTTAGCTCAAGCCACAGTAATGTAAGACAGGGGTGAAATTCAGGTCAGAGAATTCTGAGTGAACAGCAAAACATTATGTACCGTTCACTTTACAATTAACACATCTTCCCTTGAATTGGAAGACATGTTAGCTGTGACTCTTTGGACAGAAATCACTGGCCTGTATAATATGTGAGATGAACTGGAACCACTTGTTGTTCTTGTTTTGTTTTTTAATCTTGTTCTATTGGATTTATGCGTACAGAACCATGAACTTCAGTTTAATTCAGTGTTCTGGTATTTTCATGTACTGATTTCTTTTTTTAAGCTCCATCTTAAAAGAATTCATGTTAAAGATTTCCATGGGGGGCAGCAGGGGAAAATAAAAGCCTAATTCCTTTGGGCTAGGTAGAAATCAGGCTCTCCTTTTTTGCCTTTCTTTGCTTAACATAGCCTTTATATGCCTTTGAGTGTAAGCTTACAAATATTCTTAACTTGGATCCTAATGTGATATATGAATTATTTAGAAGTAAATACTTGTCTTATGAAGAAAAGTGAAGATACTCTGTGACCTAGTGTCACGTTAAAATGGGTAAGGGAATCTGATAAATGTCAAAAGGAGAGCCCTCCCGTTGAGCCACAAGGTTCAGAGCAGACCCCCTTGCATTCTAAACTCTCTCAGAGACGAGTCTAGGTGCAGCTGGATCTAATCCTAGTCCCAGACTTGGTCAACGGTTTATGTTTAAAGGGTTCAGTGTGTAGCCACTTATCAGATTCAACTTGCTTGTCAGAGCCCCTCCAAGGACTTTCACTGAAACAGTTTCACAAAGTTGAAACAATAGGTAATTTATTCAAGTGACAGGTATCACAGATTTGAGATTGCTGTTGATAAAGGCACTGTCTACATAAGTTGAGCTCAAAGGTAATGGTTTAGCACTTTAGTTAACTAAAGTTAACTAGTGTATCCCCCAGTGTGTTCTTGGGGATACGTCTGACAAAGTCAGAGGCACGACTCTTACCAAAAAGGCATCCCTTCTTGAGGGGGGAAGAGAGGTTCAGGCCCGTCGACCCGTCCGTCAGGTAAAGTTCTTGCTTGGCTCCTCCTCCCAAAGAGAGTTTTCAAGTGCCAATTTTTATATGTTTGGAAATCTTTTTGCGAGGTGGGACTAAGTCAACTATTATGTATCAATTGGCTCTTGGCATGGAATGTTGTGTCTTCAGAAGCGGGACTCAGCAGTTTGACACGCCTTCGGAGCAGGCATCTTTGTATGCACACCCAGGAGCCATCTGTGCTTTATCCGAAGCTATCCCTGGCTACGTGGCCTCCGCGGAGCCCCACAGATCACTTGGTTTACAGTGATGGGCTATCCCCCCTTACTTTTGTCTGATAAGATAAGCACAAGTCAGTTGCTCCCTTTTTTAACTCTTCAGCTCTTGGTGCCCGAGTCTGAGCATGTCTTTCCTCTTGCATTGACAAGTCCAGCAAGGCCATCGATTACACCTAGTCTGGAAGAAATAATGGTTTCTGATTTGAGAATAACACTGCCAGTCATTTGTGATGAAGCATGTAAAAATTAGTACAAACTTAGATGCATGTATAGAACGGCTAAAGGACAGAAGGACCTGGACCAAAAGTGAGCAAAAGGATTCGGAAATTTTTAGTCATTTAAACTAGCTACTAGACACTGTTTCCTTTTCATTACACACTCACAAGAGCTATTTTGTTATCTTCTATTTGTTTACAGTTCTGTCTAGAGCTTTCACCAAGATTATCCTAGATCACTCACTATACTACTGTAAAGGTAGATATAGTTGGAGTCCCAGCAGTTTAATTACACTGGACAGACAGAATAGGTGGGGTAGGAGAAAGAAGCAATAAAAATAAGGTTTACAAAGAAGTTGTAATCATGTCACAGTCTACATCACTTGATATGCAGAACGATTAGATGTCTTCTTGTGGGTCACCCAAAAGAACTGGAAATTAAACTTAAGTGTCAGAATTTAGTTATAAATTTGCATACTAGATCCATGATGCTTTTCCCATGGGCCTTGTGCTGCATGTCACTTGTGACTGAGTGCTGCTTCCATCTTCTGTTGCTTTTATGGTCAGCAGTGAGATGAGATTTCTCTCATGGGGGATGCAGCTTTGGAAGGCAGTGAACTAGCAAGAACTACAACAGCTATCATGGGATGACACTGAACACAGAAGTTTTCCCTTCTTTCCCATGTACTAGATAGAGCCATTTTTAAACCATTGCCTCTTTCCACTTTAGTTTTAGAAGATGACTAATTTATTTACTAATTTAGTCTAATTTATTTCAGATTTCATACAGTGAGCATCACATAGCCCTCCATTAGTCTATTACAGATATTCTAGCCTTAAAGGGAGTAGCAAATGCAAACTAATTTGGAAGAATGAATAAAGGGGTATGCAACTGACTTGTAACTGGGTGATCCAAGATCCCAGATTTGATCCAAGATCAAACCAACCCAATGGAAACTGATAGATAGCATTTTCTGACAGAGAGAATTAATGTGGTAACTCAGTCCCAGAAATGGCTCATGTTCATTCCTTTGACATTTCCTAGCACTGCTAACGTGGGAATGAAAAGAGACTAAAATTACTGAAATATGCAAATGGGCTGATAAGCAGTTAGTTTTAATATTATATAATATATATTAAATTACTTAAATTAATATATTATATAATAATGCTTTTAATTTACTTCATATTTTTCATGCATATGAAAATTTGGGAAGTACAAGTGAGTGACTGAGAACAGTTTCAAACCACACAATTTTCTCCTGAAACCTAAAGTCCTGTGGTTTCCCAAAAGGTGCAGTTTAACTTGTTCTGACTAGAACCTTCTTTTGTGTGTGTTCATCCCTTTCAAGAATGGTCTGCTTCATTACGTAATTTGGTATTTCCATACTCATACTATGTTTCAAAATAAATGGCATTTAGAGGCTTAAGGAGATGGAGGAGTATGAGAGAAAGCATTCTCTCTCTCTTTTTATTTTTTTCTTTTCACATAGCTTCCTTGAGTTTTTGTCTGTCCCCAAAGACAAGACTCCAGTCTGAGAAATAACAGTAGAAATACCATCAAGGGGTACCTGTGCCACTTTTCTAAGTGATATAAAAATATCTCAGATAACAAACCCACCAAACTAAGGACTTTCATAAGCTTTCCTCAAAGCACGTTCCCTGCAACAGAAAAATCCTTTCAAGTCCTTGCCTTTATTCTGGTCTTTTCACTCCTTAAAATCCCTTTTTTTTTTTAATATCTTTTTTATGTCCTAAATCAAACATTCCTCAAAATTAGGTACTAATGCTCTAACCAGCTTTCCAGTTTTCCTGAGAGAAACCTTTTACAACTGCAGAGTGGACCACTGAAGCCGTTGGGCATTATTTCAGTGTGTAGTCAACAATAGACTGGATGCCTTAGATTTATGTCCTTTGTAGCAGCATCCTCTGTTTCTAAAGATGATAAATAATGCTTTCTAAATTAAATAATCTGTTCAAATAGTATTTTGGTTTCAAATGTCCTCTTAAGAACTGTAAAATACTTCTATACCTAATCTCTTCCTCTGTATGAAAACTAATACTCTGAGCTGTGTAAGGATGACTTTCCATCAGTGTCATCATATGCAACATCGAATTCTAAGTCTGTAAAGAAACAAGTTAAAGGTGGTAGATAATATTTATTAGCATGGAAGGCCTATCGACCGTTTAAGAATTCAGAAAACTTAATTCAGGACCTTTCATGAATTACTAGTTTAACCAGCTACTGTACATCATCTGTATGATTATACAAAAGATCTTAGTCTTCAGCAAACACAAGGTGAAACAAACTAATTTGTATCTCAGTGACAGAAGTTTAAACTAGTACATGTTACCTCAAATATATGTGGGCTAAGAGTATGAATGTTTGCCTATTATTTTGGCTCTGATGACACACAGTAACTTGATGAGCTACAAAAACTTCTGTCTGAAACTTAAATCAAGCTAATATCTGTGATGTGGATCTTGAGGGACCAGCTCAATTTCCAGTGAAGTTCATGGGCCCTTGAAACAGATGCTATAAAAAGAAGTTGAATACTATTATATCAAATAACATAATTTCAGCTGTTAAGAGACCTTATGTACAATTTCACAGAAAAATAATAAGAATGAAGAAATGAATTTATAAAGCTGATATTTATTTTAAAAATTATGACAGGACCATGAAAACCAAAATAAACAAATTGTTCTCTGAATTTAACATCCTTTTCTTGCTGGCTGTTCATATGCATGCCTGAGGCTATGAATTAGCTCGAACAGTCTCACATGCACGCTGCATCCACTCATCCAACAGTAATCCACTCTTTATTTACCAAACATAAAATATTTTTAAAGAATTTTTTGCCACATGTACATTTTCCTAATACATAAGTATATATTCTTGTATGCATATATATGTACATACATTATCATATACATGTAGAAATACACTAATATATAAACCTATATATTTATATATACAAATTATTTCTTTTTGGAAACTAAATTTTTTTTTATTGTTACTGTAACACAAGCAGATTAACACTTCATATAATAAGAAGTAAATGCTGAATACGGTAGTCCAGTTTGCTGCTAAGTCAGACTTATCATGTGATCCATACTAGATTCAAGGATGAGCGAACAAGTCCGGGAATAACTCTCTGTTGCGGAGGATGAACCGGACTCGACACGATGATCAATGTAATCAGGTACAAGCCCTTTATTAGCCTCAGATAGCTCACTTTTATATTCCCCATTACATACGCGGCGATGCCCCATTGGCGATAATCAATTTAACTCACATAGTAACTCGATTCTGATTGGTGTGTTCACTTGTTCATGTGCTGTGCTCGTGGCCTTCTTGCAGGCGGCAAGTTCCTCTTCGGCATCCAGGAGTTGTTTGTCTCTGCATTCTTACTTCCTCTTTCCAACCGCAGTTTGTCCTCTGGATGCCCTTGCGGCCTTATGCTAAGGCTCTGCGGCCTTAGGCTAAGGCTTCATGGCCTTATAGAGAAATGCTGGATTGCTCACATGTCCCCAGTCCTTTAATGCTTCATCCTCCACAAATCCCCCTTCTTTGTTTTGAGCAATCCAGGCCTGGTTGAAGACTTTAAACATCAACTTCTTTATGCAGCTTAAAGCACAACCTACAATTCCTAAAAACATAATAATTGCTACCGAAATAACAATACCTTGTTTAATCAATTCCCTTATCCACCCTGACAGACCCCAAGAAGTCAGCCAACTGTCAAACGGTGATGTATTGTACGTAATATGCTCTGTTCTTTCCCGCAAGACAGCTAGCTGTTGGTGAATACTTTGAGAGTGATCAGACAGGTTCATGCAACACATCCCCTTAAACTCTTGACATCCATGACCTCGCGCAAGCAACCAGAAATCAATAGCCGCTCTATTTTGTAAAACCGCATGGCGAACGCTATCTACATCCATTAATAACTGCGTTAATATCTCTGATGTGGTATTAAACTGCTTCAAGCTCCAACAAGCTAATTTTTTAAGAATATTCCAATTCCTGGCGGCAGCGCCCCCAGGGAGGAAAAAGGATAACGCTACTGTTTCGGCTACAGACCCCAGCTGTACTTTGTCATCACATTCTGGATCAAAGTGTTCAAGACTTTGCTTACTTAGAGTTTTATGGAGACTCAAGAAATCTCTGATACGTGGGGTGAACAATGTTAGCTTTCCTATGTAACACAGACCTCCTACTGGGTGAACAGGAATCTCTCCCCACGCGTGATCTCCACAGATGAGGAAATATCCTGATGACAACAGGAATCCCCCTGAGGTATTAACGACAAACCTTCCCATGGTGTTTAGCAAAAAAATCCAATGCATAGAATTCCCACTTACATTTTGATAACCTATAATATACGGCCTTTCACCTTGACTATGTATCCAAAGATGCCACAGATCTCTGAAATCAATCACTCCTGTGCCATTCCATGGCAACCACTGCGACAAAGTGCTGCAATTTGGCTGGTTAGACACATTTGCTCATTGAGCGGGTGCCATGGAACCTAGCAGGTCTAGCTCCTGCAAAGGAAGGGAATTAGAGTGATTTAAATGTGTTACGATCCACTGCTGTAAAAAGGCACTCTGTATCACTGGCACATTACTGCTCCACATACATTTACCATTCTCTGACCTATTTTGCCTGGATTTGTTATATAAATCATTCAGGTCATTCACACTCCCATTCACAAACTCCTTAAACTCATCCCCATCCATGATAGGATATCCAAAAAGGCATGTGAGAAAAGGATCTCCTGGGGTAGCTAAAGAAAGGCAAAAATCCATCTGACCTGTTTGATTGGCCCAGGTTACCCACATATTTTGTCTTACGTCGATGCGATGAATGGCTCCTGCGTTTCCAATAAATGGGCAAAGGCATACCATTATCCCTAGCGCGATGGTTCCTGGTATCCCTGTCTTTTTCCAAACCGTTGTAGACACTGTCTCTTCGTTTTCTCCCATTCTGCTTTTGACACCATCCAGATAGCAGGTATCGGGTTATCTTTACTGCACTCAAGCTTATCTATCAGGACAGTTCTTGCCCTTATGTTCAGTAATCTTACCCAATCTGCTCTAGCCAGGTGATATTTCTCACTGTCTATGTTTTCATGTCCAGCTACAATTAGCACACGAACAGTGTTGATTTCTCTTTCCGTGCATTGATCACACCAGCGTTGTGCACGTGCTACCCTACACCACCACTGTTTCCCACAGACATAACAGTTACACAAAACCCATGGATTACAATAGTTACACTTAATTGTTTCAGTATGTGCTTCCACACCAGCGTCCATTAATCTTTCTTTTCCAGAGCCTGGACATCTGCGCCATTGTTATCTCTATCAGGACTTTTCCATGGACAGACCCACTGAGCAGGAACCCACCTTACTCCGTTATCTTTACCACTCCGGTGAAATCAGCGTCGATGACCCCACCTTCGTTGTCACCAGGGTTTTATCTACTGCTGTTTCCACGTCCACTCTGGCACTCCCACAAGTGGTGGCCCGGAGGGAGTCGAGGGCTCCAGTGGCACTGTCCATGCCCCCTGCACTTGTGTCGTAGCGTGCAGGACCCTCGCGCTCCCCCTCCGGTTTCTCGACCTACGACATTCTGAGGTGTTATGGTTATCTCTACGGCAAATGACGCACCACTTGCTTGGGGGGCGTGACCCTTATTCCCCCAACCCTTGGGTTGATCCTACCTGCACCTTACATTGCGACTTAAAATGTCCCACTTTCCAGCATCTAAAACACCGCTTTTCAAGAATTCTCCTTTCCCGATTTTTGTGTAACAATGGTGCGATAGACCCTTGTACCACTGCAGCCACATACGCAGCGTATTTGGTCTGTTGGGTTCGTTCCATCTACTCGATTATGTCCGCTACTTGCGCAGATCGCGGCAAAGAACCTAGTGTTTGCTTACTCCTTTCATTGTCATTGTCAAAAGCCAGTAATTGAAACATTTTGGTTTTCACGTCCCTTGTTAGGTCCGGGTGCGTCTCGATAGCTTTATAAAGTTGGTCAACAAACTGCGTAAACTGCTCATTTTGTTCCTGCTTAATATGTGCAAAAGCAGTAGGCTGACCCGTCCCCTGCACTGAAAGAATTGCTTGTAATGTAAGTTGCTGCGACAGCTGTATCACCTGCGGTATAAATCCTAACCGCATCTGTGCATCTGCAAAAGGACCCTGTCCGGTAAGCATTTGTGATTGGATGCCATACAATGGATCATTTTGATCCCGAGGCCGTGCAGCCTCTTGATCACACAATCGCGACCTCGCCCTGTGGAACAGAAGTTGTTGTGAGGGAGTCAGCACGATTTCAGCAATTTGTAAAACGTCCATAGGAAGTAACCGATCAGCAGTAAAAATTTACTTTAGCATTTGCTGGGTTACCGGTGATCTTAACCCATTCTGCATTACTGAAGTCTTAATTTTCTCCAATAACTTCCAATCAAATGCTTCCCATTTCGATCCCCCGCCCACCCCCATCACCACTGGGTAAGTTGCAACAGACGTGATGATTTGTCCCTCCACTAGCGCATCTCAAAAGACTCCTTTCCATCGCTGTCCAGGATGCGTCTCTCCAGCAGGTGGCAGCACAGGATTAAATAAGTGGCTGGGTAAGGGTGCAGCAGGTGGCAGCGGTAACAGTGGTGCTGGCGGTAACACGGCTCTGGGGGGGGTGGCAGCTCAGGATTCCAGTCCGACTAGAATGGATTCCCCTTCGTTGGCTCTGCCTGCACCGATGGTCCAAGCGTTTCACCAGCCCCCGGTGAAGGTGACCGCAATTACAAGTCTTTTAACTGCTGGCTGATCTCCTGCAGTACCTGTTTAAGCGAACTGTCTTCCTCCGTCCTCGACTCCTTTTCCCCATCTGGGGACCCTGGTCGGGTCGGCAATAGTTGCGGGTATATTTTTTCAGGCTGAATTTCCTCACTAGCCCTTTCAGCTAATTCCCCGTCACGTGTCTCCGCCACCATTGTATCTCTGTCCGCCCATAAAGGTGGTATCCGTATGCGATTCTCAAACAAATTCAGCGCGTCGTTGGAAAGCATCGTAGCGTTTCCTGACGCTGGCAGCGTTGCAGGGGTCAGGGCAGCAAAAGCAGACACGGCGGCAGCTCTTTCACTTTTCATCTCTCTCAAAGTCTCTTTTACTAACAGCCACAGTGCAGAATAACGGCCTGCGGTCTTATCCCCGCTACTGATCTCCTTCCATAGTCTTTGTCCTATGGCTTCCCACGTGGGCAGCTCAAACGTGGCTCCAACCCCAGGGATTAAGTTACGCTCTCGTGCCCACATCAGTAACTCTTTCAGTACTTTTGCATCATAGGAGACCCCTCTCTTAGAGAGCATGTGCTGGAGGAGCTTCACCACTGCACTTTCTTCCTTTGTCAGCGTGGACCCATCTCCTCCCCAACTGCTCACCTGTTCCTGGTGAGATCCACACGGCGATAACCGTCCCGTCTCAATCAGCACGCGTGTCTTCTTCCCGGTCCGATGGGCAGTTCAAACTGAAGCCGCTGGGGCAGCAGCTGCTTTCGGCTGGCTTCTCCGCCTTTGGTCGCCGAACAAGTCTGGGAATAACTCTGCAATAAAGAATAAGAAGTGAAATAGAAATGCAAAAGTTATATGAGCTAAATCTGAACAGACCTACTTAAACTACACTTACAATTAGTGCCAAGAAAGTCGATGATGTTTCTTGGCACTAGGTGATTCCTCTTACCCATTTTGGATATTTATCTTAAAATAACATGATTTACCCTCTTGAAATGACTATTTCTCTTTCCAGGATTCCCAGATGACTAACTTGGTGGTAGATGTCTAACCTAAGACTGGTACATGTGTGTCTCAATTCCTGTTATGTTGCAACCTTGCTAAGTGTTCCTCTTTCTTGGTAAAGTCCTCACATGGGATCCACCTCCAGATTAGCTCACTTGGACATGGGTATATGTAGATAAAGTCAGGTCAACACAGTCAAGGGAAAATTCAGTTTACCCTGGAGGATCAGTTCAGGTCAGGCAGTGCTGTGTCTCCATGCAACTGCTTGAACATAGAGTCTTTGTGCCTTTTGGGTTAACCAATGATACTCCCATTAGCCAAATCAGAAAGAAACATGACTGCTGTGCAACTTTTATCGTATCTGCGAGTCTTGTTCAGGAATTCAGGACACCATAAGGCAACCTAAATAAGAGTAGAAACCTATGTTTAAGGAAATTAGTTTAAATTCCTTGAGGTTTAGCAGCTGAATACTTAATTGACTGCATTGTTTAGAGGTGATCACTGAATGTATGTAAGACTTACATATGTATATCTGTGCCTAGATACCTCAATTTAAGTGTCTGGGGACAGGATCTGAAAAAAACCCTGCCTAAAATAGGTTATGAGTATCACCTGAAATCAGATAGAGTATCCACAAAATCCAGATGGGTTGACAGATATATCCTATGACGTATGAAGTCACAGAATCACAGAATCACAGAATAGTAGGGGTTGGAAGGGACCACTGTGTGTCATCTAGTCCAACCCTCCTGCTGAAGCAGGGTCACCCACAGCAGGCTGCACAGGACCTTGTCCAGGCAGGTCTTGAATATCTCCAGAGAAGGAGAATCCACAACCTCCCTGGGCAGCCTGTTCCAGTGCTCCGTCACCCTAAGAGGGAAGAAGATCTTCCTCATGTTCAGACGGAACTTCCTGTGCCTCAGTTTGTGCCCATTGCCCCTTGTCCTGTCACTGGGCACCACTGAAAAGATCTGAGTCCTGAGTACTTTTAACTGAACTGAATTATACCTTCAATCTCAAACTGAAATTCAACTCTCAGGCAATTTTCATCAGATGCAAACAGATGTCTTTAATAAATAGCTACAGATTTGTCTTCTCTGGCACAGTAAAGATGTAGGCTTAAATCAGAACTAAGACCTTCCATAAAGCTGAAATAGGTTATTCTCTTCGATTTGGAAATTTGATTGATATTGCATTCTGTTAATAAATAGAGGCATCCTAGTAACTAATATTTGTGTGATACATTTTTAAAGTTAATGACTTTCCTGGGAAAATACTTTTAATCCTGCAGTGCAGTTTAAACCCTTTATACTCCTTGTATCTTATAAAGTAATATTTTCTAAGAAGTTCAGAGCCAAAAGTGAGTTTAAATTAGCAGGTATAGAACTCTTGAAGTAGGCAGTTCTCCAGCAGCACTATGTATGATAATTGCTCAAATTGCCCAAAGATATTTTGTTAGGATAATCTGTTTACATATTCCCTCTTTTTAATATTTACACTGATAAGAGTTTCAGAGATGTGTATAATTATTCTCTGTGGAAATAATCAAGATAATTAATATACTTATTTGAAAATATGCAAAAACACATTAAAAATGCTTCACTAATCATTATATCCTGATCTGAAGTATAAATAATGTATAATAGGCCCAGTTCTACCTACTTTGAAATCTATGAGCATTTTTCCATTAAATGCAATAGAAACTTCATCAGGTTCAACATGAATACTTGAGAAATATGTAGAAAGATAAACCATAAGCATACTTCAGAACAAGGATAATATCTATGGTATTTCTGAAAGAGAGAGGAAAGAAGCGGAGCGGAGCGGAGCGGAGAGGAGAGGAGAGGAGAGGAGAGGAGAGGAGAGCAGGGAAGGGAAGGGAAGGGAAGGGAAGGGAAGGGAAGGGAAGGGAAGGGAAGGGAAG
>Ga0065711_1013118_pt1 | contig 12754 bp, 5 predicted proteins | sample Hoacrofraction12_FD_59098 | JGI IMG/M metagenome (GOLD analysis project Ga0065711, IMG submission 59098) | Hoatzin crop microbial communities from Cojedes, Venezuela - Epithelial fraction 12 v2 (version 2) | ecosystem: Host-associated > Birds > Digestive system > Esophagus > Crop | place...
GGGGGGGGGGCGGGGGTCCAGTCATGCATGGCAAAACAGCAAGGTCAGCCTCCAGTAAATCTGATTCAATTTTCCTGGCTAGCTCTTAAAATTTAAAGCAACCATTTCAACAGCACATCAAAATGAACCCCCTCCGTTTGCCTCTAAGCAAATCACCACCCTTCCTGCTGTTGATACTTCTGCTTTTTTGTGAAGCAGTGAAATATTTTACTACAGAAACAACTTTAAGCTATTGATAAGACTCACTGCCTTGCATAGGAAATTCCTCAATTTTTGATGACTTATTTTTCCAGTAAGAACAAAATGGTAATCTCCTTTCCTTTTCCAATTTTTTTTATTTGACTTGTGCGCCTGAACTCTGAACAAATTCCCCTCTGCAGAGCTTGCTGTGGTGAAGATGCAATCCTTGCAGTATGCATAGTGATAATAATCCACATGGCAAGACCACAATAAGTAACAAAAACGCTGAGTCAAAAGCTATTGATTAGTATACTACTTCAGTGTCCATCCCTGACAATGCACACCAAAGAGCAAAGCTGCCCCAAAATAGGGGCTCAAATAATTATTTAGGAGCAAAGGGAAGACATCCCAAAAAACAGACATTGGAAACATAACCAAGGAGGACACGCACACACAAAAATCTCCATTATATTCAGCAAGAGCTTGAGACTCCCTTACTCCACAAGCAGGTAAGATTAAGACAACTGAATTCTTTCCTAATGCAAATAGTAATAAGGGGGAGTGGGAAGGCAAAGGAACATATGCTGCATATTGCCAGTGGCTGGTGGTGGAAACCTCTGTTACAGCTGTCTGCAGAAACCTTCTTCTCTTCAAAAGACAGTTCCCTGGAAAAAGATCTTAGACACATCTATGATGTCATATAACAAAACTTACTACAAGGTAAATCAGTTGAGCTCTAGGTTAACTCAGCATCCTTATTATCAGAAAGGTGACATTCAAAATAAAAAGGATAAAAAGGACCAGCAATTCCGTCCAACCTATATCCATGTCCTATAATAGGGAATACCATAGCCATATCTGAGTATTTAAATTCCACAGGACTAAAAAAATTTCAGCTTAAGTTCATATAGCTGATGTCATTTATCATCTACCTCTGGATAACACTTCTTTATAGCAGCTTGAGAAGTTCTTCCTAGACATACTACACATACAAGTACAATGCTACCAGGTGCATAACTCTCAGGCTGCAAGCAAGAATTGCTCTGAATCCAAGCCTAGAGTAAGCCTGACGGGTTCACCTTCAACTGAGCACTACCTCAAAGTACGTATGTTCTGATCAGCCCATCCTCTACGGGACTCTCAAACCTCTGTCCTTCAAGTTCCGCAAGGATAATACCACCTTCAGTATTCACGCAGGGGGCACAAAAGCATTTTAAACTTTTATCAACCTTAGGTGAAAGAGCTTTCCTGCACCACAACTGGCAGCAAAGCCATTAATATTCACCTCCAAATCACTTCAGAACATGATTCTTGATGATAAACCATGTTTATTATGTCATGGGAAACAAACACCAGGCATTTCTGGTAGCTTAAATAATGCCATTCCCTTGGTATCTCAAATCAGTCCCGAAGGGGGAAAAAAAGATCTTCAGACAAGAAAGTACAGATTGTTCACATCCTCTGCATCCCCAGAAAAGCATTAAAGGAAAGGCTTTCTTAGAAAGGGAACATGGACCTCTTCTTTCAGATTAAGATTTTTGTGGAGTTTGTAGACAACTTAAGCCAACCATGAAGACTCCTATATGATTACAGGTGATTAGGAGAAACAAAAAACAGTGACAAAGTGCACCCCAACTCCTCAGAAGTTTTCAAGACTGAGAAAACACTGGGCACTGCAGCAGAGGACCACCTATCCCTGAAGCTCAGCAGCACTTACCACCTGTAGCAAGAGGCTACACAGCACATTTTCAATACCATAGCCTTAAACTTGTATTATTCCTCTTCAAGAGTATCTTGACAATCACCAAAAGTCAACATTCCCTTTAACTGTAAAAGGCTTGTAGTTCACTCTCTGAAGTACTCCCAATATGCATCAGCAAAAAAAATACGTCCAAACGTATTTAACACCAAAGTTCAATATTTTGGTGTGCTACTGTATGTCCAGCTGACCATTCCTGGCCTTGCTGCCTGAATCCCTCCTGTTCCCATTGGAGAACAGGATCTCAGCTAAAATAATCCATAAAACAATATTCTCAGTCTCAGTTGCCTCTTAAGACTAACCATGACAGGAAGTGCCACTGCCCTGTGTATACTTAAATGGGACTGCTGACTAAAAGCTAAACTAATAGTATCTTAAGTCAAAGGACAGCATCCTAAAAAGACACAAGAAACAAGAATCAATCCTGAAGAGGAAGGAAATCCTGAAGAAGTGAAGAGGATATGCCAGAATACGCAGACACAAAAAGATGAAGAAAAATTCCAAAACAAAATAGCATGGGGCAAAGAAAGGAGGATGCTCTGAAATCTTAAGAAATTAACACTAACACTCCCCACCCCTGCAAAAATCAAATTCTACTGAAGTCAGTAAAAATATTTGGCTTTCTATTAGCAAAGAAACAAACAAAAATCAAACCTCGGTATTTTGAAGTAAGAGAAGTGCTAAGAAACATGACAAACCAGAGAGCAACTGCAAAATTAGAAGTTCTGACAGCCATAAAGAGGGAATCAAGTCAGAGACAGAAGTCAGTGGCATTTATTCAGAACGGGGCAGACAGTTTTCTCTGCTAGGAACTGAATTTAAAGCAAGGGTTTTCAAACTACTGGGATCAGTTCCTCTTGAAATGGAATCTTTGTGGACTACCTGTTCCTACTCTCATCTTGTTCACCAATCAATTCTACACATATAGAGACTAAACGCGGAAATAATCAAGCAACTGCTTACATACAAAGTAGCTAAGAGTACTGCACCTTCCTATGAAATGTTAACAGTCAAAAAACTTCAATACTTCTTCAAAGAACACAAAACTGAAGTTACAGAACTTAAGACACTTCCATTAAAACAGAGAATTTGGTCCAAAAACTGTAGAAAAAGTTTCACTGATCTGAAAATGCTGTGTACTTAAAAAAAAAATAGGTAATACTTCCCAGAAGATGATCCTGGATGTAACAAGTTGGCTGTCTGCCATTAACAGAACACATTACGAAAAACATTTGTTGAAATTTAAGACAATAATTAAGCATTAATGGAATTTAAACTTTATGCTAACACAGCAAGCTTTCATAATTTCTTTCCCTGAAATCTATTAATCTCAAATTTGATGTTTTTTTACATTAGTAACAATCTAAAGATTTAGTTTGTTTTTTAAAAAAAGGATACAGACCTGTTCTTCTTCTGTAAAAGGTACAAGTGCCAGTGGTGGCAGGGGCTCCTCTTGTAAAATAGGCAGAAACTCCTTATCCAGAAGGTCTGAAGGTATCTGTATGAAAGGAAAATAGCACACAAATATACTCAAGTATTTCCATTTCAGGGTTGATGCCCCATACTTTTGATTCACCAAAAAAATTTTTTTCCTGCCAACACTGTTTCCATCCACCCAGTACACCAGTACTTCCAGTAACATTTACTGGGGGTGGGTATAACTCCACTGCAAATTCATGCCCCCCTTGAAAAAAAAAAATCCACCACCCACAACTGAAATATGTAAAATATCAAGATCATACACATTGGAGTTCAAACTTCCACACCACTGTAGATCAAATCTCAACCAGGTGAAATTTCATCTGGTAAATTTAAGAAGTATTGCTTTAACTTCAATGCACTTTTACAGCCAGATTTTTATTTATACATGAACACATATGTACAGCACATGTGTTAACACGTATGTACATATACAATATGTATAACACAAAGATTGTATTTGATTCAAATAAAAAAGTAAAGTAAAACTGTAAGTATGGATTTATTAAATAGAGAATGCTGACGATTTAAATAAATTTTAACACTAATTTTTAATCAGTCCATCATCAGATAGAAGCTCTATCAGCAGATATGACCTTGAGCATGTGGACAAGAAGCTGCAATTACAGCCAAGTGGCCTCTAATTATGCCAACAGAACTCTTTCAAAAATACCTCATTCCCAATTCTAGGGAAACAGACTTCTCCCAGTTTTAACTGAAGCAAAGAAACCTGGAATTTTATTTCTTCATTTGGGTACACACTAGCAGTCCCTACTTTCAATGAGAGTACCTTTTACTCAGAGATGCAATTTTGCCTAATCTTCAGCCAGCATAGATTCCAGATGACACAGTGAAAAAGGACTAGGGTACAAGATACAGCTTAAAACCATCACATCTAGTAGTTGACTACAAACAGTGTCCGCAGTGCTCTCAGTCTCAATAACTAGAATGACTCAACATCATGGAAACATATGTGTATCAAAAGCAAGACATACTCTAACAATGCTGCCCTTCTGGCAAACACACAGGGAGAAAGTATTCTTTTGGACCATTCACAATCATTGGAGAGCTTCCTGTAACACAGGGTATTAATAGCTTGTTCTGAATCAGTTGCAGCTGCACAGGTCTTAGCATCATCTGATATGACATACACAAATTACAAAAACCAGTGGCCTCTGACAGGCTGACTTACTCAAGCATAACATCAAGGTTTAAATCGCAGCTTCTCAAAGTAGAGCAGGATAATTCTGCATGTTAAAGTATGACTTTAAGTTATAACACACTTAGCTTTAGAAAAATCTTTGACATTCAATGCCCTCGAATCCACGTATAAGCAATGCAGGGCTCCCAGTACCGTATGAAAATGTCAGCACAGTCATGGTAGGGTAAGAACATGGAGGTATGTGTGCACATCTATATGCAAAGCCAAAGGCACAACCTGACGTAACTTCTTGCAGTCCCTCCCTGACTCTAGGGCAAGGCTCTTGGAGGAATTCAGATTTCCAAGTCACTTTGTGCCCGCTGCAACAATAAACCAACCTCTGTCACCGTCTACAGAAAAAACCCTAATGTTTACAATTGCAGAATGTAAGAATCATTTGCCTGAAATGCTCTCTGACTTTTGTATCACTGAGAACTTTCGTTTGAAATTAAACCAGAGGGAAGTTCTTGACTTTCTACACTGCTCTTTCGCACTACACGTGCTAGATGGTATCTGAGTTCTGAGTCCCAGAGAAGTGCACTATTTGAGGACTGCTCTCATCGGGCTGGTTACCGGCTAAAGTGAACAGCCTTAAGTCAAGATAGATGGGGAGCTCTTGCCTTCTTTAGATTATCTGCTAATGTGATTTATTGCCTGACTCTCAAGCTGAATCAAATAACTAATTTTACACCATACTAAATAAAATCCTACTGAGGCAAGCAAATCTGCACAGCTGCAAGGAGACTTTAACCCTCAGTCATCTGTGGCAGTGGGACTGAATATGGCAATCAGGTTTTTTTTGTTCTCGGGAGGTACAGGAAGTTGACCCTAAAATGGCAAAAAGAATCAAACATAACAAATGCAGTAAGAGCAGCATCAAATAAGCACACAAAAACACCCCCACAATTGGACCTCTTCAGCTCTTTGCCAACAGCTGCACAATTTCTTTGTCCATAATCACAAAATACAAGTAACTACTCCTAACCACAAGACTGTCATTAGGAATACACACATCAGGCCTTCTTCCTCTTCCTCCTCACCTTATTATCCTTTAGAAAAAGTGCCAACATTTCTTCTCTCCCATAGCGATAGTCTGCTAGTTTGTACTTTGGCAAAGCCGGAGACAGAGGAGGGGATGTCACGCTCCCGCCACTAGACAAAGCTCGCAGCCTAAAATAAAGCAGAAAAGGAATGAAAACTGAATTGAGCAGGGTGTGCCTTCACCTATGCTATCATCCCTCCACACATTTACAGATTTGACACAAATGAAAGAATTCCAGTACTGAAACTAAAGAAAAGACACCAACAGTCCACCTTCAAAACTCCAAAACTCGTGCCTCAATGAGAAGTGTGAAAGCGCTTCCCTCATTTTTCTCATAATCAGGAGACCGAAGAAAAAAAAGAAAAAAAATATTCCCACGAGTACATCAAGGAATTCAGCTCCTCCCCTGGAGAACTCTTCTGTCGACTATACAGCAAGCTAGCTACACCCCTAAAGCCCCAACTACCCTATTTACACAGGCTGCACAAAATTCAGTTGTAAATCTTCCATAGATATTAATGACAACAGCTTCTTTTTGACAAGAAAAATTCTTAATATGCTAGGGACAATGTGGCAAACATTAATCTAAGGAAAAAGTTTATTCATATGTTTCGCAAAGTTTAACAAACAGTATAGGACAGCAAATTTTGCAATGAGGTTTCTTCTTCTGCTGCTAGAATTGAACTCTACTCCAAATTCCTTTTCCAGAACTTAAAATTAATGGCATTTTTCAGAAAGCACTCACATCATTTAGCACAGCGTCTCAATAAAAAAAGATGTACAAAATATAGTCATATTTTACTTTAGAGTCATTTCAAGCAGTAATCTAACTTACGGTGACAGATAAATATGATATTAAGTTTGGTCCCATCCCACACAGGTAAGCTACTCAACTTCTTGCAGATAACATCTCACAGTTGTACGATATTACTCCCAATTCCCAGGTAGATTAGTCTTGTTCCATACAACCATTTCCTCGTCTACCCAAATATACTCTATTTTTAAGTTTGAGGAATGCTCTACAAAAGATGGATGTGTCAAACAAAACCCAGACAATTTTCCTACATTCTCCCTGATGCGCATCTTAGGCAAGTAAAACAATCTCTCTTCTCAACAATCACAAAATCCTTAGAAAGGTGCTCTGAACAAAAGCATCGATTCAGAGGCTATCTTTCACCTAATTACTGAAGCATGCGTTGATTTGTTTCATTGTTCTTTAAACAGAAAGGAGAAAGTAATTTGCAAGTCAAATAGTTATCTTATTTTTTTCGTTTGGTGCCACCCAGTGGCAGTTTCTTTACACACCACTTCCAAACAAAACATGCCTGGCGAGGCTTAGTCAAAGGATTAAATGGCTCAGTTCAATGTTCAGCTCCAATCCAGATCAAACACGACCGAGAGTTTCACTTTTAAGGGATACAACAGCATACATGACAGACATGACTATACTGTAACCCAAAAGAATAATTATAAATCTTACAATTTTATTCCGTTATTCCTGTGAAAATCTAGTAACTCACTGAAGTACAATACACACTTTATATATATTCTAATCTGGTTTTTAAACTAAATGGAGACTGAAGTCCCCTCACTATGACACAGCAATCAAGCTACTCTTAAAATACATGCTTTTTTTAGAGTTGCCTTCCCCCTTCTCTTTTTTTAATATAACTTTGGCTTCCATCCATCAATGAATCTAATCGTATCTGTCTCTTACACCGGAGAGCACTCCAGCATAAGATATCTGCCTGGTGGGTGTATTTATAGATAGTGATACAGTCATTCTTTAACCTTCTTTCAATCGAACAAAACAGACCGAGCTCTCTCATTGTTTTCCAGGCCACAAATCGTGTCTTACTTCTTTGTTGAATATTCTCCAATTTTTGTACATTGTGTATCAAAATACGTCAGCAAAAGTGAATTCATTATTCCAGTAAGGGTCTTACCACATGCTATGCAGCAATTATCTTTCCTATAACCACTTCGCACCCCCATTTACACACTTAAGGACCACATCACTCTTCAGAAACCACACCACCCATAATTCCTGTTTGTAGTTGCAGTCACCAACACTTTAACAAGAAATTGGAACAAATACTGAACAATAACCACACCTGGGCAATTACTCTTTAGCAAAAGCCAGGACAATGAATGTCAGACAAACTGGAAAACTAGCAGCTGACGCAAGATCATACAACATCACGGATTCCCTTTAACAAAACAGCTCTATTCCTGACACTCTTCAGCATGCACATGCATGAGACTGACATGAAACACACACTTTTACCACATTCCATACAAATTTTTTTATTTTTTTTTTTAATACTGGGCAATAAAGCTCGCTTAGCTATACTCTCCTTACTGGACTTATAGCTATAAGAACTTTGTTATTAATATGTATCACATGGAAAGACCAAACAAGTAAGTCTTCTTCACTCACTTTGTGTGTACCTCTGAGATCATAAACATTATTCCTCCCTTAGGTACTTGGCAGCAATGCGAATGTTATGCATTACCATAACATGAAACCCAACTCATTTCATACACAATGCCAATTTACAAAGCAGAGACTAATTTTATAATATTGCTTTCAGTCACAGGCCAGGGACTGAGGTGAAGCAGTATGGAACAACGAAGACATTACATCCCACTCAGTCTTATAATCAATTCTGTCCCAAGAGACAGACATTCATAATGCTTTTTTAAAACTTTATACAAGGTTCTGGAGTCTCACAAACCACAAAAAAACTCACCATTCAGGCCCAAAGTTAAGTGTCTGAGTTTCTGCTGCCATTTTTTCCTGTTCTATTCCTCTTTTTTTAAAAAGTGTGAACCTGAAAAATAAAAACATTTACTCTGAAAACAACTGGATTAATACAGTCCTTCATAAATTTCTTCACAATACAACAGCACACCTGGTCATGCAATGCAGTGAAAAAAAATCATGTGCAAATTTTTTTTTTTTTTTTAAGGAATACATTTCAGCTCTCCAACACAGATTAATTTACTAATATAGCAGTAAGAGCATCAAGATATCTTCCCTAAATTCCTCTTTTAACAACTCAAACAGGACACTGGATCAGGGTGTCTGAAGAAACAATTTGTACAAACAGTCCCTTTTCAAATCAGTGATTACCACAAGACAACCAAACATGGAGAATTTGATGCATAATCCTCTTCTGTAACAGTGATGCTTAATTAACAGAATTGCAGCTTCCTGACAATTACAAGAGGATAAAAAGCCCACTAGAATTATCGCAGGAAAGATCTGCCAGTTGAGTGGAAGAGTATTCAAGAAATTTCCACTGCTCATTCTTGAAAAATAAGCCTTCTAAAGATTGAGCACATCCAGTGCTGTGACATCCTCCTATATCTGCAGGTAGATGACAGTATTTCTCTCATTTCTGGTTTCATAAAGGAAAAAAATGCACAACTGAAGACTTCAGCTACTTTCATTCCTATTAGCCAAGGTCCTGCAGGCACTAGTGAAGGTCAGGTCAAGTTCCTATATATCAAGAGTGTGGACAACAGCAGACGACGCCACACTGGAGGGAAGAAACAAGACTAAGGGAAGGCTATGAAGTTTTCTCTATCAGAACCAAGTCCAGCCCAGGCAGCTCTGGAGAAGTGTCTTTTACAATAAGAAAACACAGCTCATCTTTCCTTCCAGCAACAGCAAATCCTAGTTGCAGAGGAATGGCTTTTGGTTTTTTAAAAATCAAATAGAGCACAGCCACAGCCCAAACAAAAAACGCATCTGAAGCATTACCTACAGAAACTGTTGACTGGGGTCCAAGAAGCCATAAAGATAGATGGTAGGGAGGGAGCTTTGCTCTTTCAGAACTCTGTTCCTTAATAGACCTAAAGACTAAATAAGGAGCTTTGTAAGTTTGTCTATACTTTGCATGAGAAGGTGATGGAAAAGAAAAACAGCACATGGGGAGACAGAAGTGGCAAGGGCATTAGTTACTGAAGAAAAGACAAAACCAGACAAAGGAAACATTTTTTTTTCTTATATATATGCTATTGAAGTAAGGATACTAAAGTTAAAAAAAAAAAACCAACAGCCTGAAAGCTAGAAAATGTCCCGCCACCCCAAACATGCTAAAACTGCTCGAGCAGATTTTACCCAAATCTTTTGGGCGTAAGATTACAAATAGTTGTTAAAGTCCCTGTAGCCTAAACCTACCAACCAATGTTTGGCTCACATATTTGTACTACATGCCAAATTAACTTTTTCGCCATACACAATATATCCCATTTCATTGTATAGGGTATTTGTAGATTATCTCCACTATACACACCAGAAGCTAATAAAGAAATATCCAGCTAGTCTCACAGGCCTAGTTTGAGACAATTTTGGTCTGATTTGGGTTGCCTTTTTGACACAGTCAACAGCTCATTAGAACATTCACGGTATATCCATTTGTCATTCTACAAATCAAAAAACAAGGTTAGGTACCTAAAGACGACATACAGCAGGCACATGTGAAAACACTGTGGGGCAATTCAGGCAAACCATCATGCACACCTTGGCAGAGACAGGCCTCTAACACAGTTCCTAGCAGCCTTAATTGCATGGCTGTCCCTTCACCTCCTGCAATGCTTGTAATCCTTCGGCTGGGGGGTGTGGAGGGGGAGAGCTTTCAGATCAACCCATGTGGATCAGCAGGTAACCTGGGATCTTTAGCTCCTAATATCGAAGCTAGTATCAGTACTACCAGAAAAGCTGGCACCGAGTGTTAAACTGCTATGAAAACACAGCTGAAAAGCATCAGATACAAGGATTAAGCACTACAAAACAGGTGCAAGTGGTTTCCTAGTTTCGGACCCACTGGGCCTCATCCTTCTTCAGCCTCTGGGTTTCCTTCCCAAAAATTGAGGCTGCTCTGTCATCTTTCTCTACTTGATTCCTAAGGACTTAAGTACCCACAAATATACTCCAAGCCTGCTAATTTCATCCCTTTGAGCTGCAAAATGGCTTTCCTTATCCCTTATTTTGGCCACCACGCTTAATTTTGGCAACTCTTTGCTGGCTTCCTCTTCTGTGTTGTAGTCAGGCTACTTCCTCCCTAAAAGTTCTGACTGGGTGAGTTTTGAAATGAAAGCAAGACACCTGTGAGTGGGTGAAACTGCAGCTGAACAGAAAAAAAAAACAGAATAAAAAACAGATCTGCAGATGATTTAAGTACATGTAACAGGTGAATTTACTCTAATAAGCAGTACTACTCAGAAATTAGACCTACACGAAAAAAATTACAGGTAAGGCAGAGCTCAGAGAAAACCCTTGGAAAGGGGGCACTCTGGAAACAGGTAATGATTTGGGAGAAGGTGGCACGGGAGCAGGAAAGAGACTCAAGAAAGCTAAGGGAGAAAGTGTGCAAGAGGAATGCGCTTAGCCACATCAGAGCAGACAAGATAGGGAAAGCAGAAACTGTGTGCTGCTTCTGCGGGCTCACAAAGCAGCAGACAAAAGGTGAGAGCACAGAAGGCAAACTGGAGAGGAACCTCCAATGATGACTGCACAACACACGCTGTCAGTGCACAAAGGAGTGTGCCAACTGGAAAGGCAAGTTGGGGTGGACTATGTGACGCTCGCATCTTGAGGGGAAAGAGTCAGGGTGGAGCAAGAAAAAGGGTACGGAATTAAGAAAAGGGAATGAATGATCAGGTCGTAAACTTAACTATTTTGGCCAAGGAAAAGGCATGAATTTATCAGATCTTTATTATGTAGATAACATTATTAGGCTCTAAACTTCAATATTAATAATTCAAAAGTTAACTTTGGTCTTTTTTATCTATGTTGCCTCCTTATTAATCAAAGATGGCAAATCACAACCTAACACATTTCCTCCCTGATGTAATTTGATGAGGGAAAAGCCCCTTTCTGAGCTGCAAAAGTTTTCTAAATCAAGATTTTCTACAAATTAATGGCCATGATTAAGGAATCTGCACAGCCACAGATTTTATATGGACAAAGAGCACGCAGGGACAGCCTCAAGTTGAAGCAAGAAACCGAGGCCATATTTTGACAACGTCCAGTTGGCACCACTGCTTGGGCAAGAATGCTACCTGAGGACTTCCCACCACTCCTTCAAAGGGGAACCCTGTCTCTAAGGTTTTCTTCAGATCAGGTCAACCCTTGATCAAGGTGCCAGTGCAACCCTACAAACAGTTGCAGTCTTACTGCATATCTGGGGAAAAATGGAATTGCTTCATAAACTGGAACCTCATTTTCCTGGGGTGGTAACCACAGCCACCAACCTGCTACCAGCATACAGGGACTGAAGAGAGAAGAAATCGCATCAACCCCATCATCAGCCTGCAGACTGGCAAGGGAAAACACATCCTTTCTATTTTGTCAGCAGCTTAGTACTTTGGAAGTCAGAAGTCCATCCTCTGAGCCGACACAAAATGTAATCCAATAACATTAAGCCTTTAAGTGGCTTTCACTCACAATTAACAGGTAATATTATAGCAACTTCTGTACCTATCAGCAACACTCATTTCATTGGTTTGCTTTAGGTACAATGGTTGTTTTATCAGGCTTGCGGTTTTTAAAATTATTTTTCAAGCTCACCATTTAGTAGCTGAAAAATCTATTAAAGCTCTCAAATATCTTGTTCAGACAAGTCAGAACTTGATTATACTGGCTAGATTTGTGTGTTAAAATGCGTAAGAAGATGTTTCAGTTGAAAAAAAATCTAAGGAAAGTCTATAATCACCATGGCACATTTTGGCCACAAGGTCTTTTAAAATGTATAGCTATTTAACATATCTAGGCAAAAAGCTGTTTTTCAGAGACTTTGAAAGATCTAAACTGCCATGTTTTCCAGACTTTGCTCAACCTCAGGATTTACACAAAATTGTCATTTTAAGGTTTGTCCCTCAAAAGTGCTCATAGGCACTTAAGATTTTCAGGCAATGTTAAATTCCTACATTTCCATTACAGAATTCTGTCAGCTTCTATTACACAGCAATCTATCTCCTCAAGATGTTTTGCTATTTCAGATACACTGCTTCTAAGCATCCCAAGCTGAGTCTAGGCAATGACTGCATTGAGGTCTGCGCATCTAATCTTTCCCACAGACAG
>Ga0065711_1015135_pt1 | contig 12754 bp, 12 predicted proteins | sample Hoacrofraction12_FD_59098 | JGI IMG/M metagenome (GOLD analysis project Ga0065711, IMG submission 59098) | Hoatzin crop microbial communities from Cojedes, Venezuela - Epithelial fraction 12 v2 (version 2) | ecosystem: Host-associated > Birds > Digestive system > Esophagus > Crop | place...
GGAGTATGGTCCACAGCTAATAATTTCTGTGGCCCTGGGATGCTGTCTGTGTGTGTGACTACAACCTTTACATCGCACAAATAAATAACAGTAAGGTCAGAGCTTTCTGCTTTTTCTGCTTCGTAATATTTATCCGCATTAAAGTATTTGCCGAGGTCAAAGTCAACTTCTCGGGGCTTCACCCAACACGCTTGACAGTCCCTGGCATACAGGGAGGAGAGGGCGAGGGGAGAGCTCATCTGAGACTTCCCACCCTACATCAACACTGGCCAAAACCACTCAGCATCCTCCTGTAAGCAGATAGGGCTTTCCAGGCTTGGCCTTCACCCACCTCCTGTTACTCCAGATGTTTCTTAAAATGGGTGTGAAAGGGACAGTGTCCACACAGCCACCAATGTGGGACATCAACATGTCCTGAGGGCTATGGTCAGGACAGCAACATGAGCAAGGACGGGACAAGTTAGGTCCATGTCTAACAGCTGTTAGGGTAAGTCCAAGTGAAACGCAGGAGGATACTGTCTGTTGGATCGGCATTACGGTGGTTTCCATTTGATCATCTATCTAAACACACCACTGGTGTGGACAGTCCTACCGTGCAGGCAGTCTTCTGCACATCTGTAACATCTTGTCCAGGACCTGTTAGTTTTGATTTAGACAACCACCTACAGCTGCTTCGCTTCTCATTTGTCTATAACTACTTGTCTTTTCACGGTTCACAGAAAAGCCTGAGCTAATTTAGAGCCTCAGTCAAAGCCCATTTAATTCAGTGCATGTCATTCTCTTGGTGAAAGCAGGCATTAGATAAGGCCTTCCTTATCCATGACAACTGGCAGGTCTCTTAACAGCAAACTCCCTATAATTAATTTTCTGGTAAGAACTATATTTGCGCAAAATAAAGCAAGGTAAAATCCTGTTGCACTGAGTTCAGTAGAACATTTCCCACAAGGTTTTCAGGAGATGATACATTTTAAATGGAGCTAAAAAGCCTGAGGATGAAGTGGTTGAACTCAGGTTGTCCACGGCACAACTATGTGGGGCTGCTGGGGTCTCTCTTGTGGCATTGCTTCTTGATCTGTAAAATATACATATTTTACCCAAGGAAAAACAGTGGCTGGAGAAGGCACCGAGGAACACCATCTTTGCACCATTATTACCAGTACATCAGAGTCATGAAGGACACCATGCTAAACTACGGCAACTGTGAGTTGGCTAGACATCTATGTTGCACAGCACTTGGGTTCATTCGGCATTTTCTGTGCTCTGGGACTACAACAGGAGAGCATAAAGAATTAAAACAAATATTTTGCAAGGGTCTTCCTAGGTAACAGCTGCTCTTACCTTGCTGCATCAAAAAATACAGACTACTACACTTCTTTTCTTTCATAATTCTCAATATTGATCTCCAAGAAAATACTAAGAACACTTACTCCAGGGATGTGAACTGTTGCGTGTAGACATGTTTTCATTTTAGGCTTTTCATTTACAGGCTTGCTAAGTATGAAGAATTAATGGTGAGGAGAGTATAAATTACAACTCTTTCATATTATCATAAAAACCTGTAAATATTGTTCTAGAGAGAGAGAAAAAACAATGAAAGTATTTTGCTCAGATAAATATTTTTAAGAAAATAGTAGGGGCCCCTTTGGCAACATCAAACAACATAACTCCACCGAATTCAATATCAGCTTAAACAAGTCATGGATCTGGCATCCTAACTTCTCCCACAATTTTCTTTCTCAACAAATAGTTCATCTTCAGTGACGGAGCAGCCCAAATAAATAACGCTGTGCCCAAGCTATATTAATATCTATAAACACAAAAGCTGTGTTTTGTCATCATCCTCCCTTGTGTCTGTGAATTTTTAAGACAAGTCTGGAAGTGACAAAACCTCATCCCGAAGGCGTAGGGCAGCAGGAGGGGAAGAAGGGAGCATTTATAGCTATTAGAGGCTTCATGTAAATTGTTTAAAGATGCCTAGAGTCATAATTCAAATATAAAAATATCCCTAGGTTATCTAAGAAGAACAGTTCTCTATAAAATATCTTTCTTAAGGGGTGCTGATAACGGGGAGAAACAAATGAAAAGCAAACACAAACACTACCAGGGACTCTGAAGGAAATGAGTAAGCTGTGGTGAATTTCAAATAATAGAAACCTTTTGCCTTTTCTCCCTTTTCGCTCTTTTTTCCACTACACAGAAAATTAAAATAAATACAGTAAGAAAGACCATGTCATGAAAATAAATATTTGAGGAAGCAGATTTGAGTACAGCAAAGGAAAGCTCATTTTTACAGCTTTCATTCCTTCGACATGAGGCAATGATGATTTCAGCTATATGGGAAGATTTTGCAAATCTAGAAGGGTCCAATGGTGCAAAGAGCCAATTTTCCACTGACTTTGGTGAGAAATGAAGACCATCCCCCATTGGGAAACTGCCCTTTTGACACAGTTCTTCAACTTTGCAATTTATTTTCACAGGCGAAGCTGGCTGTTTGCCATAAACCATGAAAGTGGCAACGGCACGGTGAAGGACGGGGATGCTCCACACCAGCAGTCCCAGCACCTCTCCCCCGTAGCAGTTCTTACTGGTGGCGGTGGAGGGGCAAAGCACACTTGCAAAAAGCCCTGTAAAAGGCTGAAATATCCCTTTACACACAATTACCCACCCAGAGACACGCTGCTCCACATCAAGCATTCTCTCGCACTCGGAAGCGAGGTGAATCTCACGTAGTGAGCAGCGGGTGCTGTGAAGCCACTACCACATCCAGTCTACCTAATGTTCAGTGAAATATTTGCTGTGCTCATTCTTGCAGGGCAGTGACTATAGCCAGAGCCACGGAGATTAAGTGACTTCTCCCAGTCTATGAAGAGGGACAGTGGAAATCTGAGGAATCAGATCTGGAAGCGCAGCCTCCAGCCACCCTCCCCANCAACCCCTTCCCTGACGAGGCCAAGCCACCATGCTCTACCTACAGCAAACGCTTCAGAGGTTTGGAGAACATGAGCATTCAAAGAAACTCCACTGAAGCTCATAAAAATTATGAAAAAAAAATCCACGCAAGATTTCTGTGCATCAGCTGCTGACACAAAGCATTTCTGGAAGCATTCGTGAGATTAGAGCAGAAGCAGTAAACGCATTCTCAGCTTATTTGTTCCAGCTGATACCACCCGAACAGAAGCCCAAAGGCACAGTCTTTCAAACGTAGCACATTTTTGCTCTAGTTTCAACAAGAAATGCCCACAGTACAAAGATAAATTACCCATTCCACTTGTAATTGACATTAACACAGATCTGCAAGATCCAAAGACACATTTACATCACTTAAAAATTATGTTTAAATAATCATCAAAAATATCACGAAGTCTGGTCGGTTGTCCAAGAAGTTCATTAGGAATCCTATTTCCCCTGTAGACATATAATTACTTCCCTGGATATTAAACACGTGTTTCTTAAAGTGTAGCCCTAACTGTAAAATCATTCTTGCTCTTAATCATGAAAATATCCAACAGAAGAAATATTTGATAATAATTTTTTCCTTCAAAATGCTACAGACTTACTAAAATCGTTACTACTGTTTTCTTCAGTTAGAGGACAAGTACGAACCACACATCAATTTCAAACTGCATTTAGGGGACTAATTACAGGCATTTATTTTTGAAAGTGTTGGCTGCAGCGTGTGCTCACAACGGAGAGAAACCTGCCTCGCTGCTGGGAGCCAGATCCCACCGCCTCCGACACAACAGCACTGCGGGGAGGAACTCGCTCTTTCCTGGAGCATCTTTACAGAGAGGGAGAAATAATTTGTAGCTATATGCACAGTACCTAGAGATGAATTTAATAATCATAAAGATGAGACACCTCAAGCAGGAACAGCAGCAGCTGTTTAACAGCACGCAGCGAGTGACAGCGTTTCCATTAAGGATGGGTGAACACGGGACACGTCTTACCGTTCTCTGGAGGTCTGATGCCCCTGAGATGGGGCTCTCTGGGTGCTTCATCCTCTCCTTGTGCCCACCTCTGCAAGCAGGGGTCTACTTCTAAAATTAATACACAAGCCCCAAGGTAAAAGTCCGTTGACTTCTCTAGATACCTTGGGTCACAGGGGCATGGCGGGTTTGGTCAAACCATGGCTGGGCTGCGGTCGCAAGCTCTTTCCAGCAGCAGCAGTGGTAGCAATGATGTCCTACATGTGTATCACTGAATACTACAATAACACCACGCTGAAAATAATCTGCTGGGAAAAACAGGAACAGATTGCTGATGTTACAGGAGACTGTGTCAAGGTGTTGAGAGAGAGCTTCATTTCTGGAACAGCAGCTGAAACTTGGCATAGGTTGGGACTGCAGTCATTGGCATCTCAAATATGCTCAACAACTGTTTGCGGCTGGTTACAGGAAATAATTTCCTAGCTCTACAGGAGCAGATAAACAAACTTGCAAATTTTAGGGATAGCCTAATTACACATACAAAATCAACCAGCATTGAATCTGGATTCTGGATAACTCTCTTAACCTTACTCAGATAGCCTTTTGCCTGAAACAGTTGTTCAAAAACAGCAGGAAAAGACAANGCAAGAATGAATGGCAGTTGCTGACTTACTACGCTAACGCTGAAGAAAGGTTCAACCATCGGAAAGCTGCGGAAGCGTAACAGATGGACAGCTAAGCTTTGTGGAGATACCATTTATAGGGTTACGCATACAAGCACACAACAGGTATCTCGAACTACAAAAGCAGCAGGACTGATTGTATTTGCCAGGCACGCGCAAAGGGAAGAGAACAGGTCCATGTAATTACCCTTCAGAAGCAAGGAACAGTTTGTGACCTACTCCTAAAGAGAACTATGGCAAAACTGAGTGGTTTTCACCAACAGGTTTCAGATCACGCAAATCAGTGTTCTTTAGTGTCAGCACACACCAAACCACAAGTGTTTAGTGTTGAGCTGACAGACCCACAGCCATGACGAGCTCATATCAAAACACCCTGTGATCCTCCAAAACACCACAGAGCTAAAACCAGCTTCTGCTGGGAAACAAACACTCCACAGACACGAGGCCATCAAGCCTGGAACGACTGCTTTCCGAGACCTCTGACCACTGAATCAAGTGGTTTCCTGGTTCATTTTAGTTCTCTTTTTTTCAGCAAATTGATGAAAGTAAGTTGACATGCCGGTTATTTCAGATGTTCCAATGAAGTAGAGCCATCTTCTGCCATTGTCTCTGAAAGCTAAGACGAATGCTCCATTGTCGATTCAAACTTCAAAAAGCTATTTGCAGGGTGTCATTTTTCATTTTTCCTAGGCAGGATGTAATGAAAACCCGACAAGTTATTGATGGTTTGGTTACCTGTCTGCCTTAAAGAAATTGCACAGGTGCTTTATTTAAAAAAGAAGAAAAAAAAAAAAGACAGTCAACACAATTAATGCAAAACAATGATAGGAAGCATCCTCTGAGGTTTCATTTTCTGCTGAAGTGTCACTAGAATGTGTGTCCAAAAGTCACTGCTGGCAATTCATCTCTCAAGTAATCAGTATAAAAATATTACCATGGTTTGTGCCCTGGCACCAGACTGGGAAAGATGTGCTGTCTGTCCTATTGCCATTTTCTTTCTGGCTGTTTAAAGTAATTAACCACTAATTAGGAAGTCTGAGGCAACAAATAAAAAACTGGAATGTATACAACTTTTTAAACTCAAGACACACTGAAGAATAAGAGAAAAGCCTTTCCTTCCTTCTCCGATTTCACAATGACATTGTGAAATTGTCTTTTCTCAAAACGACACAGCATCAAAGTGTGTGTATTAAAATTCCTGTTACAAAAATAATACCTAACTGAGCAGTCTGTAAATCAGCAGTCCTTGTGAGAAGGTCCTTAGGATGTGAGCTCTCGAGAAAACCATGGCTAACCTATCCCAGAGAGAAAAGTCGTTCTGAAGAGTTTAGAAGTGCAGAAGCCAACAAAAAACATTGGGTGAGAACCTTCTGCTTTTCCCTGGCCACAATCCCTCCAGCCCCTGGGAGAAGAGGCTGCTGCTTTGGGATTACCTGGTGACTCCTGCCAGCCCGGGCACCAAGGGCAGGACACAGGACGCAGAGGCTCGCCTTCACCCAGGGCAGGACTTGGGCTTCCTCTCCGACACAGCTGGCAGCAGCTGCTGGGCAGTGTTCTTCCTTATGAACAAATTAACATTTACTGCCCATCTGAATAAGCCTGCAGGCACAGCTGTGCACTAACATATCCAAGAGGCTTCTCAGCTACAGCTGCCTGGTGTCCTACACCCCTTCCCGGTGGGCCCCGAGCAGCAGAGCGCATCTCCTCCTGACCAGGCTGGGATTTGGGGGCAGCTCTGTTTGGGCTTTTGTTTGCGGATGGGTACAAAGCCCCGAGTCCTCGTCGCACTCCCACTGCTCCTTCCTGGTCTTGCAAATCCTCATCTTCTTGTCAGAAGTTATCAGGACATCAGGACTTTTACAACTGAACTTACCCTTCTAGATCTGATTCTAGGTGATGGTGGAGAGCAGCAATGAAATACCTGGAAAAATCTGGACCTAAATTACTTCTCTCCTGAAGCACATAAGCCACTTTTGAAAATGAATCACGAGCACTTTCTGGAAGCGCAGTTCTCTCCCCTGAACGTGATTTGACAAGGTCTGAGTTAGCCGGGCACTCTTTACACTTTGAAATGCTGCTGTGACTGAACTCCATGGGTAAATGCCACTATATGCTGGATTTCTGCACTTTTATTGGTTTGCAGCCAAAAAAGAAAAAAAAAAAATCCTCCGGCTTTAAGCAGTATGGCTTTGTGTGTGCAAGAGTGTGCTCATATATCACGACGCTTGTCAAAACTGCAAGATAATGGGACCAACTGGGAAAATTTCCATGAAGACAGCGAGCAAGCCTAGAGTATCTAGGTCAGATCCTGCTCTAACGAAGTGCACTATGAGGGTCCCTTTATACAGAAACTTGTTTAATTAAGATAACAGATGTTACTATTATACAAGTCCTAGTGAGGGCCTGTTTAATTGGACACTTTTACATTCTTTGCTACCAGCACAAAACATCATTTGTTTTTTATGAATTTCCTTCCTTACAATTAAACTGTATAACGAATGCACGCACTGTATATTCATAGAAAAGAAACAGCTCTAATGATGCAAGGGCTTTATATGAGCAAGAATGGGAGAAGAGCAATTTGTTTGGGGGCCTAAAAGCACAATTATTTTTCTGTCCTGGACGGCGTACACGTCTGGTGGCAGGGTAACTGTGACTTGCAATAGCCTTGGGAGAACATTGGGAATGAAGACCATTGTGTACATATTTTAAACACTCATTATTTCAAGGGAATACACATTGGATTTTGACACGTGCAAGCTCTTACCAAGCACATAAGACTGCTGCCAGTGCTGCCAGCACTGCTCCCCTCCTCGCAGCGATGCCCCGAAGCACCCCAGGGCAGGGCTCTCCAACACAGGGCAGCTACTGGAGCCAGCACAGCCCAGACCTAAACGCTTCGCCCCGCTGCTGCACCACAGCCTGTCCCCGCGCTTCGGCTAATCAGCAGGCTGGTGGGCAGCTGCTAACGAACCACGAGGCTGGCAGAAGCAAAGTATTTCCCTAAATAGAAGCTACCTTGGTTCTCCTGCACCCAGTCTACACTTGGGGTGGAAGGGAGAAGCGCAGCAGGAAGCCACGGCAGACAGACCGAAATGCAACATCTCCCTCATCTGCTCTTGAACTACACAAATTCATGGGGAAATGACAATACATCTCTCTGACAGACTGATATCTAAAATGAAACACTCTGACAGAAATAAATAAATGTAATTATTACCATTATTGCATGCAAATTAATTTCTGGAAGTCAAACCCAAGCACCTGACAAAGAGGGCAGACTTGCAAGGGAAGTGATGGGCTATGAGGATGATGAGGGGACTGGAGCATCTCTCCTACGAGTAGAGGCTGAGGGAGCTGGGCCTGAAGAAGAGAAGGCTGCAAGGGGACCTAATATATACTTACAAATATCTGAAGGGTGGGTGTCAGGAGGACGGGGCCAGACTCTGTTCAGTGGTGCCCAGCGACAGGACAAGGGGCAACGGGCATAAACTGAAGCAGAGGAAGCTCCAGCTGAACCCGAGGAAGAACTTCTTCCCTCTGAGGGTGACGGAGCCCTGGCCCAGGCTGCCCAGAGAGGTTGTGAAGTCTCCTTCTCTGGAGATATTCAAGACCCGCCTGGACAAGGTCCTCTGCAGCCTGCTGTAGGTGACCCTGCTTCAGCAGGAGGGTTGGACCAGATGACCCACTGAGGTCCCTTCCAACCCCTACCATTCTGTGATTCCGTGATGCAAATCTTGCATTACAAACCAGTGCCTAAAGACCCCTTCCAGCACCACTCCAGCAAAATGATTCCACGCCAACAGCAAAATACATCCCCTGACCAATTCCATGAGAATTTGTTCTTAAGATATTCCAACAAAACAGCCTTTGGTGGTACGTTACTCAGAGACAGTTCAATCCATGCAGCCGAGTGACGAAACGCCCCAGTCTGTCGACGCAGATGACGGGACCGTGGCAGCCCTAGTGCTGGCCGCCAGCGCTCCCAGGGCGAGCCCTCCAACACCGCGCACCGACGTGACAGCACCTGCAGATTGGTCGGGCTGCAACGCTGGTTTTTTGTGGGCTACGGAAAACTGTATGAAAATGAAGGGAGATTTCATTGTTTTTAAATGAACCCCTTTAAATTAACTGCTGAATTAACTGGTTTAAAATATTTTAAAAATGCTTCCTGATGTATAGTCCAAAGAGTATTACAGCTCCACTGCAGGATGTTCCTCCAACAGTTTGGAGCATGGAAGCAGCTGTGACAGAGGTTTATTGGAAATTCAGCTGGCAGTGCTCTGCGTAGCTCCAGGATCTGTCTCTAATCACGCACAGCCTGATTCTCCCTCCTGCACCCAGGAAACCAGAACGAATGAGCCGGTGGCTACAGGGACTTCTGATTCCCACCCCTGCGAGGACGAACCGCTCGCACTGGCACCTGAGCACAGATCTCCATGGGAGCCGTGCTGTAATTATGAAGAAATTGAAAGGTTTCTGTGATAAGATCACCTGAAAATAAAGGTTTTAAAGCAGTAGTCTGAGTAACAAATTTATCCAGTGTTGTGGCATTAGATGTAATTGAATTATTATGAGAGGATTAACAAAATCCTGCAAGAACAATCTGACTGCCGTGACTTCCCCTCCTACGCCTGCCGATGAATAACATATAGAATGCCAGGAAATCATTGGCAGAAATAGGAAGCACTGTGGACTGGAGGGTGCTGGGCTTTAGGAGTTCAGGAGTTTAGAGGAATGACTCTCCATTAAGAACACACTTTCATTCATTTCAGTGCCATACGGGTGCCATCAACTAACGGAAGTTTTTCCAGACTTGTGGGTAACTATGGATTTCTGCTTCACGTTGGCAAATTTTAGGTAAAATTGCCCTCTACCTCTGTAACTCCCACTGGTATCTAGGAGTGATTGATTTCGTTTCTGAGACGCCTTTGGAGCCAAGTATATGCCCAGTTTGAATCCTCTGTCCTTCACATGATGTAGTAATTGCAGATGACCACATCTCTGTATATAATGCCTGTATGATGCCTACACCCTATGTATACAATGCCATAGGCGCGACGTATTTTCCATACAAAAACTTACTTGACTTTGACTATGTTATTTCATAAAATCAGGGGAATGAAGACATAATATTATACCACTGAGATTTAAATAAAAAACATCGGTTCTGGCTTCTACAGTCTGTGCACTCCTCCCTTGTGGAGTCTTTGCCTATTTTGAATGCCAGCCCTCCTCGGGCAGCTGGGCAGTAACATTGTCCACCTCGATCTCCCAGGCTTAAGTCCAGCATCACTTCTGAGCCACACGGATGTAGTCAGGACACGAGAAAAGAGAACCTATGTAATGGGATCCCAGCTCTCCAAAATCTCTTTTCTCCTATTGTTGAGTCAGAATAAAGAGATCGGAGGCTAAACATATCTGGAAATATGGATATAAGAGAACTAAATGCTAAGTGAAAAATCTCTAAACTCAGCTCAAATCTTTCTGTCAGAGGAACAATCTGACACGTCCCAAAGACACACCGCAGTTTTGCAACGACCAGAAGACACCAGTTCCACCTCTCACTACTTGTATACTACTGCCTCTCTGATGATGCAGCCTGCACAGCTTTACGGTGACCTTTCCTATCTACAAGGTATCCCCTGCTCCTGAGAGAGGGTTTCTCAGAGGGTAGGTGTATTTTAGTCACGTCTCCTGTCCCGATGGTGTGGAAGGTGGAAGATACTGTGGCAGGCAGCAGATTCACCTGCTCTTCTTCTACCAGTGGCCCTACGAGGCTGATTTGTACAGAGTGGCATTAATAGGACAGAAGACCTTTCCCACAGAGCATAACAGCTGTTTTGTACCGAAATGTGAAGGGAAGACCAAGGACAGAAGACGCTATCTGCATCTTTACCCCTATAGAAGTAGTCTTTGTTTCCAAGCAGCGTTTGCAATACATCTGTATCTGCACTATAGCTGTTTCCATATAAAACTTACCTTCTGGAGTTAGGCCACTAACATTATTATGACTCAGTTAGGCCCCCAAGGCAGGATTTCCATTATTATGGAGATGAACTGCCTTTAATGACTGCAATAATGTAATTGTACCCCAGGGCAGAATTCCTAATAGCACAGTTCTCATCCACCAGTAAGAGATACCTTCAGGGCAGGTTATGCATTAGGGGTGCAGCACACACCACCTCAGCCTCCAGAGAAGAATATGAAACCTAAACCAATAAAGCTCTTTTTTTCCATGGTAGTCTGTGCCCTCTGGGCAAACACTGAACAACACACTTCATTTTGCCTCCTGGACAGCAGTAGCCTCCAGAGCAGTCCTGGCAGCAAAATCTGATGCACACTATTTCTGTCTCCAGCAAGGAGTCCCTAACATTACACTCCATCTGAGAAGTCACACGAGCCCCAGGAGAAACGCTCCAGCGATTGCCATGGTAGCCGTCAGGCTATACATCAGAATTCAAAGCAAGGACTGACACATTAATGTTGTTTTTAGCTCCTCCTGGAATTGGAAGGACCACCTATATTGATTAACCTTCACATGATCAAGTTCAGTTTGGAGAAGTATCCAGATGTTCAGACGCCTCTCTGAAACTCAAAACATCAGTTTAACCAGAGATTTCATTTAAGGTTCTTCTCCCACGCCTGTCTCAAAGTTCTGTTTTCTGCCCTAGAAGAAGAGATTTCAAAGAGATTTCATCAACAGCTTTTCTTGGCATCTTTCTTCCTGTATTTCAACAGATTTTTTCAACAGCCAAGAAAGTTCTTATTTGAAACCCACACGTAAGCGTGGGTGTAGGCAGGTACAGGACTGGGCTCCAGTCAGTGCTGCTCTCCCCTAGGACAGCAGGGAGGAGACAGTACTTCAGCAACAGATGAAACCAGAAATACACCAACGTTAAGCAGAGGACCAGGCACTTGGCCTCTCCTACCCTCTGAAGCCAGACAGTGCTGACAAACAATGCCACGATCATCTGAGACAATATAATTTCCTAACTGTGCATTTCACACAGTCTCCAGGTACAGACTGCAAGGATGGCGTGGTTAATAACGGCGATGGCGAGGATTCAACACCCTCGTCCCCACGGGAGACACAAGCAACTGCGTATTAGAACTAAGTAGGTCCAACTGCCAAGTCAACGGAGCGGTGTTCATTAAGATGTTTTGCCAGACAGGCCCCACTGGATGATCTGGCCGGCGGAAAAACCCCTGGGCTGAAGCAGCAGAAAATTTCACACCTGCTTGGGCATATTTCACGCCTGGTTTCCCATCCAGGGCTTGGTGCCCGGGTGGGAGGCTCCCGGACCTGGCATGGTGTGCTCGGCAGGAGCAGGAAGAGCATGGCAGAGAGCTCCTTGCTGGCAGGAGCACCACCACCTCCACCTTGCTGTGGCTCACACGTGAGTCAACATCGAGCTGCTCAGAGGACAGTGCTGTACTCACGACCCATCCTCCCAACCAATGCCTGATGTCTGCCTGGGCATGGGGACTGACCAGCAGACAGTAAGGTACACACCATTTAGCAAGTTTTTATGACTGTACCTGCCCCTTGCCTATATCCCTCAGGAGAAGGTCGGTCAGGAGAACGCTATTGGTACCTTACACTGCTTACATAGACGTCTACATCCTTTCGGGGTGCTCTGGTGTGGACCCCCTCATGCCTACCACGGCGTGACTTTAGGTGACAGGGTTTCACTGAGGAGAAACAATAGTGTCTGCTTTTCCCAACTGCCTGTTTTCACAAAGCTTTGAAGAAACCTGTTATTTTTGAGGTGTAGCTCTTCTTCTCTTAACCTTGGTGGAAACCAGCCGAAACATCTACAGCCAGTTCACATAACCAGTTCACAAGTTATTTAGAAGAAAACACACAGGCAACGTGAGCTGCCACCTAACCTTATGCTACCAGTGCATGAGCCACGTTCCCTCGGGAAATCAGGATCCAGGGGTTTCTGCTGTATTACAGCATCTAACTTTTAGGTAAGTTTGCAGATGAGAGAGTAGGGCTAAAATACCCAGTCACTTTGCTGTCAGCATTGCACAGCAGTGACCAAGCAAGAGACACAGCTGTTCGCATTTTTTTCCTTTCCTGAGCCCTTGCTGAAATAACCTAATGCTGCTTCTCTCACTCTTAAATTCAAATGAGTA
>Ga0065711_1046677_pt1 | contig 12754 bp, 6 predicted proteins | sample Hoacrofraction12_FD_59098 | JGI IMG/M metagenome (GOLD analysis project Ga0065711, IMG submission 59098) | Hoatzin crop microbial communities from Cojedes, Venezuela - Epithelial fraction 12 v2 (version 2) | ecosystem: Host-associated > Birds > Digestive system > Esophagus > Crop | place...
AAGACCTGCCTGGACAAGGTCCTGTGCAGCTTGCTGTAGGTGACCCTGCTTCGGCAGGAGGGTTGGACTAGATGACCCACAGAGGTCCCTTCCAACCCCTACTATTCTGTGATTCTGTGATTCTGTGATAGCCACGTAACTCTTCACCAGACCCAGATGACAAGTGCCCTTCAGTTTTAGCTCGATGTAGTCTCTGTTGTCACTCTGTCCCAGGCAGCCCTGCGCACAAATCTCCCTGTCGGGTTCCCTGGGCCAGCCTACGGGGTAGGTGAGATAACCACAACACATCAGACTCTCCAGGCTTTCAGGGCTGCTCCTTGTCCTGTGGGTTACGGGATGTCCTGTGCCACAGGCTCAGACTCCATATCCCGCTGGAAAGAATAATTGTGTTTGTGTTCCTCTTCCCCTCCCCAATTACGAGCATCTTTTCCCAGCTCAAGTCGCAAACCACGACCATTCCCAGTGCCACGGTGGGAGAAGAAGAGAGGGGGCCTGTCCCACTGCAGGTTGTATGACCCAGTTTGAGGGATATGTGTTCTTAACGTGTAAACTGAATTGAGCTGAATGGACCGCTTTTCCTGTCCCATGAGAGATACTTTAAACTGGTAATCTTAAATATACTTCGGGATCTTTTGGAAGTATAACTACTACCTAAGCATCCAGCAAAGATGCTTAAAAGAATGGGTTTTTTTAATGTGAAGAAGCCTAGCACTGGGATGTTAAGAGTGGCTGGTTTGGAACTGCCAGTGCAACTTCAGTTCAGCTCGCTTATGCATAATGCATAGAATCACAGAATCATTAAGTTTGGAAAAGACCTCCAAGATCATCAAGTCCAACCATCACCCCAACACCCCCATGCCTGCTAAACCATGTCCTGGAATACGACATCTCTTTTTTTGAACCCCTCCAGGGATGGGGACTCCACCACTGCCCTGGGCAGCCTGGTCCAATGCCTGACCACGCTTTCAGTACAGAAATTTTTCCTAATATCCAATATGAACCTCCCCTGATGCAACTTGAGGCCATCGCCTCTCATCCTGTCACTAAGATGAGATATATTCAGTTACACAGCCATGTGTGGTTTTCTTTTCCCATTAGGCCACTGTTTGGTTCAGACCATGGATGGTTGGGCTGTTTTGGTTTGCTTTGTCGTGGTAGACCGTGAGGACCAGCTTATCGTCGGTGCTGAAGGCTGGTGCCAGGCTCGCAGCTGAGGTGACCTCTCATTCACCCTCAGCGATGCTTGAATGGAGCAGGGTCGGTGGTTGGGAGGAGGCATGCTCACAGCTCCAATGTGCCAGGTGAACCGAGAGGGTCTGTTTTAGGGGAGGGGGGTTTGGGAGAACGGCCCGGTGAAAGGCTGTGGGCTGAGAGACTGGCTGGAGGGCCGTGGTTCTGCGTCGGGGGATGCAGGCGGCTCCTCTGCCATTGTAGCAGCTCTCGGTTCCCACCAAGGCACTCTCCCAAACCATAAAGGAGATGACAGCTGTCTGATTAAAAAATGAAGTCATTGGCTAGTAGCAAGACTCCCTCAATTTTATTTAGTTACGTTTCTGGATCTCTTGAACTGAAATGAACTCTGAAAGTCGTTGTGAAGCAGGCACTCCCCATGAAAACCTGAGACCTAGCCATAAAGGACTATATTATCTTACCTTTGCAATGTCTGAACTTTACTGCTTGTAATTTTGACCTCAGTGGGACTGGATTGTGGCAGCCCAGCTTCTGGTGATGCCCCTTCTGTAATATCCTTATGCCTCACCAGAAATAATCAGTGGAGTAAGGTAATATCAAGCATTAATGAGCATATTGCATGATGTCTCGAAGTTTAAGCTGAATGCTGTTCCTTAAGACCATAAATGTCTTGTGACACAGGACAAGTGCTCTCCCTCCCCGTTTAGCTGGCAGCAGTGGAAACACCCCAACATCCAAGGACTGACATCAAGGAGAGCAGAGATATCGAGCTGCTTCTCTAGCGATGCTCGCTGCCTTGCAGGAGTGAGAGGAGAGGGAAAACGTGAGGCCGTAGCGCTGCCTCAGCTGGGCTTGATTTCAGATTCAGTGGGACTTTTTTTTCCCTGAATTGATACTTATATTTTGACATGAGTGAATCTAAAGTCCTTCGGTATTCCTTGTTGCTTAGACCGTGCTGTATGTGAAGAAGAAATTCTTCAAAGTCACAGCCTGGATTTTCAGTCCTGTATGTGGGGACTTCATTAGTAAGCAGCTGAAATGCAAATAAAAGTTTAACAGAACTCTACAAATATTTTTAGGCTAGAACTCTGTGGGATCTGCCTCAAGAACTTCAGGAAAATACGTCTCACTCTTCCCAGTATCTCTCCAGAAAGTACCCAGCAGTGTAGATTCTACTTGAGGAGGACTTTGTCTTTCAATTTTAAACCCCTCTCATAACATGCGTGTGGTTCAAGCACAGAGCAGCGCAGAAACTGAAAGGCTTTGTTAGCCAGTTAAAGAAAATGAAAGCTGCTGGAAGTACAGTCCTTCAAGAAGTATGTCCACCTGACATGCACAAAGCATGAGAACGTGAAATTTGTTCTGGTAGCGTTACTTCTACGATCTTGGTTGTACTCAAATGGTAATTCTTGGACCAAGAGTCGTGTTGTCCCATCTCGATGAAGTGAGGGTGTGGTATGATGGGGAGGGAATTCTGATTTTTGTTATGTGAAGTCTTGCTTGTAACCTATCCAACATAACAGGGTAAGAGAGTCTGGAATCAGAAGATAAGGACACTGACCATGCCAACGCCGCTGCTTCGGTATGTGTAGCCCTGAATTGCCAGGTGTGGGAACGGGAGTACGAGATCTCGGCTGAAATGTAAACGGTCATTCATTCCGGGTCCAGTCTCTCGTAGCGGAGGGGGCATAGCCTGGAGAAAATGGTGCAGGGGAAATTTGTCAAGCAGGAACTTGTGGTGTTTCCTGTCCTCTCTTGCTGCCTCGGGTTTGTCCTCGTGCGCAGGACGCCGTTCTGACCTGTAGCTCCAGATGTGTCAGCACTGTCTGCAGGAGAGAGCTTTGGGGCTGGTCAGTCCCTCAGTAGATGCCAAAAAGCAACAGTTATCAAGTGGCCTTATAATACTACCTCAAAATAGAGCTTTGGAGGGGGAATATACCCGTTAGTCAACGTGGACGCCAACATGTGAGTTGTGGCCAGGAGTTCGCCGTCTGAGTCACCTTCACAGCTTTGTCTTCAGCTGAAAGTCCCCTGCTTGTCACTGAAGTATTTCTTACTGTGCAGCTTCCACGTTGTCTAGCAGGTGCCTGTTTCTGTCTCGATTTAAAACCATTTATTAATGTGTGTATTTTTCTTATTAATGGCCCTATTGATGAATGTGTTTAAACATTATGTAGTTTCGGGTATATTTGGTTTGAATTAATTACAATGGGGAAAACCAAGGGTATGTCAAGTAAATTTGCAGTATGTACTGCTAGCATTTGACCACGTAGCATATGGTTACCTGGGCTATCTCTTTTGCATGCCTAAATTTGTTGAAAGCATAACGCTGCTGCACAGATGTTGGAATTGGTGCTGGTGGAGGGCACAGGGCACGCAGGAGCTGTGCTTGTAATCTCATGCTCATAAACCTGTTTGACTCTTGCTGCAGATAACCTAGCTAGTCAGAAAACGTCAATATTGAACTTCAAGATTACCCCTTGCTGCTAAGATGTTCTTCACAGACCATCTGAAAAGCTACCTAAAAAGAAGATATGATTTTATTCAGCTTATTCTCTTTTTAGAGAGAGGATAGTTGGGTTTGTGCCTACAATGGGGCTGTTAACAGCTATTTTTATGGAGCAGACATAAACTTGGCTCACATCTACTCTACATGAATGATCTAGAAGGGTGGATTCTTGATAAAAGATATGAAGAAGACCATGATTTTAGCAATATGGACATAAACTTGGCTCACATCTACTCTACATGAATGATCTAGAAGGGTGGATTCTTGATAAAAGATATGAAGAAAACCATGATTTTAGCAATATGGAGAGTAGACTGTGGTCTTCAACAACCCAGGAAAAGGTAACAGCGCATCCCTGGAGCTGGTTCAGGGCAATCTCATTTTGTTCTGTTGAACTGGTGTTAATATGAAAGAAAAATAACACAGCAGCCATCACTCCTCTCTAATCTAGTGCTTATCCAGAGGCTATTCTGCAAGCTGCATGCCTAAGAGATCCCCCAAACTCCCTGAAAGCCAACAACTTTTTTTCAAATTTTCCCTGACCTCGGGGCTTCCTTTCAGCTCTCCCCAGCCATGTCCTTACTTTGCAACTGTGCAGTCCTTGTCTGGGAGGTGGCCAGTTCATCACAGATGGGTCTGAACTAGCTTTCCCACAAAAAGCCTTGCATGGAGGCTCAAGGGTGCATGTGTAGCTGCCATTCCGTAGACACTAAAGTGCTCAGCTGGCTTTTATGTTGCAGGTGCTACAAGTTTTTATCCATTTTGGGAAGTAGTATAGTTTCTATATAGCAGCAAAGTGTGTGTGTGTGTGAAGATCTTGAGGAGCACCGCGGAAGTGATAAAAGGAATTATACCTGAATTCTGATGAGACAGTTCCACCTGACTAAAGAAAATCTGATGACTGAAATGATAGAAATAATCTTAGAAGACAAACAGATAAGGAGCCTACAGCCTGCTATCGATTTGGGAAATGGTGGTTTCCCTGAGAAAGGAAGAAGTTTCTTTACATTGCTTGTGAATAAAATATAAGCGCAAAAAGCAGGTGACAGGGTTGGAACCAGATGATCTTTAAGGTCCCCTCCAACCCTTACCATTCTATGATTCTGTGATTCTAGATAGCTTGCTTCCCTAGCAATAAACAGCAAATACGTAGCTGATGTTTGCAGAGTGTCTTAAAACCAAATGCTGTTTTGATTCAATTTAATTTTGAGGAACTTCTCCAAGTAAACTCATCTCACTAAAGGGACTGTTGGCTGGCACGCTGCAAGGGTGAATTGCTGCCTTTTGGAGTACTATCAGATTGTTATACCTGGTCTGGTAGGGCTCCGAAGGGCTGCGTGGTCTGAGTTTTTGTGACTGCAGGCTGGTCTTTGAAAGTGCTTTTCAAAACCTGTGTAGCCATATCCATCCATATCCATATCTATATGCAAGTCCTATCAGGTCATTGAAGGGCAGCCCGGGACAGAGAGTGGTTGAGGTCAAGTCATACATGATGCCTTCTTCTATTTCATGTGGAGTGTACCTACAGACCTCTTCTGCACACCCCTTGTGAGACAAGGAAAATGTATTTTTAATTCATAAAGCATTTATCAAACTTAAAAACAATCCAGTTCATGGCATATTTTGAAAACTGTATGTCAAACCAGGAATGAGTGACTCGGGATGTTCATCCTTGGGCTCGTCTGTGTTTTTTCTGTGGAGTTCAGGTGGGAGAAGCTAGTAGCAAGCCAGCTAGGATTACAGGCAGGTGCAGCAGAATCTGTACCCAAACGAGTAATTCCAGAGTAGTGTTTAGTAGTGCCAGTGCAGGGTAGTGCTGCTGCTGCTTTTCCACCATCAGGAGCCAAGCTGGGATTTCTGTGGCTTCAGCTGTGCTATGCAGGTGCTCCAGTGGCGCTTGGCCATGGCAGTCCTTTGGTGCAGAGAGCAGACAACCCCTTAGGAGTATTTCAGGTTTGCTTGTTGCTTGCAGAGTGCCTTCAAGCGCGAAAAGCTATCCTTCAGCCACCAACTGAGTATTCTCGGTAGCTTTCAAGACGACCACAGGTAATGATCTGGAAGGCTGGGTGTTGCTTTTGCCTGTTGAAATGTTGTAGGAGATAGGTTCTAGCTCCAGAACGAATGGGCTTGGGGCCAGAGGAGAGGTGGTGCTAGATGGTGAGTAGGGGGCTTATTTCTACCGTTACCCACGTGAAGATGTGTGTCAGCCCGGTGGTAAAAAACAAGACTGTGGTCACGTTCAAGTTAGGTCAAAGTTAGGTGTTGGTGTTGGTTACTTGGCATGTCTGCTGGCCGAGCAGAAAGAGTTAACTTTAGTAGCTGGAGAACAAGCAGTTCTCCAACTTTAGTAGTCGGAGAACAAGCAGCTGTTCCGGGGGAAAAAAGTTCATCGTAGAGTGTTTGGAAAGAGAAGTAACTGAGGAAGTATTAGTCATTCCCTGTGCAGAAAGCAAGTCATAATTTGTATGTATCACAGTATTTTAGCTAGACCATGTCAAAAGAGTGTCTTCGATACTGAAATAAATTGAGCTTATTTTTGGTGTGTCACATCACGTGCTCACCTGAGATTGTGTAACATCTGGAAGACCAGACTCAAGCAGAAAGTGAATTAAATGGACTCCTTTACTGTAGTTAAAAAGAAGGACAGCCTCAGGCGCTCTTGGCCTCTCCTTTTTTTTTTTTTTTTGTTTTCTTCCCCATAGATTTCATTTGCTTTTCTGAGATTTGCATTTTTTTGTACAGTAGCAATTGACCTCCCACTTAACGGTGAGCTTCAGGATTCCTAAACAGAATTAGGTTCGACCTCTGATGTAGCAGAACATTTATTTTTCCAGCCCTCCAAATCTCCGGCTTACTGGATAAGTAGGAAAAGCTTTGGCAAAGGAAATGGGCGATGCTTGTGCAGAGCTCATCTTTGCCTGTTTCTTTAGCAAGTGGGTGTTGCTGTTTCTCTTCCCTTCTCATCAGGAGGGGATTTTTTAGGGAGAAGGCTGAGGCAGCAGCTCTGTTCTGCCCCGTGCCCACCCGGTGCCGCGGGGCCAACCGGGGGCTGCTGGAGTAGCTTCGGTCTATGGAGAAGTGCAGCAGATAGAGCCTGCTCTGAGGTTCTGCTCCTCCAAATCAGTGCCAGTTTGGAGGTAGTTCTGCCATTTTCCTCTCTAACCTTGCTTTGAAAATTATTTCCAGAACAAAGATGACTGTCTCCTTTTGAAAACACATGTAAGAAGGACCAGCAGACCACAGACCTCTGCCCAGATCAGACCCTGACCTTCCCTTCCCTTTTTTGAGATGGGGTTTCTTCTGTGGGAAGCTCTGTTCAATGGTGGTAGGCCACCTTAGAAGCTTGTCGTAGCCTACAGCAAAAACGAGGTGGTAACTTTGGACGCTGGAGTGGAATTTAACAATAGCAGCTAAAGCTGATCATGGTAGTGTGGAAATAAAAGCAACCATTGACGGCTGCGTATGGGTTGAGCGGAGGGTGATGCAAAGCCACGTCATGTGTGTGGTTACAGAACTCTCTTTCTCAAGTCTAAGAAAACTAGACTGGGGGAGTATTTCAGATTCTCTTACTGCGAAAGGTTTTCTGGGTGTGGCTTTGCATAGGTTTTTAATTAGCTTTCCCATGAGTATGATGAATTACAACTTCTCTGTGTGTGTGTACACATGTACGAAGACCTCTTCCCCCCACCAACAGAAACCATCAGCTTTTCATGTCATCTTGTTATTACTCGGCGTGAGGAAAAGGGGGTGGATGAAGGCAGGGGTTGAACTTTCATCTGGAGAGATGATGGTGAAGAACAGCAGAGACTTCTCACAAGCGCTGAAAGCGGCAGAAACACGGGCTGAGAAAACTTTCGGATTTTGCTACTCGAACTGATGTTTCAAAGTCTTCTTTTGTGCCTTGCTTTCCCTCGTCCCAGACGACGCTTCAGCTGTATTTTCTTCCAGAACGGAACGTTACAAATACTAAAGAGGTTTTTGATCTGAACAAACTGAAGGCAAAATAGTCAGCGCAGGTTCATAGGTGTTGCAGGGCTTTTACGGGGAAGAAATAAGAAAAGCTACAAATACTCAGCTCTAGAGGAATGAATAAAAATGCAAGAAGTTGCTGAGGATACTGAAAATTGATCAGTCTGTCCTTTGTATGGTATCCCATAGTGTTGCTACCTTGAAATCAGCAGTAAATAATTTAAATTAAAAAATGCCCATGTCAATGTATTTTCTACATCACGGATGGTAATAATGTAATTTTTTTTTTCATACAGCAGAGGTTTTTTTCCTAAATAATTTATTTGTGAGGGAATGTAACAAGGTGCGCTATAAAGCTGTGAGAGGAGAACTTCGTCACTGGAGTGTTCTGCTTACGGGAGGTCACAACAAAGAGCAGTAGCTGAGTTTACAAATTATTTGGAGCCATGCACATGCCAGTCTCCTCAGTCTGAAAGGGGAAAAGAAACTCTTGCTGCCCTCATCATTTTCTCTGAGCTGTTCTGTGCTCTTTGGCTTTACCTTTGTGATGGTTGATGAGCTGATGGCCCAGTTTGGTGTGGTGAACCACCCCGATGCCAGGTGACCCGATCCAAGAGGGACCATCACTCTTTCAGCATTGTTTTCTTCATTTACCCTAGCTTTCTAAGTTACACTGCTAAAAGGAAAAAAATGCTTGTATTTTATAAAATATAGTCAGCCTGTTTCTGAGGTATTTTGGAAAACGTGCGCTGGTTGCGATGAAGTTCTCCTGCGTCCGTACGCGAGCAGCTTTCGGTCGGTCGAAGGATATTTTGCAACATCACGTGGTTATCTTGGAGATGTCTCCAGTCAAAGAGTCGCCACTGAGTTACCCCTGAGCCTGTTTATTTGTCAACCTCAACTCAAATATGAATTTTAATTTCACAGGGTCTGATCATTTATAAAGTTAGCCAGCAGACTTTCAAACAGACACCAGCGTTTTTGCAAACCTTTGGGTATAATTTTGAAGTCTATTCAAAAGTAGCCCCCCAAAACTGCAATTCTCTCAGTGAAATTAAAAAAAAAAAAAAGCTTACAAATGATAGGAGTGGTTTCTGAGAGTCTGCTGTTCAAAAAAGAGAGGAGGAAAAAAAGCACATCCAAGTATTTTTTACTTCTCCTTTTTCTGGCATACGACACATTTCAGCTATTGTTACAGTATTTTTCCCCTCAATACCAATTTTAAAATTATGATGGATTATGCCAAAGTGTATTTTTCTGTAATCGTATTTCTGTGAAAATTTAATTGTATTTCTGTGAAATTTAGCATTTGAGCAGGGATGAAGAGCAGCTATCTTTTATTAGGTTGACTTTTATTTCTCGGAGTTTGAATCTGCAGCCTTAGACGTGAGGGGGGAAAATAGACCTTTCTACCGTATGAAGCACACGAGCAGATTTTGCAATCCTTGCTTACACGGAGTAGTAATTATGCAAATGAGCCTGTGCTGGATACTCCTGTAAGTCGCTATTCGCATGTAGCTCAGCTTCGTGATAGAGCAGCAGCAGCTTCAGCAGAAGAAGCAGGGTAAGGTGTTCTCCTTCTCTTCTCCCTTCTGCACTGTCTCTGCTCCCTCCCCGGAGCTGTAGCGTGCTGCCTGTTCTCCGCAGCCGTTTGCCGGGACGTGTTATGAACTCGATCAGCAAATTGATCTGAATTAATTAAAAAAATTATATATATACACCCTAGAAGGCTTACAGATTTGAGTTAGAATGACAAAGTACCACCTGTGCACTTAAAATTGATATTTTGATGATTTTTTAAAATGTTACTAGAACCTCCGCTGAACTTTCATCCCCTTATCCAAGCGCTGGAATGTTCCTGACTGGTTTAGGGTGACGAATTGTTTCAATAAACAAACAGCCCGGGAGCTGGGAGTGGGAACCGGGAGATGCCTGGGTAGCGCCGCGGCTGCTGGGCTCGCCTCATCACTTGGTGCCTCAGTTTCCCCGGTGGAAACTGGGGAAGACGGCATGCAGGAGCGGCTCTGTCTGCGAGTAAAAACTTACTTTGCACGGCTTGGCTGACACTGACTTAGCAGATTTATCTTGACAGTTGTTTTAATTTGCTTTGAGGAAGGTGTGTGGTGTCCTCGTGGCCGTACAGGTGAATATTTATGTAATGTGAAGATGGCTCAGCGCAAGTTGATGCAGACTTTTTGATACGTGAAGTTGATAATGTTTTCCTGCCCTGAAAAACTATAATCTGTAACTATTTTGGATTTCAGTCATAATTCTGAGTCCTCGGCATCTCTGCAAATTCGATCATGTTTGCTACCATGGAAGTAAGGCTGGCAGGGAGCAGGGCTGGTCCTTGGCAGGAGATGCTGTGAACAGTTCAGATGGGTGGCAGAGGGAAACTCCCACAGCTGTTGGGAGCAAGATAAGTGTGTCACGCAACCAGCTTCACGTCCTGAGGAACGCTCTGGGAACAAGGGAATATTTTGGGGAAAAAGCATCGCAAAGTTCTAAAACTGTACTCAGGAAACGGCGGCGATGTGTGGGTGTGCTGAGAGGTGAGGGTGGCTGGTACAGGGGCTTCCCAGGGAAGCAGTGCTGTCTTGGAAAGGGACTTCCAGAAGAGCAGGTGAGGGTGTGGTTGTCTTGAGCTGTATTTATGGAAACAGAAATGCGGCTGGAGCCACTGGCTTGGAAAAAACCCCAAACAGAACAGGTTGCTGTGACCAAATGCAGATTCGAAGGCCGATCTTCTGTCCTGGGGAACTGGTTCTTATCTGCAGAGATCTCCATAGCAGCGATCGTTCAGTGCAGCAACCAGGTGCAGGCATTGCCCAGTGACATCATTGCTGGTTTTATTTTTTAATGCTGGTTTTGTCAAAAGGATTTTTGTTTTGTTTCACGTATGAGGTTAACGGGACCAGAGAGGGCTGCTAGGGCAATGAAATATTTTAGCATTATCAGTATGCAGTTTTGAAATCATGGTTAATTTTGAGTCCTCCTTGTGCTCTCTAGTGGGGATCTCCAATTAATTTTGAATCCTGCTTGTGCTCTCTAGTGGGGTTCTCCGAGATCACAGTTTCTAAGATGGATAATAATCATATCTTCGAGTGCAAGCAGAGAATTTGTACTACAGGGAGCAGAAGGACTGTTGTGAGTGGGAGAGGCTGGGATGGGGATCCTTACAGTTTCGTGTGCATTAAGCTGATCTGAAAGCTAATGCTGACTTTTAATTCTTTTGGACAATGTTTGGGGTTTTTCCAGTTCATGGTAGTATCCTCCCTTCTGCAATTACCTTTAAGATTGCCCATTCATTTTCAGAAAGGCAATAAAACAGAATTTGGCAGCTTTAGTAAATAAAGAATGCACCAAAGACAATTACTAACTAAACAAAGATCTGTCTTCTTCCCAGGAATGCAGTGCGACAGGTGACCAACAAAATGTATGCGTGCACACGCATCAGGGGGAGAAGAAGGACAAAAAGAGATTTTTCACAATAACCACCAGTTCCGACCCTATTACAGCCTTCTGCATCCCAGCCTGGGCTTGTATTGTGATTCCATGTAAACCAGACAATTCTTTAGAAAGGAAAAGGATGTTTCAAGGCAGTGAAGAGCTACACCCAGCTGTGTGAAGTGGCAGGGGGCTGGGGTACGATGGCTTAGCTGGCCAAGGCGGGCAGTGCAAAGCGATATCGGGGCGAGCCTGGAAGGCAAAGGGTGTCATTCCACGTCCTTTCACAACAGAGAACGACACGTTGGGGCACAAAGCAAAAGCAGAGGCACTGAAGTGAATTTGTGTTTAATTTTATTTAAAAACAAATGTGAGGAGGCCTGTGGCTTTCTGAGCTTCTCTACACAAGGTTGTGTTTTCTGTTTTGTCCGTGCTGAAGCTGTCGCCCGCAGAGAAAAATGTCCATGCGTTTCCCTGGTGAATTTTGAAATACTCTCAAGCAGTAAATAATAAATCTCGAGGAGATCCTCATAGGTACCGGTGCCTAAGCAGATGCTGCCGTTCCTTCTTCGAGCCGTGGCTTTGGCCGCAGCCTAGCCTGAGGTCCGACCTGCAGCGTGCCCGGCGTCGGAGCACGGCACAGAGCTGGCAAAGGGAAGGGCAATGAGGGGAAAAAGTGTTCTGGACCAGCTTCTCGGCAGCCTCTCCCACCCCTTTACTGCCTGCCTCCATGCCACCTCGTGTGCTAACTCGGGCTGTCCTGTAGGTAACGATCACAGTGCGGAACTTTAAAGCGGTTTGACGTTACTGAGCGGCCAGGGCTGTCAGAAAGGAATGATTTAGGTTGCTGATGGTCAGCATGGAGTCTTTCAAAACAGAAGGTGGAGGGCATCTACTTTATAATTTCTGAAAAATAAGCTTTAATTACAGAATCATAGAATCACACAATCACAGAATCACAGAATGGTAGGGGTTGGAAGGGACCTCTGTGGGTCATCTAGTCCAACCCTCCTGCTGAAGCAGGGTCACCTGTTCTCTGCTCTCGAATTGGCGTCTTCTAAACAACCATTTGTGTCTGAAAATTTTCATTAATGCAGTTGAGGTGAATTTTCAAAATGCCTTTTACTGATCCATGTTCAGTTTTGTATATTTAACTTCTTTGCAAATGGTATTTATACTTGCACATGCCCTAGCAGTTAAAACTCTTGACACACGTCAGGACTCTGCAGTGAAGAGCAGTTGTACGCCGCTGGTTGCCTGGAGCACGCTTCAGACTTCTCACCCGTGTGTTCTGTGTCAAAATCTGCCGTGGCCCTTATCTCATCCCAGTCAGGAACAGCTTTTGGCTTCCTGGGAACGCGCCAGTGTAGCCCACAGTTGAGCAAAGCCTGAACTTTCTTGTCTAATCATTAACTTCTGTAAAGTTCCAGGTGCTTAGAATGGGCTCTGTCTTTCTGTGTGCTCAGGTAGTTTCATTTATAAGTAGAGGCTCTTTTAGCTACAGAAATCACAGAATCACAGAATAGCAGGGGCTGGAAGGGACCTCTGTGGGTCATCTAGTCCAACCCTCCTGCTGAAGCAGGGTCACCTACAGCAGGCTGCACAGGACCTTGTCCAGGCGGGTCTTGAATATCTCCA
>Ga0065711_1010107_pt1 | contig 12752 bp, 15 predicted proteins | sample Hoacrofraction12_FD_59098 | JGI IMG/M metagenome (GOLD analysis project Ga0065711, IMG submission 59098) | Hoatzin crop microbial communities from Cojedes, Venezuela - Epithelial fraction 12 v2 (version 2) | ecosystem: Host-associated > Birds > Digestive system > Esophagus > Crop | place...
GTCTCGTCTTATTCCCTCACCCAATGAGTAACATGCGCCAAGATAGAATTGAGCATTGGGGTGTCCCTGCTCTGCAGCCTTTTTATACCAAGAAACAGCCTTTCTACTATTCTTTTCTACGCCACGACCAAAGTCATAGCAAACACCAAGTTCACATTGTGCATTTGCATCACCTTGTTCCGCAGCCTTTATTATTGCTTCTATGCTCATTCTTGCGATCTTTACTACTTATTACAACAATATCAATTTTATATAAGGTGTATTGTGTAGTATATTTATTTTGTTCTATTCGTAACCCATTTTTTGACACTTACACTCTTACTCATCATCTTATGAAAATTAGTGTAGTTCGGCAGTTTCAGCTTATTTACAATAGACACATATATCTTCCGTCAAAACACTGTCTTTATGCTCATCCACTCCTATACCAAGGCCATAATTGTTTGCAATCTTCATGACGTAATTGGAAGGATGATATCTATTATCTTCTTTATAACAAGCAAATGATATTATTGGCATTTGTAACCAATCATATACAACGTATTTATCTTCTTCGTTTTCTCTATGTAGCACTTCAGTATAGAATGCGCCCTGCCCTACAGGGTGTATTGTACGTATTACTTGTAATTCTTTTTCCATAGTGTTGATTAAAAACATTTTTTTATCCCACACACGTCTTAGCGATATACCTAGCACACGCTATCGGAGACCAGTTCTTTTCATAACGGTCAATAATGCTCTGTTTACTTATCGGTTTCAACTGTTTTATGGTTTCTTTTATCCCGTCATAGTCCACTTCTGAATCAGGAAGATAGCCCATGTCACCAATCTCTACGACCTCATTACCAAAGGGCTTATACCATTTTACTTCCAGATTATCGGTAACGATAGCTGTTCCGCATACAAAACTGTCCATAAACCTATTTGGGATACTCATGCGATAGCCCGATATATTAAAGTTATATTCAAACTGTGCCACGAATTTAGAGAAGTCTTTTAGAGGAACTATCTTTGATGCGTCGGTATTGGGTAATCCTGTATCAGAAAAGCCTCTGTTTATTATCCTACCGTCATAACCCTCTCCGAGTTCATTAAGAATATCAGCAATCTTTGCTCTCTTCTCATTCGGATGATGTATTTTATCTCCAAAATAGGAGATGATATCCGCCTCCCAATCGAAATCAGGATTCTCCGTGCAACCAGATGGTTTCGGACCTTTTGAGTTTCCGAAATAACACATCACCTTCTTCGTCTGTTTCACTTCACGTGATTGTAGCAGATTCTTATAAGCTGCATCTAATCTAGCAAAACCGTTACCGAAACCTGTCAGTTTACGTGTCGCTATTAGTAGTGGTTTTATCTTATCGTTATATTCAAAAACCTCTGGACATATCTTTCTTGGAGCACTCACCTTACCTTCGTCCTTCGGGTCTGCAAAGTCATAATCAGAATATGGTATTCTGACATGACCCAATGGGAAGCCAGCCTTATCAAATGTTTTAGGACACTGCATCTTGAAATACACATCACATTCCTTCAACAGTTTACCGCTGAATAGAAATGGAGCATCTGCAGAGTCCATACAGAATGTTTTTCTGATACCATTACTCTCAACATATCCGAGAAAGAAATTCCTGCTCTTCTTTGTCTGTGAGAACTTCGATCCTAAAAGTTTATACATCACCTTTTCATATATCTTACAAACCAGTCCACCCACTGTGGTTAGTGTCAGTCTCTGTGAAAGAGGTATTTTGTATTCAAGACTTATCTCACCGTTTCTCTTCATCAGTTGCATGCCATAGAGAAACCACTGATAATAATAAGCACGGTTTGACAGGCTCGTTATCACGACCTTCGATTTATTGTTTTTCATATAGTTGTTTATTCTATTTAGGTTTCTTATCTCCTTATGTTCATATAATTCGTTAGTACTTCGTTACTCCAGTCCTCATATCTATTGGCAAAGAACGGTCTAAATTGCTCTTTGTTTAATAGCATCTCATACACTATATGTGAAAGACACAGATGGTTCTGTTTATCTCCGATCATAGATATAACCTTCTCGTAATATCTGCAGTATTTATCCGCAGAGTCAAAGAGATATCCTCCAGCGTTGAAGTATCTGCCTATTATTTTTCGTTCTATGATATTAGTGATATAAAACTGGTTGTCTATCTGCACATAACTCTTGTGTTTGGGGTCAACGAAATCAAGGTCATCGAGCGGATAGATAGTGATGCCATTCTGTTTCGTTATCTCACATTTGAAATATCCATCAGCATCTTTTATAAACACACCGTCATGGATATCCATCTTTTTGATTGTTTGATACACCGTCTCTGCCTGTGATAAAGTAGGTGTGTCGAGTATCACTATTTTAGCATTTGTCCATCCTTTTCTCTGAAACTGTATCTTCAGTAGTTCTGACAATGAGTATCTCTCCTCATGTTTCTGTAGTATCACGAAATATATCTCACTGAATTTCTCCAGTTCTAGACCCTCGATAGACTTAACGCACAACATCGTTCCGTCACGATGGAATGTGAACGGACGAGGCATTTCATTCTCGTATTCTTTTCTGTCCGCTGCTATCGGAACAATCATACTTAGTCGCATAATACCCTCCTTATCTCTTTATCCAGGTAATCGATAACCCTCTTCTCCTTTGCATATTGCATTATACGCAATAGGTTCATCAGTTGCATGACATTATAATATCTCTGGTACCACTCATACTGACCGTAATAGTCATTTATCTCAAAATCTATCTTTTTATTGATAAGCATCAGTCTTATACGGTCAAAATGTTTATTATACATCAGTTGCGACCATCCGTGACATGAGTCCTGTCTTATCTTCACNATATCCATGAGAGGACTNTCTATGAAGGAATCGAGGAAATCAATGAGATAATAATTATTACCATTAAACAGGATATTTGAATATGTAAGGTCGCCATGACATTTTCCTACTGGAATACTTATGTTTTCGGGCAACGAGGAGAACATTCCTGATATCTTATTCATGCTCTGTTCTATATTAGGAAGATGTTGTCGTACCTGTTCATTATACATTATCTTGTTTTTGACATCATCATACTTATCCGTTATCACCCTCTTACTGACATTCTTTATTTCGGAACCGTCTATCTCTGCATCGATAAATATCTTCAGAGCCTTTATAAAGTATTCTATTCGGTCAAACCCTGCATCCTCGAAGTAGTCGATGAAATTCTGGCTATACACATACTCCATCTTTATCGTAAGAGAGTCATCCGTTTCCTTTACGTCATATATCCTTGGTATTCGTATATGCTGATAACTGATTTGTGAAGCCTCATTCTGTTTCTCTGCTTGTTTCCTAAGACGGGGGATATACGACCTGTCATGAGTGGATTTTAGAACCACTAGTTCTACCCCCCCGTTGATTTTCAGTAAGTTGCACGATTTTCACCTCACAACCGCTATGTCCTTTAACATCTATCTCCATTGAAATATTCTGATGTAATTCGTATGTATTTTGTTCCTGCTCTATCTGCTGCCATAAGTCCTACCTCTGAATCCTCAAAGACAAGTGTCTCCTCTGGTTTTGCATTAAATTCAGCCATCGTCTTAAGATAAATCTCTGGATCTGGTTTCCCTTTCTCCACAGACTCACCTGACAGAATAAGATTGAAAGCATCTTCAGCGTTTATATATGTAATGGCATTCATCAGGTTCTCCCTTCTTGCTGTCGAGGCGAGTGCTGTCTTACCGCCCGATAGTTTGAAATGACGTATGAAGTTTAGTAGTACGTTGTTAACCTCCAACAGATTAAAGAACGAAGGATAATATTGAGCCTTCTGTTCTCGTATCAGGTTTTTGATCTCATCATCTGTGATATTCAGGTACGCCATCATATCATCATACCTAAAACCGAAACACTCTCTATATTTATCTTCCGTAAGAGACAAGCCGACATCTTCGAAACTCCTCTTATAAGCCTCGTAGTTTGCACGGAACGTATTGACAAGTGTACCGTCAAAATCGGAGATAATCAGTTTGATATTGTTCATCCTACAATCTTGTTTCCTCACATATATCGTTTCAGTTCCTCTGGTGTACCGTAAGAGTAATATTCCTCCATCCTAGCCACCCTCACTGTCTCACCCCTTCTGAGAAGGTAATTGTACAACAGGCTCACATAAAACTCCGGTTTATTAAAGTTCGTCTCATTCAGAAGGCTGTCAGCAGCATACAGGAATGACTCCGCCTTACTGAAGAAATAAGCACCACACAAGGCATGGTTACTTATCACCTCTTTCTCCGCAGTTCGAATAACCTTCATGTTATCATCCGTCTCTGCATAACTGTAACGAGGATCATCGGAGTCGAAACTGACAAGTAGTCCACCATCCACCTCATCGGTATTCTTCTCCAGTATATCACGAGCCATACTACTGAAATCCTGACTACGAAACTCTAGGTCACAGTCCATCACGATGATGGCATCCTCTTTGTCTATAGCATCTCGGGCAAACAGACAAGTCTCCACAGCACCTCTCGTTGTTTTTTCTACGGAAAACACATTTGCAGAAGGTAACAACTCCTTTATCTGTTTGTCGATGTTATATTTATCTATATGTTCCTGTCTTACGATGAAGGAATATTTCATTATGGCACCATCCACAGCTACACAGTCTATTGCTCTACGAAACAACTCTTTCCCATGTAGTCTGATAAGTGGTTTGGGAGTATTCCATCCCTCTTTCAGGAATCTGGAACCCTCACCAGCCATAGGCATTATGATATGAAGTGGTCTCATATTTTTGTTTGTTTTATTTTGTTTTATGATGTGTACCAAACGTACCCACCTAAATCACTTTATAGAAATTTAATTGTATTGCACAAATCTGTAGCATTTAAGACTCCCTTTTTTCTCTCAGTTTTAGCAAAGCCTTTTTCGCTCCTGTACACCCCTGCTCTGCAGCCTTTTTATACCAAGAAACTGCCTTTCTGCTATTCTTTTCTACGCCTCGACCGAAGTCGTAGCAAACACCCAGTTCACACTGTGCATTTGCATCACCTTGTTCCGCAGCCTTTCTTATTGCTTCTATTCCCATTCTTGCGATCTTTACTACTTACTGCCGTAATATCAGACGCAGATGTAGCAATCTTATTTCGTTTTAGTCGTAACCCATTTTTGGACGCTTACGGGACGCTTACACATAGGTACGTAGGAGGTCCCTACATAATCAAATCAGTGAGAATGTGATGAAATAAGTAATGTGATAGACTTCATATTTTCCTTAGTTAGCATAATCGCTATAGTAACAATCAAAAAGTTCTTTATTTATTTTTGATACAGATTTACAAAATTCGTCTAATTGAGAAACCTTTGTATTTTGTTTGACCTTGTTAAATAATGTCTTTAATTTTTTTTGACTTTCTTTCGAAAAAAAATGAGCAACTTTACTATATCTCTCTATTTCCTCCAACACTCTTTTATAGATTTCAATATAAGTTCCTCCACCTTTTTCTTGACGAACTTCGATTTGTAAAGAGCATGCCTTAACAGCAATCTCGTTGAAACTATTTATGTATAAATATAATTCCATTTTTCCCTTTTCTCTTTCCATTTGTTTCTTTATATCACTAGACCGTTTTGTAAACAAATAATTCTTAACAGTAAGAATAATTGAAATTATAGTGGCAATAAAATTTAAAATATCCATTAATCTTGTTTTTTCCTGTAATTTTTATAATATTCTAATAAACTTGTATCATGTTCGTATGATAGTACAACCCTATGTACATCGTCTTCGAACCAGTTATGCTCATCAATTAACCAAGTTTGTAAATCAGAGCTGGATAAATTTTCTCTTTCATCATTATCAACTAACGTACAGATAAAATCTTGCCATCTTGCTATGTCATTAGGATTGGATATTCCATCAGTATAATAAGGCGTATTGGAAATCCATGAAGAAAGTTTCTCAAAGGATTTCGGGATAATATCCTTTAACTCAAATTCTGCGTCATTTTCCCAAAGATTTGGCATTAGATTCATTTTTTCTAGAATAGGTTTCAAAATAGTGTCACGGAAGCTGTCTAATACCTTGTTATAATCATCTTCTGAGATCTTTTGTCCTGCGTCTATAGGTGGTACTATATTAGCGACCCATATCTTGTCCTCATCGTAAAATAAGCACAGAGTTGACTTTACCAAGTTCGTGCCAGTAACATTTATATATAGACAGGACAACTCTTTCCCGAGATCCTTTTCTTCACTAAAAATAAATGGAGATAAAGAACAGTCCTGTTTTATTCTGTTTATAATTTTATCCCTTACACTTTTAGTTATATACCTAATTTTTAAATCCTTATATCTTTTCATATTTCTATAAATTTAGTAATCATCCAAAATTGCGTTATAATCCCTGAAGGTAAGTGCACTCTTTTCCTTCAGAATTTTCTGATAATTTTTAGAGCATATCCATTAATAATTGTCCTCTCTTTTTTTGTTAACAATAGGAGATAACCAAGTAGAGAGAAAACGAATATTGCAATTGAAGCATTAAATATTAGATCAAGAATACTATATCCTGTATTACTCTTCACGTAAGACAATGCAAATAAAGACAACACAAATAAGCAAGTGCCAGGTATAAGGGTCGAACTTAAATATCTTCCGATATTAAACTGGACATATTTATGTAGTAGAATGATCCGTACTATAAGCCATGAAAGATTCACAAAAATATTTAGTGAAACACAGTATGATGCAGGCGCTCCCATTTTCAACATTATATATGCTATCGGAAGTGACAAGATACCTAATGAAGACAATATTAAATTATAATTTTTAACTCGTCCCGTTGCACCTACTGCAATCCATAACGGAGCTGCAAAACTATCTACCAAAGAAGCAATTAATACCAAAACGCAAAAGATATTAGTATTTTCAGGATATTTCACTAGCCACAAGGTTAAAATCAAATCTATGTTTAAAATGATTGGTATACAGATAACAGCCATCAGCATAAAGGAAAACTTGGAACAAGTAAGAATAAGTTTATTAAAACCTACTATATCTCGTTCCGCATATAACTTGACTATCTGAGGAGAGTATGCCGTTTGGAAATTACCCATAAATGCGAGAGCCGCACTACTAACATTACTGGCTATGCCTTGTGCCGCATTCACAACAACCCCCAAAAACATATTTAACAGAACATTTATTCCTTGACTTCTAAGAAGATTTGCAACACCACCCATTAGACTCCATGAAGAAAAAGATAACATCTCCTTAAACTTGTCTCTATTATATATAAGATTATATTTTGAAGCTTTGAAATGTGTCTTACAATACATCCAATAAATGATATTTGTAGATAAGCATACCACTGTTGTCAATATTGAATATACAATTAATTTATCAAAATCAACGTATATCAAGATATAGACTACAGCAAGCCTAAATACGGCTTCAAATATCGTCAACCATGCGTATGCATCCATCTTTTCATACGCTATAATCATTGAGTTGTACGGAACTCTAACTATATTTATCAAGGCTTGAAAGACGCACAGTTGATAACATATAACTGTTGCACTCATCCTACCTTCAGGAATGTTTAATTTATTAAGAACGAACCATAGCCCCGCTGTTTCTGAGAGTATCAGAACGATAATGGATAGTAAGATGTGTAGGTTCAGTGATGTACAAAAGACCAAATTAATATCTTCCCCGTTTCTATCGCCTAAACTAAAAGATAAAAATCTTTGTGTCGCACTAGATAAGACGGTATTCAAAAAGGTGAAGAACACAATGACACCTCCTACAATATTATATATACCATAATCATCAAATCCTAGTGTTCCTAGAATTATACGTGATGTATATAATGTGATCAACATTAATAATACCATTCTGATGTAAAGTAGAACAGTATTTTTTGCGATCCTTTTGTAGTCTTTTGTTTCCAAGATATCCTTATCTGATTCCTATCTTGCGTGCTATACGCTTAACACCATCATAGATAAAATGTATATGCTTACTTTTGCGTTCATATTTAAGAAAAGGTAATGCATACATATCAGCTACAGACCTCAAATCGATATTCGGATCTCTTAGTTGTCTTAACTCATCATCCCAGAAATCTGGTTCATGCATATTTTCAACCTGTTGAGATAAAAAATAATCTTTTATATCACCAGGAAGCAATTGTCCATGTTCTTTAAGCATATTTACAACTTGTAATCCCTTGGCTGTGATAGGAATAACAATACTCGTTCCCTCCTCATCATTTTTAAATCTTTTTCCCCAATAGTCGCCAATCCTTAAATCGGCTGCGCTACAACTCCTCCATCTACATTCATAACATTGATGACCTTGACAGATAGCATATCTGAATATCTGCATGAAGGGATCCTTAAATTCGGAGTCTATTCTATCCTTTCTTGTGTCAATATTCCGTATATTCTTCTCATGCCATCCGCTGGGTTTCCAACGGAAATATGACATTAAGTTTGTCTTATCAAAACCATATTCTCGTGACAAAAAATCCATATATTTGTCATACAGGATAGATGACGGTACACCATGACATATTAAATCTATATAGAGAACATCTGTGCGTCTTCGCAGAAGTTTTCTTGCTCCTGCTATTTGACAGGGTGTTCCTATTACGACAATAGGTTCATTAATCGAATTGACTTCTCTTATTCCTAGATAGAAATTACTCTGTACATACTTCGAATTTGAAAAACGAGATAGTTCTTTTATGTCCTGTTCTTGCGTAATAATACGATGTACTGCTCTATGCATGTTCTTGTCAAATTCACATCCGACGACAGCGTACCCTTTCTTAAATAGCAATTTAGCTAAACGTGTTCCAACTCCACCGCTTGCGGAGGAATTTAAAAGATTTTTATCTTTATCTTTGTATGAAAACGCTTCTTTGTCGTTTATTTCAATACCCTCTGACGCACCTTGAAATGGACATACACTATTACATTTTCCACATCGCACACATTTATCTTCATCAACTTGTGCTCTGAGAAAGCCATCATGGTCTTCTTCAATTATAATAGCATCAGTAGGGCATACATTAGCACATGAACCACACCCACAACATAAACTGTATTGTTCTAGAATGTGTGGTCTTATATGTGTTTTGTGTTCGATATAGTCTTGTACTTCATCTATAGACGTCTTGAGATAATTCAATGAATCCTCCCTTAATTTAGCAATGTTTGATATCACTGTATTATAATTGATAGAATGAAGAACGTCGTCTATATTTCCTTTGTATATTCGATCCGTAAGAGATAATGTTCCTAATAAGTTATATATTCTTGTGTTTTGGTTGTTACCAGCATCCTTTTTAAATCGCTCAAACGTACAAAAGGGTTTATTGAAGATAATGGAAAAGATTGTAGCGTGAAAAGAATCTGTACATACATATTTTGCATTCTTGATAAGCGACAAGAAATCATCAGGACCGACACCTCCTGATATTATAGAGTTTTTATGTAATAAATCACCTACTAGCATTGGTATTATCTTTAATTTAACACCAAGCTTCTTTGCGATTTTTTTCGCAGCCAAATAATGTTTTCTATTTGTACTAAGCAGATACAATAATACATAATCTTCACCTTCTCCCATTTGACTTGCATACGGCAACCACTCACTTTTATCAAGTAAGAGTGTCGGATCTAATGTAACCTTACTCTTTACACCTAATTCTTCCAAGATGTGTTTACCGCTCTCCTCTCTCACAGACAAATGAGAGATTTCTTCTGTCAGTTTTTTATATCTGTCTTTTAAATGTGCATTTCTGATCTCACTAACCCCTAAACTTGGTGCATAAGCTATTTTTATATTTCTATCGTGAACAAAATCAAGAAAAAAGCGGCTGTTAAAACCAAGTGGTGACCACATTTGATCGCTGCCGCATACAAAACAGTCATAAACCTGTGATAAATTTTCCAAATCCGTTTTTGTTTTCGTAGGCTCTGTGAGATGTAGATATTCACGTCTAAATCTATCGAATCTATCACCACTAAATTTATTTACAATAAATATATTCTGTAATCTTGCTTTTAATTTCTTTGTAATACCAAGTTTCTCCAAATAAACCATATCGCCTTTGGGAATGTAGTTTATTATATCTACATCACATCCAAATTTCTCTAATACTTTCGTTAGAGCAATGGCTTGCAGTACCGTTCCATAATTATTAAAATGGAACCATGTCATAAGTGCTGTTTTCATACTTAAATCTTCTGTAGATATTCATTCCTTTCCTTTAAATATTTTTATTTCTTGACGTAAGCATCAAAAGCAGGAATACTTTTATATTCGTTCGAACGAACATATGCCATTCCTTTTTTTATTCCTCTTAGATATGAAAAGAATGCTAATCGCCGATTTTTTAGCAGTTCTTTGACTAAGGTGAAACAAATTTGTTCAATATTTCTAATTACATTGGAAATTATACACAATGCTTTTTCTTTGCGAGTTATTGCCAAGGAATATTTTATGCGATACTGTATGATATACCACAATGCTGCATATCTTTCAGGCCAGTCTACTGGAAGTTTTTTACTACTTGTACCAGCATCCAAATGGACGATGCCGGATTTGTAATGTACAAGAACCTTGAAACCCATAATATGCAATTTGTTGTAGAATAACAAATCTTCTCCCAGCGGATATCCAAACTTCTCTAACCACCTTTCATCATCGAAATGTATCGCATGATATACTTCGTTTTTTATCAACATGCATGGACCAGCTGCACTCTCGGTGGGCAATACTTCTTTGCTAGGTTTCCTATTATAGGTATAGCTACCGTTTCGCATAACACGAAACGCCCATCCATCATCTTTACGCGGAAAAGCATATCCAGCGATTGCTGCCTTCAACTTACCGATTATGCTTGCCTTTTCATTAGGAAAAGTATTTGGGCTGATACAATCCCCGTTGTTTTCTTTTAGCCCTTGAAATAGTCGTGCGACAGAATCAGGTTCCAAACTAATATCATCATCGCAGAACAGGATATAATCTGTGTTCACTTCTTCAAAAGCAAGGGATCTTTGCGTTATCATTCCTTTCTCACATCTTACGTATTCTTCCCAACCAACAGTCTCCTTCGGTAATTCGTAACCGTAAGGAATATACACCAAGATTTTTTCTGGACGAATAGTCTGAGAGTCTAGGGAATTGAGAAGCGTCTGATATGCCTCCCCCCCCCCTGCCCAGTGTCCTAATTACAGCACAATAACTCATGATTTATTTCTATCTATCACTAGTGTCTATCTATTTATAAACAATCATACAATTCTGATATTTTCTCTTGTGTTCGACGCAATCTTTGAGCGGAAACAGCATTTACTAGCTTCTTTATCTTTTCAGATATCTTTACATCTATGGCAAAAGAATCATCAGTATATTCTGCTATTTTGTCATTCAAATCATATAATGATACTGTATGATACTCTCCACTAATGCTATTAATAAAATTTCTAATTACAATAGAACCTTTATCCAAGAATAAACGAGTATTATTATTTGACTCTACTTCCCATTTTACCTCATCTGAATTAGTTTTCGCAATAAGTCTGTCTATCAATTCTTCAATTGTTCTTCCCATAATTTTATTGTTTCAGTTTATATTTTACTCTTATTAGATTCTCCATGATTATATCTAGATTTTTATCTATAGATCTAGTATCTACAGAATCGTTTTTATCATATATCATATCTTTAATTTTACCTTTATCTGTTGTCAATGCAGCTATTGTCTTGCAGAAATTAGGACTAACATATTCCATTAGTTTTTCTTGTTCTTTAAATGATATCAAAAACTCATGTAAAGATTGTATCTGATATAGTGCTCTTTCCCAGTGTTCACCTCTAATATCATTAGATATGTTGTGAGTCAACTGTATAAATTTTGCAACTTCCTCAAGATTAATCAGTGTATCCATCCTTGCTTTAACCTCTTCACGAGTTTTTGTCACGGCTTCATTTACGGCTTCAACCTTACCTTTGGTTCTTTTCATCTGGCATATAGTAATAAATAATGCGATAAAAGTTACTATCGTACCTAAAGTATTAAATATTTCCATAATACTCGCAGAACAAAACTCTCTAAAAAGTAATCTAAAAAAATCTGTCATTAGATTTACAAGTATGTAAACATGTGAGCCAGGAACCGATAACGCTCACGTCTCCTTTTAGAACATCATAGAATAGTGGCAGCCTACTTGTTTTTCTTAATCCATTCCCATGCCTTTGATGGTAACCAACCATTTACATCACTATTGGTTACATCACAAATTAAAAGTCTATCATTTCCGTCAATATGCGGTTTTAAGGCTTCAAAACAATTATCAGCATCCTTGTCTCTTGTCTTAACAATCCATACAGAATCTAGGTAATGCCACCATGCAATTCCAAAATTTTTTATTGCATTCGTTAGAGAAGTATAATTCCTACTGTCGTCCTTAAGGTCATATGTTATTAAAAGTAACATGGCTATATTTTATTTTTTAAATCTTTCTCCAATAAAATCTCTGCACTAAAATACTTATTATCAGTTGTAAAATCATCTGAGTTCCAATTAATTTGTAAACACTAGTGTCCACTAAAAGTTGACTAATAAATTCGTAAATAACTGTGTTGTATTTATTTATGTCATATATTTTTCGGTGACGATTTGAAATGATTAACTTTGCATCATTGTATATAATACTGATAAA
>Ga0065711_1046676_pt1 | contig 12752 bp, 9 predicted proteins | sample Hoacrofraction12_FD_59098 | JGI IMG/M metagenome (GOLD analysis project Ga0065711, IMG submission 59098) | Hoatzin crop microbial communities from Cojedes, Venezuela - Epithelial fraction 12 v2 (version 2) | ecosystem: Host-associated > Birds > Digestive system > Esophagus > Crop | place...
TGGGCTCATGGGCAGGACCTGGCTTGGGGCGCGAGGCCGGGCGCCCGGGTGGGCTCACGGCTCGCTGCACTGCGTGGGCCGGGGCCGAAGCCTGCCGCTGCCGGGGTGGGTGGGCCAGGAGCTCCGGCCTCGCTGCTCTGCGTCCCTCAGCCCTTGGGAAGGAGAGGCTCTGAACGGAGCGACAGGTTGCTCCAGCTGGCTGTGGAAAGCGGATTCTCGGGTTCGGCTGGGAAATGGCGGAGGAAGGATTTGCAGAAAGACCCCGCTCATGCTCTGAGGCCCAAGCCTCTCTCCTCTCAGCACAGGGCGTCTCTGCTGTTCCTCCCGTCTGTGTTTCCTTCTCGTGCTGCTGCCCTCCCTGCTGCCTGCTGCCCAGAGGAGCGGTGGCATCGTCCTGCTGCACGGGCTCACCTTCACTGCAGGGTCACAGCTCTCGGCTCCGGGCCAAGCATTCTCCTCCACTGGCAGCTGCTCTTGGACTGCTGGCCCCAGCTGCTTCTCACACTTTTGTTTAAAACTTGGACAATTTCTCATCTTTGTTCTAGCACTGGTGCAGCTCCAGAGAAAGTAGCAGTGGTGGAAACAATGGCTTATTAATTTTTATCACTCTTTCCTATAGCTGTGAAGCGTAACTCTTCATTTTTGCCTAGAGGCAAGGTAAAGTGCTTCAAGCTGAGCTCAGAGGGGAGCTGAAAGGCTTGTGCTGTGCTTGGTGGCTGGAGAAACTCGGTCTGCAGTGGTGTTCCCCTCAGGAGCCTGTTGCTCTCCAGCTGAGGTGTGAGGCATCCTGATTCGAGCAGGGGAAGGCTGTGCCGCACTGCCCAAACCCAGTCCGGAGCGGGCAGCTGGAGACGCTGTGCTCCTCCTGCCAAGCAGGCGGCTGTGCCAGGGCCTGGGTGGAGACCTCTCTTGTGAGCATGAAGGAAAGGCAAAGGAGATGTTCAGTGCTTCTCCTGTCACCCCTTTGAGTGCAAGGGAAAGGGGGTGCAGCCCCAACAGGCTGACCCTGCAATGGCCTCTGCTTGCCGGTAGCCTGGCAGCCGCACAGACCTCTGCCACGGCCAGCGGGTTCCTGCTGTGGGAGGCAGCAGCCTCGGACCCCTGGGCCTCAGTGACCAACTGGAAAGTCAAGCAAGTCTGAGGAAGTGATCCAGTTGCAGTCCGTGCCTGCGTACGTGACCGCACCAGGTGTTGTTATAGGGAATGGCAATATTTTCCATTAAAGGCTGCCCAGGGAGGTTGTGGAGTCTCCTTCTCTGGAGATATTCAAGACCCACCTGGACAAGGTCTTCTACAACCTGCTGTAGGTGACCCTGCTTCGGCAGGAGGGTTGGACTAGATGACCCACAGAGGTCCCTTCCAACCCCTACTGTTCTGTGATTCTGTGTGATTCTGTGAAACAGATGAGATAGAGGAGCGGAAAAAGAACAAGTGAAACCAAGAAGACTTTTGCAGTGTGTCTGGTGAAAAAACAGAAAGAAGAGCCTCAGGGCAACCTTCAGGTGGATCTAAGTAAGCTTGGGAGGGTGATGCTCTCCTTGTTGGCAATTTGTGGGTGACATGGCTGTGTCCCCTAGCCCATCCCCTTGCCAGGTACCACTCCAAGTGAAGGATGTTGCCTTTCTGGGGCAGATGTGCCCACCACTGGGGCACGTGTGAGGGTCAGTCCAGTGATCAAATGCGACAGCCTCTGCTTTCCCCTGGTCAGAAGGCATCATCTCCTGGCACTGAACCTGCTCCCCTTTCAGAGGGACGCGTTTGCTTTGAAGAAAAATGTTTTAATAAACCCACAGGCTCTATTTAAATAAACCTTGCTTAGATTGTTATTTTTAATTGGGGGGAGGTGTGGGGCACAGCAAAAACAAGCTGACATAATAAAAGTGGAAGGATTGGGTAAGCCCTGGTGTGGGAAGGAGGCACAGGGAAGGGAGGGAAGAAGACCTTAGTTTTGAAATCCAGCTTGCAACGCTGTGCTGGATGCAGAATGTGAATAGCCTGTGTGTGGGTGCAGGCCTGATAGGAAATGGGTGTGCCTGCCCACACTTGGCTGCCCGGAAAGCGGTGGCCACGCGGGGCTCGCCCTGCCCTGGCTCGGCCGCAGCGGCCTGGTTGGACGTGGCACTGGGAGCTGAAGCTGCGCCTCAGGCTTCCTCGCTGCTGAAACATTTCTGCCTTTGCTTCTCCTCCTTCAGGAGCCTGCAGGCTGCTTCCTTGCTCTTTTTCTCAGGCGGGGGGCTGGTGCTGCCAGCAGCACGGTTCAGACCTGGTTGTTAACAGTGGAAGAAGAGTTGTGCTCCAGAGTGACACTAGCTTCTGTTCTTTTCTGGTGACAGTATTTGCAGTTTAGGGCCATGCAGGGTCGTATGGTATCACTTAACAGTGTGACTATGTGATTTTCAAGAGCATGTGCATGGTCTTACCTCCCGCACTCATTCTTTTAAAAATCAATGCAGTTTAATTGTGTATTGGCACCTCTGTGCCCTTGCTGCCTTTAAAGCTAAATCGTGAGCCATTTTCATCTCCACGGGCGGATCTGACAACTTATCCTTCTATTTATCTATTTTGATGTTTTATGAAATCTGTTATGGTGTTGTGGTTTAACCCCAGCCGGCAACAGAACACCAGACAATCGCTTGCTCCGTTCCCCCAGCCAGGATGGGGGAGAGAATCAGAAGGATAAAAGTGCAAAAACTTGTGCATTGAGATAAAGCCAGTTTAACAGGTAAAGCAAAAGCCGCGCACACAGGCCAGATAAGGAATTCATTCACTAAGTCCCATCGGCAGGCAGGTGTCCAGCCATCTGCAGGAAAGCAGGGCTCCATCGTGTGTAGTGGTTACTTGGGAAGACAAATGCCCTCACTCTGAACATCCCCCTTCTTCCCACAGCGCTGTGTGCTGAGCGTGTTGCTGTACGGTGTGGGAAATCCCTCGGGTCAGGTGGGGCCAGCAGTCCCGGCTGCGTCCCCTGCCAGCTTCTTGTGCACTCCCAGCCTCCTCGCTGGTGGGATGGTGTGAGCAACAGAAAAGGCCTTGACTCTGTGTAAGCACTGCTCAGCAATAGCTAAAACACCCTGATATTATCAACGCTGTTTTCAGCACAAATCCAAAACATAGCCTCATACTAGCTACTATGAAGAAAATTAACTCTATCCCAGCCAAAACCAGCACATGTGGTTAAATGTTCTGGTTCATAAACCCAGTTTAAAAATACAATATGGATTTGGCGATTCAAATATGCTCTGTTTTGTGCTTTAGAAATTCTCCTTGAAACAAGTCTCTTCCTCTCTTCATCACTAGAGATCACGAGGATTTGCGGCGTAGAGTTCGTTGGTACTGCCTGCCTGTTCCCCCGGGCACTCAGTCCTAACTGGTGGTAGAGGCTGCCCGGGGGGCAGAGGGGTTGCTTCGAAGGGAAAAAACAGAAGTGCCTCTAAACCTGAGCAGGCTGAGAGGTGTTCCCCCTGCCCACTGCTGGCTGGGCCTCTGGGCATGGAAGAGAGCTGTGGGAAGGGGAAGGGGCTTGGTGCCGCAGGGAGGAGGATTCAGAGGTTGACAGGGAAAGCTTGGTGTGGACCTAGGGAGGGCCAGAACACACAACTGGGCTGTGGTAGCGTGGCTGCCTCTGGACTTCATCTTCCACCTGCCCTTTTGCAGCACGGTGCTGCCCAAAGAGACTTTTTGGGTGGCTGTGCCCCGCATCCCAAGGCAGGGCCTGCAGCGATCCCTGCAGCCGGCTCCAGCAATGGGAGCATGGCGTGGGCTCGTATCCCTCGCGTCTTCAACAGCAGGAGAGCAGGATGGAGGCAGGAGGCGAGCGGACAGGCCCCAGCTGGCTTAGCCTGATACAGCTCTGAAAGGGATGAAACCAGCCTGCCTTGTGCCAAAGGAGTAGCTGGCCCTGGGCCATGGGGGTTTTGCCCGGATCTCTGAATATAGCCATGCAAAACCCCCTTAATATTGATATGTAATTGGTCTCAATGTTAGTAAGCCAAACTCAAGAAATCATGCTCTCTTCTTCCTGGCCTTCAGTTTATTTCTTTTGTTTTCAGCTAAGCGTTTCTTTGACGCTGCTTAAAAACAAGTGGGAACTGTTTTGTTCTACTTCTTACCACCACCTTATAATTTACCCTTTAGCAGTGTTGTTCCTACCAATCACTTTTGGACAGATCTTTTTTCTGTTAAGTGTTATTCTTTTTCTGAGAAGAAAACTCATTGGGAGGCTTCCCAAGCCCCATTTATTGAAATCACAAATCTTGGTCACTACTGGGAGCTGCAACTATTTCTTTGATGAAATGGTAAACTAGGATTGTAGCCAACACCTATAAAAGCGGCATTAGTAGAGTAGTAAGAGTCTAATGGCTGTGAGTTTAAACTCCACATATAATGTAGTAAACTTTACAATCCACATTTTCAATGTAAAAATGGAAATGAGATACAGTAAGCAGCTCCCCTGAGGTAGCAGTGTAAAATCCACAGTAATTCTTAGAGCACGGGAGAAGAAGAAAAGCAGCCCAGCTAGATGCCAGCTGCGGTGGCAGGAGGAGTGTCCTGCTCACCTGACTCCGGGTTAGCTCGGTGCACTTCTGGCCCAGCGGCTGTGTCGGTAGTTGTTGAACGCAGCTCTGCTAGCTTTCCGTAAAAATGCGCGGTCCCGAGGCACGTCTGCTCTGAAGCGCTGGCGTCGAGTCTGCTCGCCAGAAAGAGGAGGGGTGCTGTGCGGCGGGGCAGAGCAGGGGCTCGCCCCTCAGCTCGGGCGCCCGCGGGCGGTAGGAGCCCCCGGCCCGAGCAGCAACATGCGGCCATAGCTTTGGGGAGCTGGGGAAGACGAGACCAGGCTCGGCCAAACGCTGTGAGAACAGAACTGGGAGATCCTGCTCTAGATTTGCCTTTGCGTGGCTGCCCTCGCACGGGGGGAGTTTCTGTTTTGCTGAACTTGCAAGTAAAACAGCCTAGTGTGGGTTGGGTTTTTTCTGTGCAAAATGGAAAGCTGTCTTTTCCTTAGAGATGGGGATGCTTTGCTGGCTGCATAGGAGACAGTGCTGTACGGATTGTCTGCTCAGAGGAGGCTTGTCTGGTATTTGTGAACTAGCGTGTTAACGTATTCCGCAGGAAAGGGAGTGTGCTCTGCTGGCAGCTGAAAAGGAAACTGGATTCTGCTTGGTTTTCCCTCTGGGCAAGAAGTCGTTCTGCCCGGGTTGCTTTGCGTTGGCATCTGCCCTGCCAGCCTCCGGGCCTTGTGTGGAATTGGGTGCAGGTAGCTGGGAGGAGCGTGCGAGGCTGTGGGTGCCCGCTGTGCAGCCAGCGCAGCCCGTGGTGTGGCCGGGCTGCCCGCTCTTCCGCCGGGTCCCCGGCAGCGTTCCCACCTCCGCCCTGTCCCACGCGGCCTGCCCGGGCTGTCGGCAGGGTGCCCCTGCCTGCCGGGTCCCAGGCTTGCACGGGCACGGCAGACAGTGCAACTTCTACTCCCAAATATCTAGATGAATGATTATAAAAAGTGCTATTTTTGAAGATATAACAGTCGATTATGCGTTTGACAGAAGGTTTTAGGAAATAGGCAATGTGGGATGTACTGGGAGGAATAAAAAATCAATCTGTGTATTTGTCTTTTAACTAGTTGGAGACACATTGGCACATATTTTTGGCACATTAATGAATTCTGCCTTATTTAATCTCTGCTACTCTTATAATATGAATTTGTGTTCCATTTGGGTGTTAAAACTCAGAAAGTCAGGGAGTGAAGTTTGCAGAGGAAGTTATAATCACTTCAGCCTCCCGAGTGGGAACGAGGAGGCAGCTGCAGTTGCTCTGAAGGACAGCACCAGACAAAAGGCTTCATCATGCAGCTTGTGGCACGTACCTGCAGCCGTGCATCGGCGAGAGGGATGCTCCCCGCAGCTGCCCGGCACACGCCGTCGCTCGGCCGCGCGCTCCGAGCCCGGCTGCCGGCGGGGCGGGCACGCTGCGGGCAGAGGGTCGCCCCGTTGCAGAACAAACCCTGCCAGCTTGCTCGCATCCGACTCCCTCCCTCTTTAAATTTGCAAGTGCTCGGTGCTTCTTATCAGTGACTTACTGTCAGTAACTGCAGCGTAATTATTTTTCCTTCTTTCCTCGTGGTACATTCACATCAATATTTTTTTAATTTGAATGAGTAGAGAACTGCCATGTACAAAAGATCTTATAGTTTGACAAAAAATGGCTTAAATAAGACAACAGTGTCTTCTGGGGAAGAAGGATCAGTTAGATTTTTTTTTTTTTTCCCCCCAAGGGTGAATATTTAGGAAGGCAGAAAGGTAAGATTTAGAGAAAACAGCGCTGTTTTGAGCACGAGAAACAGCACTGGAGCTGGCCTCAACAGCAGTGACAAGAGCAGCGCAGAGGAGTTGGAGGCCTGGCTTGTCCGTCCGTGCTCGGCGTGCGTGTGCGGTGCGTCGGGGCGGGCAGCGGGGCCGGAGCTGCCAGCGCTGGGCTGCCCGGGGTGGAGGCTGGCGGCACGTCTCGCCGCTTCAGGTAGAGGTGGCCAACGTTCTGCCATAGTGCAGTGCTATTGGAGTCAAAACTTTTCCTAAGAGCAGGTAAATTGTTGATATTTGTGAGATGAAAAAACGGTGGGTTTTTTTTTTTCCCCTCCCATGCTTGACAAAACAATTGTGTTTTGACAGTGTCAAAATAACAGGCTTTCAGAGAATTGTTTAGAAAACTCAAAAATTTGATTTTGTCAAAACCAGTTCTTTGTGTGAAATTGTCACTTTTGATTAAATGCTTGATCTAAAGTTTCTAGAAAAATTAGAGGTAAATGGGGGTGTTTAATTCTGAGTAATTTTGTCTGATTTCCAATATTTCGTACAATTCTTCATGTTGTCCTTTCACTTCACAACTCTCTTCCTCTACCTGTTCATCTTCAAAAAGGTTGGCTCATAAAAGCACATAGAGTTTAAATTTATTTTACGGGAAACACTGAAAATTTGGTATTTGTTTTGCTACTTTAGAGACAAAATATTTTGAAAACATCATCAACAGCAATGTTAGACACAGAAATTGTTTTTATTTTTATATTTTATTTCTGACTGACAGCAAAGCCAAATTCCAAAATCAGATCAAATTTTTCATGAAATGTAAATGTTGAGGTCTGGTCTGCCTTAGGGTTTTTGGTTTTTTTCCCCTATATTTCTGAAAGAAAAGGATTTAGCAGTATAGTTACGAATGATTTCATTAGTGCTAAGCTGAAGTGAGAATAGCTTTTAATTGATAAGAAAATCCAAATTTTTCTGAAGCTTGGAAGGGAGTAGAGGAAGGTGTGAATTCCAGTTTCCAGCTACATGCAGTGTCAAATACAGAAATTCAGCTCATCCCCAGGCTGCACAATTTTTCATGAATGAGGGGGAAGGAGGGGAGGAGACCAAGCTTGCACCACAGAAAGTGGAAATGAGGAAGATTTAAATACCGCCCAGGCGGACGCTGGTGCCCCAGAAGCACTCCCTTGGGTAGAGCGGAGTAGCTGGGGTTCGTAGGCCTGGTGGGAGACGGGCTCGTGCTGCTCTCCCGGCCGAGTCACCTTGTCAGCGGCAGGATCCGTGTCTGGTCCAGCTATCGGGGGCCCGCGTGCCCCGCTTGCAGCCTCACGCAGAAGCACTTAGCGATTTCGTTTTATGTGAAGTCCAGCTGTGCTCATTCTTTGAAGTACCTTCTCTAGCAGTAACAGATGTTCAGTATCACTTTGCTGCTGTAATCAGGGTGTCCTTGATCTTCATTACGATGCACTGTACCTCGGTGAGTGACTCTGTATCTGTGTGTGTGTATGTATGTGTTTTCTCCCTGGTCCTCTGGAAGATGGCAGGTATGGCGGAAGCTCACTCCAGGCCCCGGGTGGATTTGGACATCTGGCTGAACATGGCAGTCACCCGGGGAAGAACAGCAAGTGGCTGCTCAAGTTCATCGCCAACGTGTCGTAGAGAAAAGTTAATTTTATTTGCAGGGCTATTTGGAAAAGCCTGGGTGTCTGTATGGGTTAGTTCCATCTGATGTCTGACTTGCTGTGCTTTCCATTTCTTGCTGTTACGTCATTTAAATTCCTCCTTGTTTTGGGATTCCATTTTCAAGAAGGACTGATACTTCTGGAGGCTGGTGAAGTGGCACAGATCAGTTTGTTTCTAAGACATTGGTTTTAATCTGGCCTAGCTCACCAGAAACAATCGTGCCATTTCATGACTATTCAGTGTACTTAAAACAAGTAAATGCTCTCACCCTGTTTCCCAGCGGAAAAGCATTTTACCAGAACTCCTTGGGAGGAAGCTGCACTCCGTGAACAGCCGTGGGAGCAGCGCCTGCCTGCCAGTGCTGTTGACGTCTCTGCTGGTACCTTGCTGACCGTCCGGTCACCTCCGCACGTCAGGTGCCCTGCTCCTCCCACAGCAGCAGTCTTCCCCTGGAACGAGATGTACCTTCTGGCTTTTGTTTGCCTGTTCACTGGTGTAGGCTGTGCTACTACTAAATAATGATAGATGGCCTGCTGCTGATAATGGTGGGGAGGGTAATGCTTTAGTGCAAATCTGGTAATAAGAAAACTATGTATTTAATTTACTGTAGTTTATTACCTATTAAATTAATGTCCCATGCATGTGGAATGTGGTAAGAGTTTGTCCGAGTTGCTTGGTAGGCAGGTTTTCCTGAGTTCACCTCCTGTATCACATTAGTTTAATATGGATAATGGACGCTCTCTTTCTAACACCAGTGGAAGCTGTCCTTGTCTTCCTTCATTATTTCAGTTCTCCGTTACGCTCTTTTCTGTGGGGACCTGCTGCGACGGGTGCTGGAGGGCCTGTGGTGGCTCCAGGCCTAACCCCTGGCACAGCCGCAGCCCTTTTCTGCATCCAACCAAGATACTGAGCATTTGCTTTTTCTGTGAAAATAGAGGCTCCTTCTAAATGTGCTGTTTTGTTTAGAATATAGGATGAATTTTGTGAGTTTTAGAATTGAATCTATCAATTGGTTAAAAGCTATAAAAAATAGGTTCCTTGCTAAATTGCAGTCCATCATTCAGACGCTGGCAGACCAGAGCAAATACTTCAAATGGTCTGTAGTGTCGGATGGTCAGTGCTGGCGGTATTGAAGAAACTCTCACGATGGTTGTGTATTGATGACTGTCACCTAATTCCTGCCAGGGATTTGCCGAGGACAACAGTGTCCTCCAAACTGTGTAGCTGTTGCCCGAAGGAGCTGTGGTACTGGGACGGCAGCAGCTGTTGACCCACCTCAGTTCAGGACTGGCACTGAGACAGAGGGACGTCGTGCCGCTGTGAAGGGCTGCTGTTGGGAGATTTTTACCCAGCTCTTGTTCTTGAAATGCTCTGTGGCCCCTGGCCGCCGGGGCCTGGGAGGTTTGCAGGGACGCCACGTGGTGCAGGGCAGGGCGGGGTGTTGTGGGGAGAAGTGGGGTAGCATTAAAGCTACCGGGAGCTGAGATTTTGGCTGGTGTTCTCCACGGGGGCAATGGTAGCCGTGCTCATGCAACCCAGTAATGCAGCTTGTCAACAACAGGAGAAGAAGGGGCAAACCTGCTACTAGAGAAGCTGCGGCTGCTTGAATGCGTCCTGTGTCCTTTGCCCTTGACTGCCGAGGCGTGCCCACCCTGGCCGAAGAGCGTTCAGGTGTGCCGTGCCGTGCAGCCTGCTGGCACTAGGGGGGCTGAGCCCGAGACCCGGGGCGCGCTGGCAAGACGAGCTCTCACCCACAGCAGTGCGTGGGGCACGGTTGCCCGTCTGGAAGCTTAGCTACGTTGATGGTAACTTTTTGGCTCATTTGGGTCTGGGATGGAGCTCTCGATTCCAAGAGTTATGAACAGAAGCCTGTCCAGTTGCTAAGGTTTTCAGGTAATTTCTTTGGAGATTAGTTACATGCGGAAGACTCCATGTTCTTGCTCGGTGGGCATGAGCTGAGGCTGCTACAGCCATGAGGTTACTCTTAGATTTGTGGTCTGAGCAGGTATGTTGCTTGTTGCCTTCGTTTGGGAGTTTCCTTCCCGCTGCTTGAAATCTTTGCCATTTTTTCTGTGTAGAGTTCAGAAGTGTTTTCCAAGACACAGGAGCACGCAAATGAAACAAATCTGGTTGCTTTAGGGCAAAAAATGAAGAGAAGGATGGGATCAAGCAATAAAACCCCTATGAACACCAAGGTAATAGGTCTTTAAAATCAATATTCACCTACTGAGAAATCACAACTACTGATTGTGTGGTTATTGCCTGGTGTGAGGACTGGACAGCTTCACAGTTCTGAGTTGGAGCAGGGAGCTCCTGGAGACCTGGGTTACTTTCGTTTGCCATTTCAATTCTGCAGTTGCCGAGTCTGTCAACTCCTGCAAGCAGTACCAAATGCTCACGCGTTCAGTTATGCTCACGCGCTCAGAGTAGTAAAATAATTGCTGGTTTTGTGCCACAACAGGATTTTTCATCTGAGTCATGTTTTCAGTTTTTGTACTCTCTGTAGAGCAGGACCCAAGTTCATCCAGTACCTGCATAGGGAACGTCTCTAATTCTTTTTCTGTCTCGGGGCTTGTTATAGTTAGGAGGTTTAGTCCTGTTGCTGCATGATTTTGTTTCAGGGTGGTCTGCAATCCACAGCAGGTGTTGGAGATGCCCTTGTAGTAGCTATACAGAGAACAGCTGATGGAATAGGTGGCTGTAGCTGCCAATCTCAACAATGCTTTCTGGACTGAAATTTATAACACCCTTGTAAGGTTTTTATCTGTAAATTACTGATGTGTCCTTTCATTCTTTATTTTCAATTTATTTACCATACATACATATGTATGTACGTGTGATGTCTTGAAGCATTTAAGGTACTTTGCTTGTTGATCAGGCATCAGTGATTTTCTTGTACCAAGGAATTGCCTCCAAAATAAAAATACTTCCTCTGGGGAATAATTATTCAGTTTTCATGCATGATTTGCACTAATGTCAGTGGGAATTGCTATCACAGAACAATGAAAACCAAAACCATGGGCCCTGAAGCAGGAAAGTGGTTTGTCCTGTGGAAGACGTCAGTCAGAAGGGCTGTTCTTGCCTTATTTCGTGGTGGTCGAAATAAAAACACTCAGCAGATTTGATGCTGCAAAAAATTATTAGTTGCTGAAGTGCAAGTGCTGCTTATCCCGGCAGCCGAGTTTGCCACAGCACCGGTTCCCTGGGTGCACCGAGCTCGTGGGGGTCAGTGAAGGCGGCAGGGCGAGTTGCTCCTTGTGCATTGCTCCTCTGAACTAGCACATCTGCCAGCTGCCGCTGGGACAGCAACGGAGAGCCAGCTTCTGAAACTGTGGAGCCGTGATCTCTGAGGTGCAGGGTTTGTCCTCTGGAACGCAGCAACAGAAGCCCAGCAGCTGGTGTAGAGAGCTGCTGTATGTTAATGCAGGTGTGTATTTGTGGAGGGAGTGGATTTCAGAATGGGCACCTCAGCCTCGTAAAGGTAAAGGGCCACCTCTGGTAGGCTGGAGCCTGCTCTGGTCCTACGGCTGGTGCCGGGAACGGCGTTCTTCATTCTTTAAAGAAAAATTCCCATAAGAGTATGCCATGTGGGGCCAGATCTGTAGTAGTGATGAGGAGCTACGGGGTGTGCTCATGCAGTGGTAAGAAGCCAGTGTCTGGGACTGGAAATGTATTTAGACTCATCTCAAGTAGACCGCTGTGTCAGTTCATGCTACAGCAATCTTTTAAACAGTTGTTACTTATTATTATTATCCAGACTGAGTTAGATGCTGTACAAGCACAGAACATAAAGACAGGCCCTGCCCAGTAAAACTTAATATGGATGTGGCTGCTTAAGCTATTTTTTTTTATTTGAAAATAAATAGATAACAGCTGCTGCCATTCCAGAGGAAGGACTGAGCCTGTGAAATATCTGGCTTATATAAAAGTTAACAGTTCTTTTAAGTTAGAGTCAAGTGACAGAGTGGGTGTGAAGGGGTGGGAAAGCACTCAAATTACCCACAGGCTGGACTAGCCGGGTTTTCCTGCTAATCAGATCAGCAGTGAAACTGTTAACAATGTTGACGTTCACATTGTCATCATTAAACTACAGCCTAAACACTCCCTTTTGATTAAAGGCAGCATCTTAAACCTCTCCTCACTATTGTTGGAGCATTCCAGCGGCTGGAGCCAGCAGTCTGGCCTTACGTCCCTGCTTGGGAGGCTTCCCTCCTATCCAGAGGGCTAAGAAACTTCACTGTGGCTAAAAAGAGCTGAGAACTTGCTTTCCTTTGTATGGGGCAGGGCGCATTTTGCCAGTTGTACCTGCGAAATTTTTTTTCCTTCTGGTAAGAAAATGATGAGGACGTGGCTGCCTGTTCTGTGACTTGGCTGCACACAAAGGCAATGACAGACAGAGGATACTTGACTTTTGCCCACAGTTCAAACGTGGGTTTTAAATTACAGGTGCAAGTTTTGTGGTTATAAATTGCTGTTGCAATAAGGGGAGGTGGCCTTGGAATAAACTGCGCCATCCACTTTAGTAGTGGGAAACTGAACATGCGTGAGGGATGTTGCTGGAGAAGAGCGAGCATCTTGTAACCACCTGTCCCAGGCACTGGGACCCCTGGAGATAATTAAAGACAAGTAGGTGTTCAAACGAAAGGCAGGAGTCCTCTCCCCCTCCACTCCTTCCTCTTCATTTAATCAAATAAGGCAATATGGTGGTGGGGCTTTTTTGGGTTGTTTTTTTTTTTTTGTTATTTTAACTAACGTGAGGGGAAGTGAATTTGCCCCAGT
>Ga0065711_1046681_pt1 | contig 12752 bp, 5 predicted proteins | sample Hoacrofraction12_FD_59098 | JGI IMG/M metagenome (GOLD analysis project Ga0065711, IMG submission 59098) | Hoatzin crop microbial communities from Cojedes, Venezuela - Epithelial fraction 12 v2 (version 2) | ecosystem: Host-associated > Birds > Digestive system > Esophagus > Crop | place...
TTTTTTTTTTTTTTTTTTTTTAACTGTCCTTCCCAGAAATAGAATTTTCAAAGGCAGAGGTAGGAAGCAACTTGGTATCTTTTCAACTTTCCCATTGTCTGAAACTCTTGGTATGTTTATGCAAATACATTTTAGCATTGTTCAAATGACATGCTAAATGCTGATGAAGTGTCGGAATTCTAGTAGGTGACTCAAATGTTCTCAGTACTCCCGCATAACAGAAACTTTGGCAAAATGGTGACAAATGAATAGAGGTTAGATTTTACAAAATCCTAAGAGGCTGACTGGCAAAAGTTGCTTTGCAGAGGACATCGTTCAGCGCTCTCTACAAGCCAATGTCTTACATGGTCAAAAAGAAATGCGCGATGTTTAAAAATGGAAAGAAAAAAATAATTTATTTTTTTAGACTGGCTAACTTGTCTCTTTATCACATTATGATTTCCTTCATGAATGCTCTTTGGAATTGGAGAAGTAGAAATCTGATCCAAAAGTACTCAGAAGCCTTTAGCAGCTACTGTAGAGCTGATTGTTGGATATGCTTAGGTCCAGGTATCTGAAGATGCATCTTGATATTCTTCAGTCAAGCTTTAAATACAGATATATAATTTTAAAAAAATAGCCTCACATCAAGGAAAGGAGAAGAAAGTAATGAAGTGTGATCATTTGCTGAATTTCAACCTTAAGTCATGGTTAGACCTGATCACATACCACTGAAAATGTCAACTGTTATTGTTGTGTGAATAAGTTGTGTGAATTTTTGTGGAATTGGCATGCCCATGCATCCAAAATGTCATGGGCTTGAGGATATAGCAATGATAAAAATGCATTAGGGAATTCATAAATCTGTTGAATGGGTTTGTGGTTGGAAATCTAGAACACTTAGCTGCACCTGAGCAGAGACTGGTACACTCTGTTTATTGTTCACTGCCTTCAAAAATTTCAGGTAGTGTTCTCCTTTAAAAAAATACTTTCAAACTGGAAAAAGCACACTGTCTTGGGAAGATCATTTAAAAAATAGTGATACACAAATCTTTTTTTTTTCTCAGCTAAGACAAAATCAATTTATTACCATATATTATTTCCATATATATATTCCAAACAATAATTGCATGCAAACTTGCTTTCTTGAATTCTGAGATCAAGATGAAAATTTTCTTACATTGTCTATTAATCACACTTACTGGAACAGCTCTTCAGGAGCTAGGGCTTATATTGTTCATACCTGCGTATTAGATGAGCTGTAGTAGAGTTAGTCATAGACGTTGAGCATGAAAAACTCTGGACAGCATGTATTTTAGCTAAAGGGGACATGAACCCTTAGCTTCAAAGGAACAAGCATCAATACCTATGTTTAAATCTCTAAAAAGCAATCTTTTACCGAGGACAGAATTAAAATCTGAGACTGGAAACCCTACAATTGCTGACTGATACACAATGGCTACTGTAGAAGAACCTTTTTTTATTTTAAATTCAGAGCTTTTTAGATAATTTATCAGCCCGATTTCGACCCATCTTTTTCAGTATGGAATTCCAAGTTAGACTTGAAAAGCTTGGAAATACTCTCACAAATTTCTTCTGTTTCATGTTAAATATCATGATGAAACATAGCGTTGAATATGTTTATTTGCTCTGTTATTTTCAAGATATGCTGTTAAAGAGTGGCTGTTCAGCTAACCATGTGACAAACAATGCAACATGTGACAGAATATAGGGAAATGGAGAACAAGATGGAAGTCTGGACAGAAAAGATCAAATACCTGATTTTATTTTTTAATAGCAGCACACATGAGAGATTTCTTTAAGAGAGCATTGCAGCAGAGAGGAGTAGGAGGAGAGGAAGACAGAAGGCCCTGGAAGAAAGTGGAATCAAGTTTCTGAAAACTGCAGCCTTTACAAAGAAGGTTCTTTAGATACAAATAACATGCAGGTTTATAAAAGAGAGAAGCGGGTTTAGAATTAGGAACTCGGAATACCAGCGAGCGTCCGACAATGAATCTTTGCAAAGAAAAATACCTATTGCTGTAGGGAGCTCCAGTTGAGCCTTGAAAGTACAATGGAGAAAGGACAGATGTGAAAAGACAAGTCTATTCTTCTTCCATTCAGGAAAGGACTGGCCTTCTCTTCTGACAACTGTCATCTCGGTTTGTGCAATGTAGCCCTTCGTGAGACCTGGAAGGATGCTTGATGGTAAACTGTCTTCAAGAAAGAACAGTTCATTACAAAAAGCTTTAGAATTTGGGCCTCCTTAACAGCCTTTCAGATAAAAGGGACAGACCAGTCTTTCTTATATGATTTAAGTACGAGTGTGATCACTGAATAGATCTGCAGGATGGCAACAAGGACAGAGATTTATATAAGAGCTTTAAGAACAGAGGTTTATAATTAATTAGTCAGCGGTGAATCAGTGGAGCATTGGGAAGGAGAAGTAAAGGAGAGACCCACAGTGCTGCTTGCAGGTTAGTGTGAAGTGAAGGCTCTTGGGGTGTCGGCCAGACTGACAGAGTTCTGCTAAAAGGAAAGAAAAAGCATTAACCTGTGTTCATGCCTGGATTTAATTCCATAAGACACCGCAGGACCTAAAGCAAACCAGTGGGGACCTAAGGTACATCAAGTAACATTTAACCAGTTGTATGTTCTTTTTATGACTTCTGTTTGTGAGGGAGATAAATGCTTGTCTTAGCAATAAAACATTTCCCCTGATTATAGCAAATGGTGTTTCTTTTCCCTCACAGGATGTAACAGGAATATCAATGTTTTATATCTCATATTAAAAAAGCCCAAGTTTGATAAAAAATGAAATATTTAGTCGAGTTGTTATCCCAGGTAAGGTAAAGTACTATTGTACAAAGTCATAGGCACAGAACTGTAAGTGTGGGAAATTCACTCACTGTGCATCCAACCAAACTTGTGCATACTGCATCCAAAATCCAGACCAGCTTGGAAAGTCTAGGGAGCAGGCTTTCGTAAACACCACTAAATCTCTAAGTGAAGCCAGGTGATACATTTTATCAGAGGTAACAACCATCTCAATAAATGCAGAAACTGGAATTTTAAATTAGGACATGGAGTTATAAAAGGGGGTGGGGAGGAAAGCAGCTGAGAGAGTGAGAAAACACAAGAGAACTGGCTCAGAAAAATAATCTGGGGAAGTGTGTCCACTTTTTCTAACATTTCTAATCACTAACTTCTCCACAGTTGTGTGGGTATCTGTGAAAGCAGAATTTGTCCCCAACAGAATTTGAATAGTGGTGTTAAGCAGATGTTTTATTTCAGGAATGTAAATATGTAAAATAGATATGCCAAAATATTTTCTTTGATGTGGAATAGTAAAAGCAAAAGAAAGAGTGATAGCAGCTTGCCTTTCCCTGCTGCATAGTGAGCTGCAGTTTTGCATTTAGTTGTATAGTTGCACGGCTTCTGCAGGAAAACTTTTCCAAGCCTGCAGAGTTTCCAGGAACTCGGGTCTTTCCTTTTCCTGGGCTGTGACAAAAGCACACTGTCGCAGCATGTGCTTCCTGCCTGTCCGGCAGAGACACCTGTGCTAGCGCAGCCAAAAACCACCGCGGCATGGGAGGTTGGCTCAGTGGAGGAGGTCTCTCCCTCGGGTGGCTTGGAGCAGGGTCCTCCCCTCCCGAGCACACACCTGCAAGGTGAGTGCCCTCCTCACCAGCCTGCTGCGCTACTTCTTCCGGACAAGGGCAGCCATCGGCAGACTCTGGCGTTAGATGGCAACAGCAGGGAGAGTTTTGGATGGGTCTCTGAGTAACCTGCTCTGGTTGGAGATGTCCCTGCTAATTGCAGGGGGCTTGAGCTAGATGAACTTTTAAGGTCCCTTCCAAGCCAAACTATTCTCTGATTCTGTAAGACCGTGTGCATGGGACGGGCGACTGCAACCCACTGGGGAAGTGCGCTTGTGGGAACCTAAGGTACCCCGGTCTGCTCTGCAACAAGAGATTAATTGTGTCTATGCGGTAGGATAATGCCAACAGGAGGAACTGAAAGACCGGCAAGACAGTTCTTCTTGTTTCAAGGAAAAGACTCAAAGTTAAACATTTCATCTTATGTTTTAAGATGAGTATTTTCAGAAAAAGAATAAAGACAGCCAGTGAAGAATTGGCAGTGGATCTCCTTAAAGATAGTTCTTAGAGTTTTCTTACTGACACCCTAGAAATATTGTATCTCATTGCAGTAAATATGAAATTTTCTGTCTGTTTGTAGGGGAGCATGTGCTATGTTTCATGAGGTCTGTACATTCCCTAACTTTCCCATTTTGCTGCAAGTCTAGTTCCTACTACTTCTCAAAACACTGGTTTCCAAATACCTGATTATATTCTTCAGCTATAAGCAGAGGTTTCACATATATCAAGGCAGTGTTTTCACGGGTGCATACTTCTGAATGGAGGTGTTTACTGCTGTTTCAAATGTGATTTCACCACAAAATTAGACAGAGTATTTTTCAGGGTTAATTCTTTTGAAATAAGATTTGTTGTAGTGGGTTTTGTTGGTGGGTTGGTTGGTTTGGTATTTTATTTTTCAGGTTTGTTTTTTTTTTTGTTAGAATGACATTTACAGCAGCCAAGACCTATCTGGCACAGAAGACGATTTTTTAAATATCATATTAGTGGAATATTGAAAGAGAGCATGGCATAGTTTGGTCAGGGACTGTCTGGGATGAAGCACATGCAAAGAGCTGATTGCTGGGCTGATGGCAGCCAGCTCAGGTTTGGCATTTCATGATGCTGGTGTCCTTCAGCGCTGCCTTGAGTGGAGTCCAGCAAGCTGCAAACAGAGATCCCAGCCTGCCAATGCTCTCTCTGCACTGCTTTTAAGGTATAAAGTATAATATCATTAAAAAAAAAAATTGGATGTAATCTGTATTTTATGGAATATACATGAAGTTCAAGGAACAGATTTCAGGCATTGTATATTGGCATGGTTTATTTTATTTCATGTTTCATCTGTGCACTGAATTTGATATACTGTGGTTTTACATTTGTGCTAGTTTACATTAGCTGCAAATGTGACCTCAGAGTGTTTATATGTAACGTACTGAAGCCTTTCAAGTTGACAATTACCAGGATGTTTCTTGTGCTGCACTACAATTGAGAATCACAGATTCTACAAGATAAATTTATGTAGGATTTTGTTTGGCTAGATGTTGCAAAACAGTAAAACAGTTAGTTTAGCTTATCTCCTCACATGTCTTCTGCTATGCCAGCTGGAAATTTTTCATTGGTAAAAACTTGTTTCTTTTTAAAAAAGTCTGTCTTCCATTTTTGTGAAAGTGAATAATTGTTTCCTGAAGACTAATCCCACAAATGTTTATATTCAGTAAAGTCACTCTGACCTCTAATTTCATGGACTCTTGCCAGTAAAAAATTAAAAACCTTACAGATCTTGAAAATCTTGCAGAAGCAAGGACAACAAATTTAAGTATCAAAAGATGATACAGTTATGTGGAAGTATGGAGCCTCTGTTTTTATAGTAAAATTAGATGCTTTAAGTTTTGCCTAGTTCCCTCTCTCTCCTCCAAATGACAGAACTGAGCTAAACTAAATATTATCATATTTTTTTAAATATTGCGTTTTACCATACATCATACTTTCCAGATGATCTAACGTCCTTTAGAAGTCACTGAAAATATGGCTGTGATAGCCTACGTTCTTGGAGAACGCACATTAAATTGGAAGGTAAACATATTTTACTAACCACAGCTTGCACTGCTGCTAAATTAAAGACCTTTTCTTATATTTTAAAAGATAACCCAATGTGTTAGCATTTTTGCATATTTAAATGCTTGTGAAAGTCTGGACGATGAACACCAGCCCTTTTAGCCATATTAATTTCTTACACTGTCTTTGAAAATCCTTTGTGAAATATTTACAGAATAAAAAGGAATGTAATACTTTTATATGGTTACCAAACCTCCAAAATTCACCAGGATTGCTGAAACTCTGAAACTCTGCCTTCACACTGTGCCTGTATACACAAATGCCAAAATAATGCAGAAGACTGCGTGTGACATCGTAGCAATGCCGCAGCTATGTCACATCAGAGACTCTGAGCTTTGCGGTACCTTTGCAGCCACATCAGAGTCACAACAGATAACAGTCAATCTGTAGTGGAAGCACACCACAGACACTTCACATTCATAATGCACCGCAGTCACCTATTAGGACAATCATAGACACGCTAGAGTATCATTACTTGCCCTCTAGTAAAATTTTAGTTGCATCATGTAGTATTCATGTCAGTCCTACGGGTTAGAAGGTTTTACTCAAATTTCCTTGGTTTTGTTCCTCTGTAAATAGAGTCAAAAGCCAGGTAGGAATATCTTTCTATATAAACCTGTTTTATTACATGTCATTCTGGATTTGTTTACAGAAGAGACATTTCTATTTCAAGAAGTTTACAGAATAATATAGTGACTTTTTTTCTCCCTGTATACATTTAGATTTGTTTGTTTAAACAAAAAAAACCTCACTGCAAAATGTTATCAGAAATTGGATATCTTTAATATAATAATTGGTGTTGAAGGCCTGAGGTAGAATATTTACATTTTTCAATTTTATTCCAAAATTAGAACTAGCAGTGTTGTATCTAAATATTTTGCATATTTATTAAAAATTAAAATATACCATTGTTTTTTTCTTAATGATCTTTTAAAACATTTATTGTTGGAAAATGCCCACCAGAATGTAGTTCTGTGTTTTAATGGTGGTGTAAGTTTCATTGACTACAAGTTCTGGAATATCAGTATAACTAATATTTGAACCACACTCATGCGATGTAATTTAGGATTGCATCATCCATTTCTTTTCAAGTGTGTGCAAAGATGAAATAGCTCTGCACGAGATGTGTATAACGTACTCTGCCTCGCAGTGTGTCATCTGAGTTATAAGATACATGCTGCCTATGGATCCAGCAGCAACTGTGTTTTTTCTGTCTGTTTTAGGATTTCTTTTTGCTTTGGGGTGATTTTATCTGAATCTGCAGCTGAAACTTCAGGAATTCAGAAATTTGTTCAGAAATAGGGATAAAACTGGATCTTTGTGGTTTTCAATGTAATTAGTGTGCAGAAACTGATTCACGTGGACCAAGACATACAGATTCAGAGCTAGAAGTGCATTCAAATGTGGTACTAAGGAGCTGATAAGAGATGGAAAGCATGATTTTTCTGTGTTTTAATTTATGTTGAAAATTTGACACTTGTAAGCTGAAGTTGCCATTGTACAGTATCATGTACGACCCATCAGTGTTCTAGCATGTACTCCACCAGCTCTTGGGGGCTGCCCACTTTAAGGAGCAGCTCTACCTTATCCTCTCTAGGAACAGGCAACATTCTTTCACCAATGGATTTTTTTTTTTTTCTTTTGACTGCATAAAATAAAAATTTCCCTGGCAAAGTCACACACAGTTGAAAACACAGTGATCGCTTTTGTACAAGGTTTTGAAATCTTCCTAAAAATGTAAACCAGAACTGCATGTCTGTCAGAGCTCCACAGGACAGGGTAAACAATTCCTAGAGAGAGGTCATCCTCTTTAGTGCATTACACAGGTCTTGGAAGATGTTTTGTAGCAACTGATCGTATTGTGTGGAACCCAATTTGTGGAGTCACTCTTTCAATCCCGTAGGATTTTCCACGGAGTCTGTTGTTCAGTGCAAAGAGCCCGGTGGTGGTTCAGCCAGAAAGCGAGGGTGGCTCTCGCCCCACGCTCTGTTCCCCCGTTAATGACTGGGTTTTCACGTCTCTCGCGTCTGTCCCAAGGGAGGAGCTCGTGGGAACGAGGGGGCAGGTCATTCTCAGCGACGGGCTCCTGGCTCGGCATCTCGCTTCTGCCAGAAATCTGTCTGAGCCTGAATCTGGCAAAGTTTAGGAAGCGGTGTTAAATGCACCTCTTTGTTCGAGGCTTCCACTAACGGCAGGCACAGGAATTTCGCTTGGCAATTGGTATCCTGGCTACCCTTTTCAGGGTACTTCTATAGCTGCTTCAACAGCTAGGAGGGGCATGGAGCAGTTTTTGTGGTGATTTAGGTTAAAGGTACGCTATGTAAAATACATCCAGGTGATACATCCATCAATTTTCCTTGATGATTTAAATGTGTTTGTGTATCTATAGGATAATGATTGACTGGTTTCTAATTCTAATTAAAACGAGAACCTTTAGTTCATATAATTTTAGAAAAATATTAAGCCTGAAAAATACGCAGGGGAATAAGATCTGTATGTAGTAGGTGAGCAGTTTACAGACTTTTTATCATGGTGTATTTTCCTTTATTACTTTGGATAAGCGTAACTCCAAAGTAAGGAGAGAGCAGAGATTTTTGAAAACAAAATTTATTGTTTAGCTTTAGCCTGAGGAACAAATGTGAGAATTGGGCATTTGATGTCGATTTTCCTTTATAGCATACCCTCTGGATTTAGATGCTGACTTCCATAGTCAAAATGTGTACAATTTTTTGCACAGGACAGACTTTCCTATGGCTAAAAGCATGGTAGCGATTCGATACCGAACAATAGCTCTGAGGGCGCCAGAGCCCGCCTTGGGCATTAGCTAATCCCATTGCCAGAAGGACTGCTAGTTTAGCCCTTTTCAGAAATGAGCTGATGTTTATCTCAGCAGGCAGAAGAGCATTGCCTGTAGGAAATTCTGTACAGTGAATGAGTGCATTGGGGTCTAGACGCTACAAAAGGCCCTCATGGAGGAGTGCTGGCATATGTCTTTTCCAAATTCTGACTGACTTAGTCAATTATATTACTATTTGCTAGTATTTCACATCTGCTGGGCACTGTTATCTGCGCACATAGACAGTGCTTTCACCTAAAAAGCTGCTGCTACTGAAATTAATGTAATTCTTTTTGCATACTGTTGTTGCTTGCTTACTCTGTTGTCACTTAGGTGTACTGAAAGGTGTTCATGCATGAGCAGCATTTGTTCTATTGCTTGGCATTTGTGTTTGTCGGGATAAGGCCCTCTGACTAAACAGCATGAGAACTGAGAATAAGACCTTAGTTCCTATCTATGGCTAGATATGAGTCCCACCATTCCCTGTCCCCAGTGTGTCTATCCAATAACAGCTGGGTAATTCCTTACAGCTCTTGTGGCAGAACAAGATCCTGGAGACTGATGTTGAGGAGAGGAGGAAGGAGGAGAGAGAAGTAGAGGGACTTTAATATTGCTACTGTTGGCAGAGAGAAAACACCACAGGTAGTGCTGAGAGGTCAGACAAACATGATAAGTGTTTAAAATTTCCGTGATGTTGAAGAGGAGCTGCTTGAACTTTGCTGTACGGGTAAAGGAAAAGGCAAGCAAGAAGGAAATGTGTCTGGGTGACAGGGAGCTGACATATCTGAAGTGACAAGTGAGTGGCTGAGTTAGTGGTTGGATCACTAAGGGTGGGTGGAACCAGATTTTTTTTTCTGAAGGTACAGGGAAATGGCTTGGAAAATAACACATCTCAAGCGTGCATCCCCTGCAACTCCTTTCCCAGCTTGAATCACAAAAGAAAGTTCAGAAATCAGAGAACAGGTTCTTGTACTGTACTATTTCCAACTTAACTTAAATTGAAGAACATTTGCATGTGTCAAGTCCTCATGAGGACTGCAGCACAGCTGTTCAGAATCAAGTATCTTTAGATGTCTTTAATCTTGAAATATTCACACATCAAGAAGCAAATGATGAAATCAAATTTTCTCACTGTGCTTACATCCATTTTTAAAAAATGTTTTTTCCCATGCTTTGTTGCTTTTCCAGCAGCCTTTTGTGAATACTACCTTGCCCTCAGATCACAAGAGAAGTGTTCTGCTGAACTCCCCAAATACGTCCCTTCTCAAATTTGACTCCATCCCTATTGAATATAGGTACCCAAAGGATCAGTGTGCCAAACCACTTGTTTTCATCTGTGACTGGCAAAGAGATTGTGCCCAGTCCTGCTGAGTTAAATTCTTGGTCACGTTTGAACACAGTTGTGGTAGTATGGGTCCTTCTGAGGACAGAAGCCTCATGTCCAGGATACCAGGTTTGTTCAAAGGGTCCCAGGTGTTTAGCAACTAGCAGCTGGGACACTTCTTACTGCATTTCCACCGCTGACTTGCTCCTTGTTAGAGACAGAATGTGGTTCAAAGTCTGCCAAGATTTTCACACCTTTCCATGGATGCATATTTGCTACTTTGGGACCACGTCTTGCTGTGTGTGATCTTTCATTCTCCACTGTTACAAGGAGAAGGGAATCAGACTGGGGGTCTTGTGATGCTAGGAGGCAAAAACTTCATAAGAGCCTGGTGAGAACTGCAGAATGCTTGGCTGGGGTGGCTTTGTCCCCTGCGCAAGATGGCTCACCAGAATGCCAGTCTGGTCCTTGTTGGGGAAAGGAAGATAGAGACAGAGACCGCACCATGAAGTCTGTTATCAACCTGTTTACCTACTTGAGTTAGCAAAATGTTATGACAGTGACGTTCCTAAATAGCAATGCTTCTATTTAGCTCGTTTCAAACAACTTGAAGGATTTCTTCTTTTTAATTTGTCAGTACCTCTTTTTAGGTTGCCTTTGTTACTAATTCTTATGCTGACTAACAATGCTAACAAAGCTTTTTACATAAAGCAAGCTGTCTTACGACTTGATTTTTTTTCTTCTGAATTATACATTTTAATTAGTAATAAGTGTTGTGAATGAAGATAATTGAAACATTTCGTCATGACATACTTAATTCTTAGATCTGAGATGGACCCTGGGGAAAGAGTATGAATCTAGAGTTAATGGCATAAACACATCCTTTTGCTTTAATTGTCAGAAAACAATTTCATGATTTCTGGTTTAGGGAGTCTTCAGTTATACACACATTTAGAAACATTTGTATTTGACCGAAGTTTGTGTGTGTGACAATGCAATTGTCTGGTTGCATACATTCTCATCTGTTAAATTTCATATCATTTCTCTAGGATCTCGGTCTAAAGGTTTTTTCTCTTGTCGTTCTTTGGGCTTAATTTTGCTTTGGAAAATCAAACTCTGTGCTCTTTTTGTTTCACACCCTGTCATTTAGAATCAGACAACAATAATTCTGGAATTGGAATGTGCTTTCTGTTATCTGGCTGATTTTGATGGATTGTCATACGTCGGTTTGACTTTGCAGGGGTTGAATATAGCATTAAAATGTTTTGAGCAGTTAACTGAACAAACATGCCATGGAAACTAGAGAGAAAGGTCACTGGCACACAGTTCGGTGAACAAAGCTTTGTAGGTGTTTTTTTTTTTTATAACTTGAGAAAAGCGTTGAAATAGTCTATTGTAACACAGTTTGCAGATTGCTGAATTATGTACTGTACACATGGTTAACGATTTATGGGGCCATGAGTTATTTAATCGGGTAATGCATATACTTTGTATGACAAGCAAGCAGATGAAAACTCTGAACAGAAGAATTTGTTCATCCTCTGAATGGCAAGCATTGTACACTGTGCTATCAGAAAATAATATGACTTTTTCCAGCCAAAAGTTGTCATTTCCAGTGGCTATTGTCTCATCTGAAAACATCAATTAAGCAAAAATGTGTAATAAATGGTGTCGTTCTTTTGGGGTGTGTTAAACAAGTGCAAGGCAAAATCGAGTGATCTCAGATCTCTGGCATCAGGCTCGTGAGTTGTCATTGTTATAAATTCTGATGCTTTGCAGAAAGGACACAGCCTGCAACAAGATATTTGGTTTTAATACCTGCTGGAACTGAAACGTGTTCTTGCTGTACAAGAGATTTTAATCATAATGAGTGGAAGGTAGTAGATAGCTGTAACGATGTGTTGCAGCATAGGATATAAAGGGTAAGAGTAACCAAGGAAAAGCATTGTACTGTTCACAACAGAGTGGCTTTTTCATGGTGTTGGCACAGCACTTAGCACACTGTGGCTCTTATTCTGAATTGGGATTTGTTGGTTACATAAAAATGAAAGGAAAAGAAAAGGAAGAAAGAGGTGACAAGCATGATGAGGTGGGAAAATAAAGGAACTGATTAGAGAGGAACAGAGGTAAGGTGCAGATGGGGGAAGCAAAGCAAGTCTCAGAAAAGAGATGTGATGTGATGTGATGTGATGTGATGTGAGGAAGAACTTTGAAATTCTTATGGATGGTGAAAAGCCTTAACCCTCAAAACTGTGCCAGACAGAAAGGGAAGATCAGCTCTGACTGCTACAAAAGGCCCTGATTTTTGATGTGAGAGTGGTGGACATGGAGGAGTAGAGTCTTGTCCCACTTACTATTCTTCAGTGTCCATCCCAGCAACTAGAGCCACAGATCAGATCGGATAGGATGACAAGAAGTCCTTTAAGAGTAAAAACAGAGGCGTTGTGTCAAAGAAGGCGTCTCCAAAGGAAATAAAGCAGTATCACAGGCTTGGACCCTTCCGTGTACCCCGGAAGAGTACTCTTGGGGACCCTTGAGGGCTGATTACACATAAGAGCGATGGATATAACTGGGCATTCAGCCTGTTGTAAACTGAGACAGTCTGAATGACACGTTCTAGATGTGAATAGCATAGCAAGAGCATCGCTGAGCACTTGTGCTCATCTAGAACTAGAGAGCTGCACTGAAATGACTGACTGTCATATATAGCAGCGATGCTGAGGGACCTGGGCTTGTTCAGCCTGAAGAAGAGAAGGCTGAGAGGGGACCTTTTAAATGCTTATAAATATCTGAAGGGTGGGTGTCAGGAGGATGGGGCCAGACTCTTTTCAGTGGTGCCCAGTGACAGGACAAGGGGCAA
>Ga0065711_1046682_pt1 | contig 12752 bp, 3 predicted proteins | sample Hoacrofraction12_FD_59098 | JGI IMG/M metagenome (GOLD analysis project Ga0065711, IMG submission 59098) | Hoatzin crop microbial communities from Cojedes, Venezuela - Epithelial fraction 12 v2 (version 2) | ecosystem: Host-associated > Birds > Digestive system > Esophagus > Crop | place...
CTCCCTCGACCTGCTGGCCACACTCCTCCTAATGCATCCCAGGATCCCATTGGCCTTCTTGGCAGCCAGGGCACACTGCTGGCTCATGGTTAACCTGTCGTCCACCAGGACACCCAGGTACCTCTCCACAGAGCTGCTCTCCAGCAGGTCCACCCCAAGCCTGTACTGATGCATGGGGTTGTTCCTCCCTAGGTGCAGGACAATGCATTTGCCTTTGTTGAACCTCATCAGGTTCCTCTCTGCCCAACTTTCCAGCCTGTCCAGGTCTCGCTGAATGGCAGCACAGCCTTCCGGTGTATCTACCACACCTCCCAGTTTGGTGTCATCAGCATTACCTTCCTTTATGATCTATCTCTGCGATCAGTTCCAGAGGAGTCTTCTCAATGGTCTTTTAAAAGGAGGCGAGATTGAGTACACATGGGTAGGTCTGAAGAGCATTGCAGTGGACTGAGTTAAACCATGCTGTTTACAAACAATTAGCTGACTGTCCAGGATGGTCCAGTGGTCAAGGAGAGGGAGGCTTAAGCTTCTTGGAAATGAGCTAACTCTCTGCCTATGGGGAACAGAACTGTGGCAGCCAGGTGTATGTATGACCTTCATGTGAAAAAAGCTTTATCGGGGAATGATACTGCTTTGGAGTCCAGCCCTGGCACTTCCTATCTGCTGCAGAAGCAGAATATGCAGTGCCAGGGTACCAGAAGACCAGTCTTGTCCTCTCACCTGGGAGTCCTGCAGGATGAAGGGCCAAGCACTGAATCAGAGTTCTGAGATTTCACGTGTTGGTACAAATAAGCTTAAAGCACATTATTGGGGTTGAGGCTTGGATAAGCACTGTTTGAGTATGGTTAGTTTGTGTCAAATAGTAGTATTTATTTTATGTTTAAAGATCCTGTTTGTACTGCTGTAGGTGATGCTCGGGACTTGCAGAGGCCACCACCGACCTAGTTTATGCAGGTTCTGCCTTTAAAAGCTGCAGTAAGGTATCAAGACCTTGGCAAAAAAAAACCTCATGCATTTTTGTCTGGGAGGTGACCCAGAGCAGACTATCAGTGGAGCTGGGGCTGTGAAGGGCAGAATGGAAGTAACTGGCTTTGGAAGCCCTTGACGGATGGACTTAGTAACATACTGCTTATAGGCACCCTTCAAGCAGTTTCATGGTCTCTGGCTTCAGTTTGCATTTTCCATGAGATCTTGGCTGAGGGATCTTGAAAAGTCCACTTATAAGCGTGGTCAAAATGATTGTCTCAAATGATTATCCAAGGCACTCATTTCACCAAACGGTGCTGTTTGCAGTGTGGAAAGGGTCACAGACAGCTCAGGAATAATAAAGTGGTGGTATTATTCAACTGACCACTGTGCTGGAAAACGGATAGGTATACTTCACTAATTTGATCCCAGAAGGAAAACTTTTCTTGAATGCAGAGGCAGGTCAATACTATTCTTACTCTAATGGAGAACTGAGTGGGAAAATGAAACAAAGTGTGGAACAGTATTGAAGTGTTAGGCAAAATAAAACCTTGATTGTAAAAATCTGAACAAAAAGCCTGTTTGCCATCTTAATTTTTTCTCTTACATGTCTAGTACTTACAAGAAAACATATCTTTGTCCTTTTACATAAAATGAAACTAAAACATCCCACTACAGGTGTCTACTTTATTTCACTTCTATTTTTTTTTAAAGAGAAATTTATATCTCTCAAAATCTGCAGGGATAAAAGTTTAATTATGTCTTAGTTGCTTGCTGTGATTTTGAAATCAGTGCTTTAGTCTGAATAAGCACTTGGTGGGTTATAAAATGACATGCTGAATATTTCTATTTCTCTTATTAAAATCTGGTTTTTGTAAGGTAATTGGCAATAATGGATTTGACACTGGATTAACAGAGGTGACCTGAAGTTGGTATGAAGAAGCTATTTTTTTAAAGAAATGAATGAATGAAATGAAAAAAAAAGGACCATACTGTGGAAGAAAATATACTTGCAGCAGTAAGGATTTATCCACTCATGTTTTGCATGCCAACAGAGCTGCAGATAAAGGTATGTGCATAAGCTAAAACCTACATAAGCATTTTTTATCCTGGTAGAATTTTATGAAGAAAATGATGCTGGACTTGTAGAAATATTGGTTTCTCTAAGCAATAAACTCATACAGAAATAGTAGTTTAGACACAATTCATGTGAATAGATCAGTCCCAAGAACAATAGCCTTTGCTCCCTGATGGAAATGAGAGATGAAAGTGGAGGTCAACACTGAAATTCTGGGGTGTTTCTGGACTACAGCAAAAAGAGGGACAGAAAGCAGGGACAACTCTGAGGAGAGACAGTGATATTGCTAGCAGGTGGTGGTTAGACAGAAAAAATGGGGCTTGATGCAAGTGATTTGGGTAGAAATTAGCTTGCAGAGTCTCGGTGGAGCTTACTTCATGGTAGACAAGGATTTGATGGCAGCGTCTACCTCTACAAATATTCTTGTTCTGTGACCTGCTGGTTGGGGCTGACGTGGCCTGTTGTTTAGACTATACATGTATGTGTTTCTGTCATATCATATGCTTGTACTGTTCCACAGTGAACCCAAATCCTGCATAGGGCCTCCACTACTACTGCCAAATCCTTAATTAATTAATAGATCTTTCTTTGAATTAATTTTCACAAGGAATTTTTTAAGGAATGCTTCTGGGCTTGTGAATAGGCCCCTCGCTTTGCCTCCATTGCAGATACTGTCCTCAGAGAGATGGAAACAGGCATGAGTGTGTTCAGAAAGATTTCTTTACCCTGCGAGATGGTACTTCCATCTAAGGAATTAGACAAGCTTTTTCACCGTGAGTTCCCAGCCCTGGACATAACTAAAAACGTACTTTAAAGATGGAAATAATCTCTGTGATTCCAGAGTGTGAAAACCAGATTCTCTAGGAACTACTGCCCAGAAAGGATGAGAATCATCTGTACCACGCACTGCAAGTCTTGTTCCAGCTCCAGATAAAAGCTGGAGAAACGGACAGGCTTCACATACACTTGCATAGCCATTTGCTTCATCTCTGATTCTCCATCAGATCAACTGGCATTTAGCACATCTCTGTTAGTGCGTTCCTTCCTATTATACAGGTTGACTCAGATAGACTGGGAAATGCAAAGATCGAAGACTGTGAGACTTGCTTCTGACCAGAAAGCTTTTAGGGTTTAGCTTCCTGCTGAGTAATACTGAGAGATGAAGAATCAATCGTGCTAACTGCTTTAGGGAAAAATATCTAATCATTACCTCAAAACATTTTCTTCTTGACTGGGGCAGAGTCTTTCTTGTAAAAACTGAGGGAGAAAACAGGAGGGGGAGCAAGATAGTAACACTCTCAAAAACATGTAAAGAGTCGTTCACTAGCCGTGGTAAGTACTGTAATACTTCTCTCAGATCTCTGTAACTCTTCTGTAACACAAACAAATTCAGCTTCAAATCAGTCTCTGCTAGATGGAAGCCAGTTTCCTTGTAATGTCCTGTGTGTCTGATCTCCAGTTTATTTATATAAACATATTTCTATCTTGCATCTTCTGTTTTGATCTTTAGAACTCACTGACAACCATTTACCTAATGACTGTGTGTGAGCAATGTAGCACAACATTCATGGCAGGCTGATAAGGGTGGCAGTCAGAACGGCAGGTGCGTATCCATCCTACCAACCCAAACAACATAATAGATGGCGACGTGAATATCCCAAGTTCTCTTTTGTTAGGATATTCTTATTAAAATATCTTTATTAAGTAGTGTTTTACAATAACAACAATAGCTTTCTTTTGGAAGGGCTTGGAGGAGATACGATAGCCATGAAAAGAGTAGAAATAGAAGAGTGTTGTGGGATCCCAGGACTACTTGACTGCTAGAGCAGAAATATAGAGTTGTCTCATCCACCAGTGCAAAGTAACTTCAGTCAAGCAATGATAATTTGTGCCAGCTGGGGTTTTCTTACTTCCTGGTAGGCCTTTGTTTTGGGTTGTGCATTTACACATCTGGTTTTTATGTGTTTACTGAATCGTGTATGGAAAGATGCATAAACTGGGCAAAGAAGAAGAGAAATCACCTGCTAAGGGCCATGGGAGGGGGCATCACAGAGGGTTACATCACCGTTTTCAGCTCTCTTGCTTTTTCTCACAGCATCCTCTTGCAGTTCTTTGTCTCCTTGCTGACTTCTCTAGTTGAGCTGTAGGTTTGTAATCTCTATTTTAGAGCTGATTAAGTACTAGCAACTGGAAGTTCTGTATGCTTGCGGAGCTTGAATGAATCTTGGGATTTGGCGCAGAATTACTATAACAACCACAAAGGAGAAATACCATAAATAATATATTCAGCACAGTTCATGGGTCAGTCTAAAACAGATGATTCTCTTTTTCATCAGTTGCTCTAGCTGCTGTTAGAAAGGTCTTAGGGTGGAAAAAAACATCCTTCCAGTTGACCAGTGGGTTATGGCCAGATTTCTTTCTCATTTAGTATTTCAGTGCCATACAAAACGACAGAGTTTTGTTAACTAGTTCACATTGACTCCTCTTACTTTATCTCCTCTGTGTCTGTGTTTCTGGCATGTTTTATGGTCTCTAGTCTAACACATTGGTCAAGTTGCAGACATGTATTGGAATTTCGAATCATTTTTATGAGCTCAGTGATTACAGTATGATCTTAGATATTTATTCACAGAGTCACAGAATCACAGAATCACAGAATCGCAGGGGTTGGAAGGGACCTCTGTGGGTCATCTAGTCCAGCCCCTCTGCCAAAGCAGGGTTGCCTACAGTAGGCTGCACAGGACCTTGTCCAGGCGGACAATTCTCTATATTGAGAATATAGAAATAAAAATAGGTGCATCAAGAAAGTAAAGGCAGACATGAAGTGAAAGAGCAGAGCCATTTTGACACTCAGGAATGGAGAGATACAGTTTTGGAGGCATATTTGAAGATTTGATTTGAGCATGGATTGCTTGAACACAGGATTTTCCTAACTGATTACTCTGAACTGATGCTAAAATAAGTGGGATAAACTGCTTTCCCTAGGGATGGCGAATATGGTGGTGTTCAGAGAACTTCTAATAAGGATGCAATTCAGGCCTCAGTGGGTGCATAGATAAGAAGTGAGGTATGCTGAATGTTAGTCTGTTTGGCCCTTCTAATAAGGTCAGGTTAACTCAAGTTCTTGTGCCTCTCAAAGGAATTTTGGGCCAAATGGTGTGGCCTCATATACACCATTTTGGTATGACTGAGATCAAATGATTCCTCTGGTTTACAATCAGTTCTAATTCTGATAGTTGCCTTTTTTTTTTTCAACAAGTATGTAATTCTTGCATTTGGGGGTTTTGTGAAACTCAAAATGGGAAAAAACATTCAGACAAAATCTCTGAGTTTTGATCTTTAGTCAAAAACTCATAGCACGTACAACTGTAAAGTTAAATCAAGAACGATCTCGTCAGGACATTTTTTGTGAACATAAACAGGAAGAAAAACTGGCTTTCATAACAGAAATAGCAGTTAGATGGGTAGTGAGAGAAGTCATAGTTTATGTTTGAATTCTGGTAGAATCAGTAATGGTTGAATTCAGTAGAAAAACGATAGGTCTTATACTGCTGATCAAAATTAATCAAGGAGTATATCTTCTATTCAAATTCCTAGAAGTCAATTATGTGATTTCTTACAATCTTGTCAGGTACTGTTACAGAAAGCTGAGCTTTTGTGACTATTCTAGACCTGTTAGATGTTACTGGGCACCCTGCCAAAGTCTCCTTTCTGTATGCCAAGATGGTAATTATTGACACTTCATAGGGAAAGGGTTTCAAGGAACTCACATCAATATTTCTTCCACAGTCAGAAACTGGAAATGCCACTACAGCAAAGAGATTCTGAAATCATTGGGGATTATATTCCTGGACTGAATGAAGACTAGAGAGCACTAAGAAAGTTAACCTCAGGCAGGCAAAACAAGGCTAGCGTGCAGATGCCTGGAGTGGAACTCAGGCAGTACTATTTGAAGAGAATAAATCTGGTGAGGAGGAGTGGGAGTGGGTGAGAAAACTTTGTATGTGCAACGTGTTGTCTTTTAGGATTGAAGGTGTATTATGAATCAAAATTAGTGCTCAGGAAGGGACTGAGAGGCTTGGCTCTGCATCTCAGGAGTAACTCACAGAGCTGAGGGAAGGTTGCACCGTGCACTAGGAAGATTGAAACCGCCACTTTCTGTGCTTTCAAGGTTTTATACCACATCTGTCTGTGGCACGTGACTGCTTATCTTGGTTTTTCCTCAGAGTCTCAGGAGTCAAATTAACTTGGGTTTGTAGATGAGGTTTTTAGGGTGGAGGAGAGTGCATAGATTTTAGACCAGGATGTGAAGTTTCTGGTCTTTCTGATCCCTTTCAGATGGGAATTTTAGCACTAATGGTTATGCTGGGCTCATCGTCTGCTTGTGAGAAATGTGTGTGTTCCACTACTGAGACTGACAGCTTCACAGAGGGGCATGGAAGATTAGATAGATTGTCATTACGAGTTCATACTTGGCTGGCCATGAGTCACAGTGATGAAGATTTCCCTCCTGCACTGTTATTTGAATGCTTTAGATACTTGTGTGTGGTTATTGCATCCTGCCCCCGCTCACTGCTTTGTCAAGATCCATGTGCTTAACATGATGCTGAACTCTTGTTAATCTTCCCTTGTGTATCCCAATGTATGTCACTTGTAATGCTAGCGAGCAATTCCATAAAAAGCAGAAGTCACAAAGTTTGAATTCCTACTGATTTTTGCTTTGCACCTAGGTCTGCTCGTTTCTGTTAAAAATTGAACTCTTATTTCAGTCTCTTTCTTGGTTAGGACTTCAGGAAGAGCTCTCTTAACTTGCCTGCCAAGTCCCAAAGACACTTACACAATTTTCAACTTTGTTTGAAGCTACTCAGCATGTTTAAAAGTTACTGAGGAGGGGAAGCAGACTGACAGACAGACAGGAGGCTGAAGAAAGCCAGTGAGTTGTATAAGTCTTATTTTTTTAAGAAACCCATAAAAAAAGTTAGAAGGAAAAATTTATGTGGTAACTGTTACATAGTTACATTTGTATGAGAGCTGTCACATTCTCGTCTCTGTGCAAACCATTTCAAGTTCTGCCATAGGTTCATCTTCATTGCAGTGCTAGCTCAAGCAGCTACACTGAACCTGTACCATTTCAAGACAGTTTAGCTCAAAGCTCAGACCAAGGAACAAGCAAGGCATAATATAAATAATTAACAACTCTATGTTTTAAGACAAGCTAAAACTGATGATGGGTTAGCCCAGAAATGCACCTTTACCTGCGGCGCCTCAGGAGCTGACTGCTGTGCAGCTCAGATGCCTGCACAGTGTGATGAGGAGGGTCAGAGGGGACAGAGACCCTGGCAGCACCTCAAGCCAAGCCACCCTCTGCCTCTGCAGCTGTATGCCAGCAGCTCCAGTTGTATGCTGTCAGCGGGACTGTTTGTATTAGCACAGGACAGTCAAGTCTTCACTGGTTTATGAGCTGGAAGGTCAGCTACACTTGAGCTTCAATCTACCGTCCCCTGCCCTCCATTAAGCTAGCTGCCTGGAGCTTAAAGCACAGTTTAATCTGTGATAGAAACTTATGGGTGTCTGCTCAGGGGCAACACTCAAGCTATACCTCAAACTGATTCGACAATCCCCATGCAACAGCAGAGGTTTCTTAAGCTAGGTACCAGATGCCAAGAATGTGTCTATGCAGCCCAGAATAGCTCTTTATGGTGCCATTGTAGGAGGCTAAAAAAGTCATAGAACTAGCCCAGGGATGTCTGTGATGGGAGGAAACTGGTTTACTGAAAGGGATCGTGCATGTTCTTATTTGAATGTAGCAAATGAGTGTATGGTAATCATTCTTATTGGTGCTGATAGCAACGATATTAATGTAGTTTAAAAGCCTCACTCACCGACTCTGTGAAAAGCTCTTACAAAAAAGCAGACAAGGGGGAGAGAAAGGTGGTGACGTTGTTGCTGCAGAAACGATGCCCAAGGGGACAAAAGCCTATGATGTCTGTAGTGCATATCTGGCTTGGTACTGAGCCCAGAGACTGAGTTGACTAGCTGCTTAGCTGGCCTCTGGTCCAGGCTGAAGAGCAGACAGTTGCCTCCTCAGCGAGGAGCCAGTAAGAAAGGGCTCCTCGGACCACCCCTGAGCTATAGGTTACCATCTCACATTCCCCTTTATTCAGCCTGACATCTAACAGGCTGGCTTGGGTCCTTGGTGATGGCCTAACTAACCTGTTTGACTTTGCACCAAAACAAGGGAAGGGCTAGCACCCAGTCTGGTGGAGACACTGTTTCAGAAGGTGCTTTCTGCTCAGCTCTCAGCCTGCCCGGGGCCATTTGCTCACACCGCAGCAGAGCCTCAGCTTTGCCCTGCTTTCCGGGCTTTCCAGTGGGCACCGACTCCTAGAAGGAGGAGTTCCAGAATGACGGGTGCTGAGATGCTGTGCCAGCCTAGACCGAGTGCCTGCCCAAGCTGGCAAAGAACATGTCTCACCCTGTGCTCTGCCTCCTGCTCCTCCCTCTGGCTGGTTTTTCCTCTCTCCTTTAAAATACACAGGCCTGGTTTTCCAAGCACAGAGTAGTAAAAAGTTTCTGTTCCTAAGTCCTTCTGAGACTCCTGACTTTGCACTGGGTTTAGTGGGAAGGTCACAGCCTAATGAAGAGATGGAGGCCTAAGTATTTTGTCTGGTTTGGAACTTCATGTTTGTGAGTTACTACCAACCACAGTAAAATCTAATGTACATCTGTATGTTAGGTTGCCATGCTGTTCTCATTAAAGTAATTAAAAGAGTTTGCACGTTAAACAAACAAACAAATAAAAAAAAGGTGCTAATCAGCTGTGTTTCAAAAAAAGTTGAAAGAAAAATGATGCTGTCTAAATGATTTGGAATAGTCAAGCCTATTCTGTTATATGTCTGTAGAAGCAGGATATAACAAAGGCAAAGATTTAAGGCAATTTTGACACCTTAAAGCAGAACTGTTAGCACTGCATAGACTTTCAAATCCAAAGAGGATTCAGCCTGCTCACTTACTGCCTTCCACATCTTCAAAGGACCACAGCTCTTTTTTAATCTTTCTGCTTTGCTGTGAAGCCATAGGAAGTTATTGACTTTACAGGCAGTTTTAGTACACAATCAAGCAAGAAAAAAATGCCGGTGTGCTCTGAGGCTGTGAGTTCAAATCCTCATCTCTTTGTGTCACTCCCCTCTCCGTGCTGAGGCAGAATTTAAAAGTGCAGAAAGATGGTGAGCTGTTATACAAGGTTTTGGTTTTTGACCCCCTTACTGAGCCAAAATTCTCCAAAGACTTTCAGGCAGGCTTTGGCTAACTCACATAGCTTCCAAGTGTAGTTGGAATAAGTTTTCCACGATAATGTTACTTGATTATAATTAGTTATAGTTTGAACTCTGGATCTGAGCTCTGACATTGCTCTTCTTGTAACAGCTCTGGAGTAAGTGGAGGCTGGAGGGTTTCCAGGGAGTACATGCTTGCTTGCTAGTCAGTGTCTGGACAGAGTGCTGCCTGCTTTCCTCTGAGGCCAAGTGTAAGAGCACTTAAATTTCCCTTTGCTTAATGCCAGAAGGTGCTGTTAGAACTGATGCTTAAATCACCAACCAGCTTGGCAATAGTGGAAAATGAGCTCAGACCATGTGTTTGAACAGGCTTTCCCTGAGCCCTGAGAGCACACATCTCTCCCTAGCTTCACTGGGGTGAAGAGATCAAGTTTCTTTGGCCACCAAGAAAGAGACAGAGGCAGAAAGCCTTAAAAACCTTGGAATGCTACTCCTAAATGGATAGAAGTGCTGTCTTTTAGCAGAAGCTTTTGATGAAGTCTAAATAATAAGGCATAAAAGTACATCAACTTAATTTGAAGGCATAAGGTCCTAAAAATATAGCAGTGATGACAAAGAGTTTTGGATGCCCCCATTTTAGGACATCCAACCTGAAACCTTTAAGAAAGTCTTGATTATGATGGGCTAGATGCTCTTGTAAAATTTATGTAGTGGGAAGCTTAAGAATGAAAAGTATTTTAAGCCTCTCATTATTTGGAAAGTCTTGAACTATAACATTAAGGAATTTATGAACTATGTACTGAATAACTGAGAAGTAAGTGTTCTGTGTTACTTAGGTCTTATTTAGCATTTGTATTCTCTGTTTAGAAGTAAGCAAAAACAGCATTAATTATATTTTCAAATGCTTCTAAATTTGGAACACGTGTGTATACTCATTGAAAACAATATGAATGAAGGTCTGAAAGTCTGTCTAAATATGTTCAAGGGATAAAAGCGTTAGTATCTACCTGAGCAATAGTTAATGTAGGAGAAAAATCATGATGAAATCATACAATGTCTGTCCTAATGGAAAGGAGGCACTTGGAAAGCACAGATACTTACAGAATCTACTCATGATAGCTCTACTTTCATGGCCTGAAATTATACTCTGCCTTCTATAAAAATGAAGAAAGCCCTAATGCTCTAACAGTAAGACAGAACATTTTTCCTGCTATCTTGAGAGCTAAGCACTGCAATGGCGAAGTTTTAAGATGAAAATTTGATATAGAGCTGATTTGGGCCCAAGGACTTGCTGTCCTCTCACAGGCCTTTGCAATCTTAATTTCTGGGTGTTCTCTGACATGCCATGAGAAACTCAGAGGAAGGAGTTCAGTTAGACCTCTTGTTTTCTCTCTTTTGTAATTTTTCACGTGTTAAATTCGTAAGGAGGAGTTGAATGAGAACAGAATAGTGCTTGGCTTTGTAAGCTTAAAAAGATTGCATTTAGTGAGCTGCAAATTAAACAGTTTGCCATATGAGAAAGTAATCAAAAATACTGTGTTAAATGTTATCAGGATGGATGCGGGCTCAGTTTGAATGAGGTAAGAAGCTGTATGGCTGTGCTATTGACACATTGTGGACAGGGAGCACACGCGTGAAAGCTATTGAACACTGGTAAACAAAGGTGAGAGTATGGTCTCATTTGTCCCACAGTAAATGCTTATTTGTTTACTTATACTTTCAGAGTTTTCTTACAGACCAGGACATGATTTCTTCAACCTTCATGATCATCTGCATCACATCTTTAGATATCTTGCATTTCTGGAGTCCATTTGTCCAAAAAATTACACAGTTTTTTCCCCTTCTTTGGAAGCAGCAGAAGCTAGAAGTCTAACACAATATGCTCATCTATGAATTTCTGGTGATTCAATTTAAGATATCAAAACTTTATCAGCCTTTGCCATCCTGTAAAGAAAGGGCACCAGCTGTGTCCTTCTGCCCTCTTTCACTGTTAGCCTTGCATGCCAGCCTTCTCACTTGCATCTATGCCATCATCCTCCTGCACAATCCACTCTGGGGTGAGCTGGTCAAATCTTGCATTTATTGCTAGAATTCTGGTTTGTGTCTTTAACTTTTCAGGGAGAGACCTGGGGAGAATTCATTTAGTTCAGCTGAGGCATTAGCAGCCTCCTCTCTGACAGCCATTACACCGTCATGACCTGTCCTGCACGTCTAACACTGATCTATTCATAGTTTTCATATCAGCATGCTGGGCAGGATTTTATGCTAAATCATCTTTCTTCACTGGTCCCTACTTACACAGCAGCAAATAAAAAGGCTTAGATTAGTGCAACGGGCAAACAGGTCTTTTTATGTCCTACCTTCCCAATGTAATTTTCTGAGTGAATTAAACGGATGAACTAGCAAAGATGGCCCTGAGACAGACACATGCTGTGGGGAAGCTATCCCACAGAGGAAAGCCTATTCTACCAAATTATTTGGTGTTTTTTGATATTGACTAAGTGAGTTCAATGAAATAACTTCCACCGGTGGTGGTGATAAGCAATGTTGGAACATAACGCACCAGAGGTAAAAGTTTACCCAAGCCAGTGGTCAGCCCGAGAGCAGCCTGAGTGAAACCCTCAGTATGACGGGTAGGAAGACCCTCAGCGAGGCATGGGCCTGGTTATTGCATGTGGTCTGTGGGAGCAGAGCACCCATGGGCAAGAGCCTCGGCTGGGGACCCTGGGCTACAGCAGCTGCACAAACAGGGAGCAGCAAGTCAGTCCCTCCTCCGAGCAACTGAAAAGGATAAGCAAGGAAACAACAGATGGAGACAGGCAGATGGAGGAACACCAGGAAACACAGAAAATATTAGTCAGCATCATAGGCAGTGACCTCAGCATACCAGAAGTCTAAATGTTGTCAAGTTTTTTGTAGGCATCCCAGAAAAGGAGGGCTTTAAAGAGAGCGTTAAAGGAAGATAATTAATTGTTTTGCAGATATTTGCGGAGACTGGCTCCCGAGCATCTGGAAGAGTGGAAAGCAAAGCATGAATGTGTTTGAAAATTCATTCTGAGAATGTTTCAAGCTGCCTAGTGGAAGATTTTATGGGAGGGAGCCTCTTAAGAGGCTTACTCTTGGTGCAGACTAAGAGATGGTAGAAGACCAAGGGATAATCCCTGTAGAACCTTCCTCTAAAAATGAAAGAGATGACCTTTAAAGCATCACTCTGGATAGATATGGGTGAGGAACATGCTAAGTGTGAGGGCTAGAAAAAAAGAAGATACAATTTTTGGAAATACTGCAAGAAAAGGGAAAAGGGAAGGGAAGGGAAGGGAAGGGAAGGGAAGGCAAGGCAAGGCAAGGCAAGGCAAGGCAAGGCAAGGCAAGGCAAAGCAAGGCAAGGCAAGGCAAGGCAAGGCGAGGCAAGGCAAAGTAAGGCGAGGCGAGGC
>Ga0065711_1046683_pt1 | contig 12752 bp, 11 predicted proteins | sample Hoacrofraction12_FD_59098 | JGI IMG/M metagenome (GOLD analysis project Ga0065711, IMG submission 59098) | Hoatzin crop microbial communities from Cojedes, Venezuela - Epithelial fraction 12 v2 (version 2) | ecosystem: Host-associated > Birds > Digestive system > Esophagus > Crop | place...
TGGAGCTCTGAGCACCCTGGTCTGGTGGAAGATGTCCCTGCTGATGGCAGGGGGGTTGGAACCAGATGATCTTTCAGGTCCCTTCCAACCCAAACCATTCTATGATTCTATGATTTCAATTTCAAAGGCCAAATTCTGATTCAGCTCAAAACTCCCCTTGACTTCAGTGGGACTGGGGATCAGTCAACATGGAAATAAAGAGACATTCAGAGTCACCAAGTAACTGCAGAAGTACTAAAAGCCAAGATGAGAGAGTCAGGGTTGCCAAGATGGAAATAGGATGGCATGGCTTCTGCTATCGTTTCTCCACCTTTTTTTTTTTATTTAATTAACTAAATGAGATACCTTTCAACAGAATTTAGATCTGACAAATGTCTGCTCTGTCAGAGGAGCCTACGCAAACAAATCTAAGGCTTCAGCTGTCTCGGTGATTATCAGCCTACGTGCTCAGAAATACCGGATTCCTGCAAGTTTTTACTACGTCGTTTGCTCCCAAGCAAAGGGGCTGGAAGGCACAAGGCTGGGGAAAATAACTCCAGACACGTGGACAGCTGTGGTCTAAAACACAGTTGCTCTGTCCCGTCAGCCCTGCTCACACCCCCCTGAGCGAGACAAGTTCTCTGAGAGTGCCCACCATTTGTCTGGCATGTGGAGAGCCGGAGGACAACGCGGGGTTACATTCTCCCGGCGGCTGCATGGAGATTTGGTTAGGCAATTCCTGCAGATACTGAGAGGTGAGGAGCTACATCTCCAGCGAGACATCTACCCCACGCTGCAGAGCATCCCATATGGACAACCAGACCAAGATCCCATCTGCGGGCTCAGCGATGAGGTGCTCTGGACATCCTGGCTCCTGCTTTTGGAGAACCTGCCTGGACACCATGCTTGTCCTCAATCCCAGGTAGCTCTCCCACAGGACAAGCCCTCCTGGGCATGCGAAGCTCCTTCCAGGGGAAGGGTGATATTTTTGACTGGATATAAGGAAGAATTATTTTTACAATGAGGGTGGTGAAACCCTGGCAGAGGTTGCCCACAGAGGTAGTGGAGGCCCTATCCCTAGAAACATTCAAGGTCAGGTTGGACCAGGCTCTGACCAACCTGTTTCGGTTGAAGATGTCCCTGCTCACTGCAGGGGGTTTGGACTAGATGACCTCTAAAGGTCCTTTCCAACCCAAAGCATTCAACAATTCTATAATTTATCCTGTTTTCGGGCATGGCCAGGGCCACCCAGCAATCAACAACCAACATAGACTTGCAGCCACTTGGCCTAGAAGTTGAGAATGAAGAGTGGTGCCGTGGCCAAGGTCAAACGTTCTACTTCCCCTTCATCCTTCCTGGTGAATGAAAACATTCCTCAGTGCATTTTGTGGACAGAAAACTTCTCTCCACTCTTTCTTCTGCCCAGACAGGATCTCCTCTCTGTGCCAGGCCCAAGCATATGACGCTGACTCTTGGGAGTAACTCATGATCAGCTTTGCTATTACCATGTCTGCAAATAATCACCAATTGCCATTATATGGCATAGATTAAGATCTGCTGCAGAAATTGGCTCTGTGGGACTGTTCATTCCAATGAGGATCCCAGATCCCACTTATCCATGGCACCCCCAAACTCTAGAAGAGCAGAGCATCCCCAAGGCACACAGCAACTGTACCTGCAAATAGAGGACTGGTGGGGCTGGCTCTATGGGACGAAGGGCCACCTCCATCCCACCTTCTATTTGAAAATCCCACAGTAATTTTCCATTGAGGGAGGGAAATTAAACAAAACTCTTTGAGACACCACTAACAGAGTTAAATTCACAGAGACTGACTGCAACTGGGTTCTTCACAGCTGTACTAGAGGGCTGCCCTGAGAAGGGAATGGGGAGGAAGAAGCAGAGTCCCCCAAAACACCCCCTGAACAAACCAACATCTCCAGTCTCAGGCTTTCTGAACCAAACACTTCACGCACCACAAAACCTGATGGCAAACCCATCCCTGGCCAGGGACACAGTCACCAACAGCACGGCTTGCAGAGAGGTACCCCACCAGCCCTGCCAGCTCCTTTGCATCCCACCATTGCATCCCATCACCACATCCCTCCTCTTGCTCCAGCAGCTGTGCAGATTATGTGGCAGACTTGGGTCTCGTAAGTAGGGCATGCATCTCCCCACATAGTCGGGCTGGCACCCCTGAGCAGGCGCTGCTGGAGGGATTTGCCATCAGCACTGGCTTTGGACACCTAAGGGACATAGAAGTCCAAACTGGAAGGCCTGAAGGATCCCAGCTGGGAGCTGGTGGAATTTTACAGCATTTAAAACTGGTCCTGGAGGTCCAATTTTGCCCTGGGAGGTCAATGGGAATATTGCTATCAATATAGTGAGGAGGAACTTTTATTCCAGAGGTCTGACTTCCCCCAGAATTATTCTTCACCAAGCCTGCCTCCATCAAAGGCACTCTGATGTTTTATGTTTGTGTATAATAACTGAGCACTGCTTTGGTGCAGGGAGCATCACAGTCCAGCTACGGCCATTTTCTATCCTCATTATGATTGAGAGTGGCAAGTACGCAAATAAGCTTGACGGTTCCACACAATTTAATCAAAAACCTCAAAACCCCACAGAAAGCAACAACACAAGCTCCAAGGATGAAGAACACAAGACTTCTGTATGTTTTCCCTTTGGCTTTCTCTCTCAAACTGGTTTTACCTGGCTCCAGTTTCATTTTTGTTTGCATTTTTCTCGGATGAGAAGGGAACAAGATGTCATGTTCACTCCTGAAAACAAAAATGAAATTATTCACACTTCTTTTATGCCTTTCTGTCACCAGGATTGAAGTCTATCCTGATCACTAGACCCAGCCCACGCGTCTGGATGGACACAGCATTTTGGAAGCACACAAAATCCACCTCTCAAAATGGTGGTGATCAGGATCCAAAATCACCTTGGAAGAGTTGATATGCGTGCTTTAGGTCTTACATGTACGCATCCTTGAAAACATACGATGAACTCTAGAAGACAAGCACAGCCAACAAAAACAATGCTACAAGGATAGAGATTTTTTTGATGAGGCACACAGCATCTGGCTGCTGGGAAAAGCATTATGAAACCTTCAGATGAGCCTCCTACCTAGGAACAACTCTTCTTGTCATCGCTTTTGTCTTGGGGTACAGCTGCTGCAGACAACCATCCCTTGGGCCTGGACATCAGATTTGTATTTCTTTGCTAGAGATTATTTCATCTGGCCTTTACAATGTAATTAAACTTCCTGTGAGCCACCACGGTAGCACTGATTTTTATGATGAGGGTGGTGAAACCCTGGCACAGGTTGCCCAGAGGTGGGAGATGCCCCATCCCTGGGAACATCCCAGCCCAGGTTGAATGGGGCTCTGAGCAACCTGCTCTGGTTGAAGATGTCCCTGCTCATGGCAGTGGGGTTGGACTAGATGACCCCTAAAGGTCCCTTCCAACCCAAACCATTGTACTAGTCTATGATTGAAGGGCTTTGCACAGAGAAACCCAAGGTGCTCACGCAATAATGCATCCAAAAAACGGGTGTAGGACTGACGCAAAGCACAGTTCATCATGTGATGCACTATCTCCTGCTATGGGATGCTGACTGATTTGGCCTTTCCAAACACGGAAACAGACTCAACTTCTCCCTGTGCCTTCCTGTGGCATCCCTTCACACCATCGGTGTCCACTACTACTCCCACCACGGCGATGGACACCTCACTCACAGGCCCACCAGATGAGCACCCAGTTGACAGGCTGTGCTGCAGGAGCAGAGACAGCGCTGCTGGGCTGAAAGGACATGACACAAAGTCCATCAGAGCAGACTCAGCAAAGCATTGAAGAACAAACTTGTCTGTCACTGAAGGCCAATGAAAGTCCTGACATGCTGCAATGCTTGGCCGCACAGGCTGCTTGAGTCAGCTATTTTCTTCTAAGCTTCATGGAAACGAATCTTCAGAAGGAATTTAAGTAGCTGTTTTGCAACACCAGCTTGGGAAAGACATCCCAAGTACAGATGGCATGTGAGATAGCTCCAAAACAGCTCTTTAAATGCTTTGCTGGATCTCCCACAAATCATTAGGGACGTCCAGATGGAGGCCCTTGTTGCACAGAGCGGGCAACCAGCTAGGAAGACACCCCCCTTGACTTCAAGGCTGACTGCCCAGACTGGTGTAGAAATCACTGCAGTGATTTTACGTAGAAATTGCTTGGAAATGGTTCTCTTCATAAACTACTTTACTTGGAATTATGTTTTTGGATTCTTAGCGTGCTGTAAACACGATTGCAAAAAATTACATGAACACCATAGGAAAATACAGTGACAAGGAACTGAATCCAGTTTAGTTGAAATAGTTTAAACCTGAAAGACACTGCCATGGTACACAGAGTTTCCCAGAAATCTGCTGAGCGCAAACACACACGGACCCTGGACTACTGGCAAGAATGCGACTTGAATGAATATAGATTCATCTTTTACTATACTGCAATAAAAGAGCTTATATCGCAGACTCCAGGCTGCCTCCTTTAAAAATACACCAAGGCTGATCAGTTCTCCCGAGATCTGATAATCCTCCAAGAGATATAAACTTTAAACCTGTGCCAAGATGCACAGACACAGCCCACCACCATCATTCCACAGTCCTGTCCATCAAGACATCTCCTAAATAGTACGTACGAGCCCCCACCTGCTGCCTTTTTGTTCAGCTGCTTTCCTTTAGACCTCCGTGACTCTTTGACCCGCAAGCAAGGAGACATCCTAGGTTTTTTCCACATCCTATTTATATCAGTGCTTTCTAGTGAAGAAATAAATGTCTTCCCTGCAGAAGCTAAGGCAAGATTTGACAGGATCTCCTAACAGCTGTCCAGACACATGAGCTGACCCAAAGTCGATGGCAAGCAATTACTTCCGACATCGGGATCTGGTAAAACACCAACCCAAGGAGCGGAGATGCTTTGGACTTGGGTGTGCCAGAAGCCTTTACCAAGCACATTAAACAAACATCATTAAAAATGATGCTGCACGCTATAGCATTTAGCGTAGAGCTTTGGGAGCTAGGATTGATCCGGACATTGACTTATCGCAACCAGGTGATAATCCTAAGCAGTTCCCCAAATGTCTACCCAAGTCTGTCCCACTGTCGAAAGAAGAATTGTCTCCTCCTGACCCCATTCCTACCTCCTCTCTCATGCTACTCCTACGGCTCGCATGGATGTGCCAAGCTGTGCCAGGGTCCGAACCACTCCAAAAATCTCCTTTCTCTCGGATAAGTTTCCACTCATCATTTTGGATGGGAACACGCTGCCCGGGGGGAGGGCACAGAGCTGAGTCACCTTCTGCAGCTCTACGTAGCTGCTGGCTCTTGCTGCCTGGGGACCAGCAGCCCCGGCTTTAATTGGGAAAAATCGGGATGATCCATAGCATCTGCGCAACGCTGGGAATGGATGGAGCAATGTTAGTTTAAATGAAATAAAGAAGCCTGTTGTCCACTCATGCCCTGGAGGCTGTCACGCTAAATAAAGACATTATCAGAGAAAGAGCAGCTACTCAGCGCCTTCATGCCTGTTAATGACCCCGGCACCTTCCGAATCAGTCTAGGGACTGGCTTTCCCACAGATGGTCCCTTGGAGACAGACTGCTGTGGCTTTAGTAGGAATAAATGGAAACAAAACAGTTAACAAATCGCCAAAAATAGAGCGTAGTTAACTTTTTTTTTTTTAATACAGAGATGAAAAATCCCTGGGTGATTTACGTGCCAGCAGAGATATTAGCTGCATATAATAGATGCAATATTTTTAATACTAATATTTTGGGCTGAGACAAGAGTGGGAATGGAAAGTATTTCCAGTGCCTTGACTTCTTTATTTTGCAAACATCAGTTGCTAACCGGGGTCAGACAGAAATATTGTTTCTGCAACAAGAGCCCAAACAACTCAAGCTGGCAACTTCTTCATGCACTAACCATGCCAGGAGGCCCTGCAGAGCTTCAGCACGTTGCTTCCTCCCAGGTCCCCAACGTCCCCAACTTGGGCTGGTAGGGAGAAGGAGCCTGTGGTAAATGCTCCCCTGCAGAGAGGGTGGCTACTTGCCACGGCCAAAGAGTGGAAGTCACCACCCAAACCGTGCTGCTGAGGTTCTTCAAATGGGTCTTTCAATGAGACCTCGCGTGACACAGGGGATGCCATAAACGCCTCTTTTACTCAGTGAAAGCATCAACCTCTGCTTGCCCTTACCTCCCAGTTCAGCTGCCAGATAACTCTGGAGAGCAACCTGGTGGCATAAACCCTTCAGTGCTCACTTCAAGCCACCACCAGCAATGGCATATTCTATTTGAGGATTGAAAGCAGGAAAAAGAAACAAGTTATTTCACTTTATATTCCCTCCAGCAACCAGCTGCTGACAACACCTCCGTGAACTCGGGCTAGAAAACAACGTGTAGATGGATAAACCCATTTCCAGCACTGAGGAGCCGTGCCGGAAACAGTCCACCAAAGAGAAAGCCATTTCAATAACAGATCGGTTTCCTAGCGCAGAGGAACCTGCTGCTGTATTTCCTTCCCTCAATTCTGGCCGGTTGAAATAGCATCACGTAGACGGTGGTGTTTTGCGCTACAGGACACTAAAAGAGCAGCCTTGAAGGACAGTCTCACGGGTGACAGGGTTCGCGCATGCAAGGATCTGGTGGCCATGGGTTCACTGCAAGGTCTGCAGTGGGGGAAGGTCCAATGACAGCCCCTTCTCTCCTCTCTGCCTCGGCTTTCAGGGAAAGGGGGGATGCTGAGAGCAGCCCTCTACCAAAAAAAGCACTTTGAGGTTGATGGACAACAAAACACCACAGCGTTGTTTCATTTCTCACTGCCTTCCCTGGGGACAGCTCTTGCATTGCTTCCCCACGACTCTTCCCACAGCTGATTGACCCAACAGCACCCTACGCTTGCCCACACAATAAGGACTATCCCACCAGGTTAGTTACAAATAAATACAACACATCATCAGATACTAAAGCAACACCAACAAAACCAAGCTGACCAAAGCGCCCTGGGTGGAGGGCCACAAGAATGACCCGAGAGCTGGAGCACGTCGCCTGTGAGGCAAGGCTGAGAGAGCTGGGCTGTTCAGCCTGGAGAAGAGAAGGCTCCATAGAGACCTTATTGTGGCTTTTCAGTACTTAAAGGGGGTTTGGAAGAAAGGTGCGGACAAACGTTCTAGCAGGGCCTGTAGTGATAGGACAAGGGAGGATTGTTTTGAAGTGAAAGAGGGGAGATTCAGACTGGATATACAGAAGAAATTTTTTAATTCGAGGGTGGTGAAACCCTGGCAGAGGTTGCCCAGAGAGGTGGTTGATGCCCCATTCCTGGAAACATTCCAGGCCAGGTTGGACGGAGCTCTGAGCAACCTGATCTGGTTGAAGATGTCCCTGTTCATGGCAGGGGGTTGGACTACATGGCCTTCAAAGGTCCCTTGCCACCCAAACCATTCCGTCACGCTATGATCCCAGAGCAGGCATTGCTGAATGCTTCTGTTGATGGTCTTGCTTTCAGAACAGCAAAACCTGTTTTAAATCCTGAGTCCCACTTTGCTGAACACAACTAAAGAGCTAAGGTAGTGCTCAGTGAGCAGGCACAGCCACCTGAGCACTAATCCTCATGACATGAAAACAAGGATGGTTCAAAACAAGAAGGAGGTATTGCTTCACATAATGCACAGTTCAACTGCAGAGCTATGCTATAGGAGATGCAAGTACCAAGAGCTTACAAGGGTTCAGAATGCACATTGCCAGTGTCATGAAAGGAAAATCCATCAGGAGCTGCCGGACACAAAGGTGAGCAAATGTGGTCCTGCAGATCCTCAAAGTGTACATCCCTGGACAATCATAGAATCATTTTGGTTGGAAAGGAATCTTAAGATCAACAAGTCCAACCATTAAGAAGAGGAGAGCACTACTGGGAAGCAGCGTTACATGCATACCCTGTTCTTCTCACACTCTTCCTGGTGTCCACTGCTGGTCACCAAGCCAGGTGGTCTAATATGACCCAGCACAGCTCTCCTCCTGCTCTTACCCACCTCATGATCAGCTCCAGCACACTACTAGCACATCTATTTGCAAATGCAGAACTCCTGCCCCTCCGCTGATGCGGAACAGCATGGCAACCATAAGACAGGGCAAGTTGTCTCCCAGCTGGGTGGAGAGGTTGCAGCATGAGGCACTCTGCGTGCACACACACAGCCAGCGGCACGCGCAGGCAATTACCACCGGCCAGCTCACGTGCCATAATTCATTAAGCTGCAGTAACGCAATCACCCAGCTGAGCCCTTTTAGGAACAAACCACCAAGACAATATTGTCCTCTGGGGACCTGCAGTTCAGAGAATTAATTTAGTGTAATAACTCCCAGCGATGCTGCAGACAATCAAACCTAAAGAAACCATGATCTGTCTCAAAATTGCCTGTAACCAACCCCTTGGCTGACACCCTGCTCATCAGCAACCACAGGAGGGACAAGTGTTGACTGTTTATTTGGGACTTTCATGTGTATGGACACTTCATCCTGGAGGAACATCATCGTGAAGGACCACCACTCCAATAAGGGGTTCTTCACCTTGTTTTCTGGGATGCTTTCACACATATGAACACTTCATCATGAAGGACCACCACTCCAGCAAGGGGTTCTTCACCTTGTTTTCTAGGATGCTTTCACGCATAGGAACACTTCATCATGAAGGACCACCACTCCAACAAGGGGTTCTTCACCTTGTTTTCTGGGATGCTCACCTTCAGCCGGCACAGCTTTCTTAGTTACATGGTTTAGTTTTAGGCAGCCCTGCGAAGAGCAAGGAGTTGGACTCCACGATCCTTATGGGATCCTTCCATCTTGAGATATTCTGTGATTCCTTTCCAAGACGCACTTTTAGTGCGGTTGTTCCTGGAAACATGGCCTGTCCTTTATCACCAGTTCAAAGCTTCTAAATCTTCAGCAGGACAGGGACTATTATTTTTATGGCATTTCTGCTTAGGTGCTTCCAGCTGCCTAGAAGAGTTTTTTTGCATTGTTACACTCTAAACATTATGATTTAGCTAGATGCTAGTATTGCTACTCATCGCTGTGGGCAAGTACACCACCAGAGACTTACTTTTGTCCTTACAAAAACCCACTTTTTGGTCCTGAGTTTGCTCAGAATAGCTCTCCCAAGAACAGCAGCTTTTCACAGTCACCATTACGCTGGCTCGACTCCTCTGCACCCTGCTCAGTACGGACGGCCATGACATCCCCGGTGCGTTTGGGATGTTCCCTCTGCATCCCCAGAGAGAACCTCCTTGGTGGCTCCAGTAACCCCCATCAGCTCCCAGGAGGGCACAGAGAAGACAAGAGCATAAGGAGGAGGATGAAGACCTGATATCCAGATGCTGCTCCACAGGTTCAGCCCCCTGTTAAACCTAATTTATTCAACTTGGAAATCCTACTGAGAAGGCAGAGGGTGTTTCAACCTTTTCGAGTCCTTCCCTTTCCTCTCCCTTTCTCCTGTTTCAACATCATTTGTTGAGTTCCGTAAATGCACTGCAAACCATTTAGCTTGATGCTAGTTTTCAGCAACCACCCTGTCCACCCCAAATATTTCATTTTGTTCCAGCTCAGAACAGCGCTTCGGCACTAAAAGAACGTCTTGATATTGTTGCTTTCTTTAATAAACATCCTCTCCTCTCACTGCAGAGCCCTCCGTAAGCGACCCTGGAAGAACAAAAGGCATTTCTGCATTGTTTTAAGTTCTCTTCCTTTCTGAAAAACCTCAATTAAAGCGGTGAAAAAGCAAATGCATCGCTACTGTACTCCGTAATTACGAATAAATTTCTATTCACTCACCCAGCAGGAGAGGTTTGTCCCGCTGACCTCCGAGGAGGGATTTCTAAGGCTCTTCCAAAATTTCACAGCCTTAAAACCGACACGTTGTGTCAGCCATAAAACACGCTCACCTTCACCCAAAATAACTTGCAATCTTAAAATCCAGGGCGAGGGCCACTCCTGTGACTATTTTTATTTGTGAAATAAATAGCCATCTTTCCAGCACAAAAACTACCTGGCCCAAAGTGCGCGTGCCGGTGCCATCCCAACCTCTTGACTTGCCCGTGCGATACTTGCGGGAACAAGCGTGAAGTTCTCTTTTGGTACAGTCCCACTGAGAAAACATTTTATGAGACAAAATGCTGGGACATCTTGGTCATATATATATATATATCTCAGTTATATATGTATATATCTTTAGGCAGACAGTGAAAGATGGAGGATAAACAAGATAGAAAAACTTTTTTTAATAAGATTTGAAACAATGGACAAGAGGATGATGCCCAAGAACTCAGAATCAGATAATAATGAATACAGAACAGCTAATTTTCACATAAAATAAAGTAATATTGTTCTTTACAGGCTAGAAAATAGGTTTGAAATTCACATGCAGGACTACATGCCACACTGCTTTAGGGTCCATTCCTGATCTTCCCATCACTTCATGCACTCATGACACACCTAGGCACATGTATTTCTTTGCTCTTAACATTCAGGACCAAATCCAAGGGAGCACACACACATCCACAATGTAGCTTAGGCAGAGCTGAGGACCCTACAGCTCCCATCAACCAACTCCCAAAATCCCACCCAAACCCAAGGGTGTTTGGGTCAGCTCCCGTTTTGTCTGAAATGTAAGTGCCAAAAGCAACACTACCATGCACATCCTGAGATGCCACCACCACCTCATACTCACCTCAGTTCAGCCAGCTCCTGCTTCAGGACTTCGCAGACTCATCAACTGGGTACCCACCCACCAGCTCCCTTCTACAAGAAGCCTTCCAGAAGGTGCAAACTTTTAATTGAAGTGAAAACGAGTTACAGGTTGTAGCAGGAGTTGGCAATGCTTTGAAGGGGCTCAGGGCTAAACCCTTCCACCTGTGATGACAACAGTTTGCTCTGTCAACACCTGTTCTTGAAAAACTAAGGGCAAAAAAGCCAACTATGCACTTCACTCAGGCTGCTGAAACACCACTGACTTGTGTCATCTCCTGCTCAGCAGCAGTGCTGAGCCAGCTTGGCTGGTAGACCCAGGTAGGGTCTACCCACCCAGCTGATGGGTAAGGGGGTGGCCTGCTCTGGGCAGTGAAGCCAGGCAGCCTCAACAAGGGGTTGAGCTTAATGTGGGTGAGGGATCTCATCAGCCATGTGCACCTTCCAGGTACAGATACGAGGACACTTTCTTCAGGCACCAGAAATACTTTTGGCAAGCACAGTCTGAAGCGGAGACTGCTGCCCCCAACCTTCTCCAGAAGTGCTAAGGGAGCGCGCTCTGTGAGTGTGAAAATGTCCTGGTGGAAACCCTTGCTTTCCTTGGCTGAGAAGAGATTTCCCCTCCATGAGATGGGGGAGAACAGGATGCCCAGTCTCAAGTCTTTGTTCTTGCTGAAGAGAGCCCAGAAACAAACCCCCGTCCCAGCGCTTCCTCCAGACATGAGGTGTTTTGGTCCAGCAACTCCCACAGCTCTTTGTTTTTCAGACTTGCTTGGTTCTGGTCAACATGGGAAGGTGAAATAAAGCAAGGAAACCTGTTCTCATAAGATGGTCAGATTCATTTTTTTTAACTGGGGGCCAGAAGATCTCAGGGAGAAGCTTTCCAGGGCTCTCCAAGCACCTGCCACCTTTGGGAATCTCCACCTTGTCCCAGGGGATGGGGAATCCTCCCTCCCCTCCATGCAGCACTGGATTACTGTAGAGCTGCTCACAAAGTTCAGTCTTGTGCAGGGATTTTACCAGAGTGCCATGGTGGAGACCTTCAGGCCCTGTGCATACGTGCTTAGCGTACAGAATAATGTCTTACAGCAGCAAGATGCATTTAACATATGGAGAACATAGGCACGTGGAGGTGGTTACACAGCATCATGCACAGGGTAGGTTCAAATTGCCTAATTTTAGGTGTCTGTGATGTCAGAGGCCAAATGTGAGGAGGTGATCTAAAGGTCATGGCAGCTCAACCAGTACAGGTGGGGGACACTGGGGAAGGAGTCAACTGGCCAACGGCCTGCTTCATGCTGAGATGGACCATCCTCCCAAACTCCACTGTCTGCATTCCCTCTGAGTGTAACGGGAACTTTGGCATCCAGTTCATATATGGGTAACGTAATTATGGACCCATGCGGTGGGATTCAGATGGCAGTGTCACTGGAGATGCCTCAGGGCATCTTGTCTGCCTCCGACCCCATTTTGGTGCAGGTTTCACAAGGTCCGGTGTCTGCTAGCTGTTTGCATGGATTTCACGGTATGCTAGGGCATCTGAAATAGCACCTGTGATCATGGGGGTGAAGCCCAGCAGTCTGTGATAAAGATGACAACTGAAATGAGGTCTCCCATGTTCCTCCACAGGACCTTGGACACAAGAGCAATTGCTTTGCTAATCTCTTCCCTAGTTGTACAGCCACCATGAGCTCCTGCTCCTCGTTGCCTAATGCTCACAAGAACAGGCAGCAGCAAGAAAAGAAGTGAAGAGCTGTTGGTGTCAACAATTCACTATCCTCCAACCGAGTCCCTGCTGCCACACAGGAACCAGATACCAAATAAATACAGAGTTTTGATGAAATCAGGTGTCCCTCCACACGCTGAAGTTCTGGGCTCCCCAGTTCAAGAAAGATGAGGAGCTACTGGAGAGAGTCCAGCGCAGGGCTACGAGGATGAGGAGGGGACTGGAGCATCTCTCCTACGAGGAAAGGCTGAGGGAGCTGGGC
>Ga0065711_1009639_pt1 | contig 12751 bp, 19 predicted proteins | sample Hoacrofraction12_FD_59098 | JGI IMG/M metagenome (GOLD analysis project Ga0065711, IMG submission 59098) | Hoatzin crop microbial communities from Cojedes, Venezuela - Epithelial fraction 12 v2 (version 2) | ecosystem: Host-associated > Birds > Digestive system > Esophagus > Crop | place...
CTCAGCCTCTGCTTCTCTGTCGGAAAGAAATCCTTCATCCTCCGCCCCCCCGAGAGCGCCGGGATGCCCAGGGATGCGCTCCGGGATGGATGCTGTGGGATGGATGCTCCCCTGGATGCTCTGGAATGCTCTCTGGGAATCTCAGGGATGCTCTCCGGGATGCCCAGGGATGCTCCGTCGGGCTGGCCTGGCCAGGCAGGTGCTGGTGCTTGCCCTGCGCTTCGGCTTTGCGTCTAACGACTCCCGGCTTTGCCCTTGCAGACTGCGCTGGGCTGCTCGGGTGGCATCGAACTGCACGAAACGTTTGTCGGGTGAAACTTGAGCTGTGGCGTTTCTGGTCAGACTGAACTCAGCGAGTGGTTTTTATTTAAAAAAAAAAAATCGGAAAGAAACGAGAGTTAGCGCTCATTTGGGCAGGAAATGGCTTTCCTGAGCGGCTCAGAGCAGTGCTGGAGGCCGGCGAAGCCTCTCGGCTGTCAAACCCAAAGTTTCCAACTGTAGCAGCGGCGTGATCCTGCGAATTTTTGGGCCTTTTGGGGAAACTGGGATAATGCTAATAAGAGAAGCAGGAAGCGAGACTGCTCGTGCATCGCATCAAAGGAGAGGTTGTGGGGAGGCTGCGCCGATTGTTTCCTTTTCTCCGCTGCAGGGTCGTGCTTAATGGAAAAGCCACGCGTTACAGAATTCTGACTGCGAGCGGCTGCCCGTGGCTCTGCGATTATCCTGGTGTTAAGGAGGGCCGAGTCCTCTTTCGGGACCAGCAGCCTCAGGCAGGGGGGAAGATGGCACGGGATCGCCGGCCCTGTGGCTGGCTGGCTGTGCAAACCGCGGACCAGGGTCCCTCCGGGTGTCGGGGTGCAGCGGCACGAGGGTGAGATGAGGTTTTCCTCCGGGGAGGATGCACAGAGCGATGCCTGTGTGCCGGTGCCTTCCCTGGGTGTGTTTTTGGGTGCTGAACCCAGCGGGTGCCTATTCCTGCTCTCCCCCCCGCCTCCCTACGTGCCCTGCATCCCTGCCTGCCCCTCGGGATGCTCCGAGGGCGGCCGCAGGGTTGGCTGTAGCAGCGAGGCGAGGCACAGCCCCGCTCCGGCTCGCAGCGGGGAAGCCCGGCGGCTGCAGGGCAGCTGGATGGCTGCGAGCTGGGGGATGCATGGATTTAGGGGAGAAGGGGGTCTGTGGGAGGTGGGGAATGAGATGGGGACGTGCAGTGGATGGGGGGATCACAGCTTGGGAGGTGCCGGGCGAGGACCGCACTCTGGCGGTGTTTTCCACTGGCCCGATGATGGGGTTGGGATTTGCCCCGTGCTGTGGGGGGCACGGGCATCTTCTCGAGGTGGGTGCTTCCCCGGGACAGGATGGACGTTGTCTGGGCTGGACCATGCCCCTCTCCATTGTCCGGGACCAGACTCTGGGGAGATGCGGCTCCTTGCACTGTGGTTTTCCAGACGTTGCCTAAAGCCTGGGTGACCGCGTGGCAAAGCTGGGGTTTAGGTCCCGCTGAGCCTTTTTTTTGAAGTGCGGTGCTGGGGAGGGGTTGGGTGGAGGCTGGGGAAGGGGTTCGGTCACGCGCAGGTGGACCCTCGTCCTGCCGCTACAACCCCACGGTGGGAGAGCCACGGAGCCATCTGAGTTGGAAAAATACTGAATGGAGTCAAAAAGAGAGAGGAATAAAAAATATGAGGAGGAAAAAAAATATTCAAGGAAAAGCTTGGCGCAAGAGTTTGCGGGGAAGGGGAAGGGTTTGGGGCTGAGCTGTGCTGGAGGGGGGCTCCGGGGCAGCCCCCTCTGCCCGGGGGTGTTTTCCCCACTCCATCTCTCTCGCCACCTCACTGAAGCCGCCTTCGTGCAGTGCTGGGGGGAAGAGCTTGCTTCCCGCAGCCGTGGGGGTCCCGCCGCAGCGGGCACGGGGTTTGCTCCTCTCCACCTCCCGGCTTTTGCGGGATCCGTCCCGCAAGCCCGTGGTGGATCACGGCCGTCGGCGCGCGTCGCGTTCCCGACGGAAAGCGGCCGGTACCTGATATTCCCCGGGGCCCAGCGGGGTCCCTGGGCTGGGGTGAGCAAGCGGGACAGGGGGGTCACCGTGGCCTCCTGCCTCGCGTGTCTCCTTCCTCCTCCCCGATCTGTGGGATCTGCAAGGAGCTCTGGTCGCAGATCCCTTCGGAGCGGGGGGGACACATCCCTGGAGGGGGAGAGGTGGCTGGGGAGGGTGCAGGACTCTCCAGCGTCGCTGCAAGCGGCTGTGCACCGAAATCCGTCTGAGGTTTGGAGATGGTTTTTTTGTTTCTTTGGCCACTGTGAGCCTGAACCTGTCTGCCCACTGCCGAGGACGCTGCCCGGCCTGTGACAGCTGGCAGAGGATGTATTAAAAACAAAAAGAAAAAAAAAGGTTAATTACTCATGAAATGAAGTGTCACCCAGCAGATGTGCTTTCTGGAGGCTGAAGGTGCAGGGCACGAGGCTTTCTGGCAGCTTGGGGGGGTGCAAGAGGAGGAGGACCAGGCCAGGCGTGGGCAGTGGGGTATGTGAGTGTCGGGGAGCACAGCGGAGGCGTGGGGGGATCGTCTGGGGGTACCCACGTCCCCTCAGCCCAGCCGGCGGTCACACCTGGAGCTGGAGCATCCGAGGACTTGACTGGGAACCGTGCTGGTGCTATGTCCCTGGTAAAATAACCCCCTTTTCTTATCTTCCACAAGTAGATAATTACCCTTCTCTGCCTAATTGAACACACAGATTCCTCATCTGAAATAATGAGGCCATTACGGTGTTCTCCCGGCTGGAAACCGCTCCGAGTCAATGGGGTGGAAATGCTGGTGTGCCAGGTGGAAAGGAAAAAAAAAAGAAGAAAGAAAAGGAAGAAGGGAAGAAAAAAAAAATACAGTAAAAAGCTAAAGGGGCTCTGGGCAGGGGCGCGGGGCTGCTCCCCCGGCAGCCGTCTCGTGGGGCAGTGAGCTGGCGTGTGGGGGGACCGCGGCGGTGCTGGGACCACGTCCTGGGAGGGTTCTGCGACGGGGGAGCGCGGGATCGGTGCTGGAGGACGCCGGAGCGGGGCCGTCTGGGGAGGAAAACCCAGCCGGGCTGCTCGGTACCCGCCGGAAGCGGCGCTGCCCGGGTCCGGCTGCGTGCGTCCTCACGCGCTGTGTCTGGAAGAAGAGCCGCTGCCACGCTTCCTCTTGGCATCGTCCCGCTCTCCTGTCCCTGCTAGGAGAGGCTGCTTTCCCGGGACGGACACCCCCTCGGCGTGGGGTCCCGGCGCTGGTGAAAGCTGGTCCCATCCCTGCTGCCGACGACGGAGGTTTGGAGCCAGGAGCGTGGGCTGGTTCTGGTGTCACTGGGACCGTTCCTCCGGCCGGGAAGCCCCGCAGCCCTCGTCTTCCTCGCTGGGCTGTGGCCCGGTTTGCCCTGGGCTCCTTGCCCTGCTCGGCTCGGGTGCCCCGCTGCCCTGAATCAGCTCTTTGTCACCGCGCCAGACCTGCCAAGAGCGAGCCGGATGGAAAAGGAGGCGGATGGAGGGACAAGCGAGCCCTGTCCTTTGGCTGGGGGGGGCCCTGAGCGTCTCGGGGCTTTTTGGCAGGTGATGGGGGAGAAGTACGGGGAAAAAATGCGCCTGTGCTTATTTTGGGTTAGCGCTGCCTTTAAACCACCTCGTGGCAACATCCCTCCCCAGCCTGGCTGTGACCCGGTCCCTGGGTTTGGGCACCCGGGGGGGTCCCCAAAGACAGGGGAGGTGGCGGCTTGCAGGGCTTGGTAGTGGGGTGAAAACAAATGGGTTACACCTGGCTAATTTATCCTTAACTCTGCCCTCCTGCTGCTGGCTTGGGGGCTGAGGGCTTGCTGTGCTGCACCTCAGCAGAGCTGCGGTGACAGCGTGGGGACCCTGAGCTGTGCTCGGCCGCGGGGGGCTCGGTGCCGGAGCCGGTCCTCTTACCCGCAGCGGTGCCCGGTACCCAGGGAAAAGGGCTTTGTAACCCTGGGCCGGGGTCCCGCTCCCTCTGCCCGAAATACTCGGGTGCGGGGTGGGCAAGGCTGGGAGTGGGTCCCTGGGGCTTGACCCCGCGCGCCCCGGGATTTCCGGCACCGAGCGTGCGACGGCAGGAGCAGGGATGCGGCTTTGTTTCGAGGGATGCTTCGCCCTTCGCTTTGCCCTCCTGGGAGCTGCGTGGTCCCCGCCCGGGGAGAGGATGCTGTGGGCATGTTTGTCGCTCCCGTCTGCAGAAATGCCAGACCCCTGGCAGAGGGGATGGTCCCGGCACATGTGTGTCCGTGTGGGATGGGTCAGCGGGTCCCGCTGGGCCTCGGTGATGGCGCAAGGAGAAGAGAGCAAAGCGCTCTGTCCCTTCATCGCTCCTCAGCCGTGGAGGCTCTTCCAAGTCCTGGCAGCTAAAGTCCTTTTAAAAAAATTTAAAAGCATAAAACAACCCAATAAAACGTATTCTCCGTCCCCTTTAATGTGGGATTTGCTGTCAATTACTTTCCTAGGCTGTTGTCCTCCTCTCGGGGCTGCTTTTGAAGTCTCCTTCAGCTGCAGAGCTGCTGATGCTCCGTGGGGAGCGGGGGTCACTGGTTGCCGCCTGTGCCTGGGCAGAAGGCAGCTCCGTAGGGAAGGGGTCTCGGGGACGCCGGGGCGGCAGGTCGCTCGGCCGCGCTGTGCCGCGACGGAGTGGAGCAGCTTTCGGAGCATCCCGGAGAGGGCATCGGGCACCCAGAGCTCCGCTGGGCATCCCGGGGGTGGCGCGGCGGGGACCTTTGCTCGCTGCCTGCGGCGGCTGGGCTGTGGGGAGCCGAGCACGTCCCCGGCCGCGTGCCAGCTGCGCGGCCCCGCTCGCAGCCCGCTCCGTGCCGCCGGCTTCAGCACCCAAGGGGCGACTGAGGGGGCACGGCGGTGGGTTTCGGTGGCTGGCTGCCTTGGCAATGGCAGGGCCGAGGGGTTTCGGCTGCGTGAGGAGACGGTGGGAGCTGGCTGCTGAGCGGGGGGACCGCACGGGTACGATGCGCGGGAGGGTTTTGGGGAGCAGGCTGAACGGGAGTGGATGGTCCCCGCAGAGGGGTAGAGCTCAGCCGAATTTGCTGCCAAATTCAAGCTAAGGGAAAGGTCAAGAGCCCGCGGGGCTGGTGGAGGTAAGCCAGACACTGGCTGAATCCGGTGGGAAAGCTGGCGGGTGACGTGGTGACCCCCCGGGCTGGCTGGCGGTCGGGGGCTGAAATATTTCTAGGGTGAAATGAATTCTGCCCGATTCCCGGCACATCGCGGGTTAGGAGCGACCTTCTCCGGAGGCTGTGTCCCAGGAAGCAAAATCCCTACCGAGGGCCGTGAGGGAGCATCGTCCCTGTTCGGCCAGAGCTGCTCCATCTCGCTTTGGAGCTGGTGCTAAATGAGACGGTGCTGGAGGAGATGGGGACTGGCGGCCAACGGATGCACGGTGAGGTGTGAGCCGGGGGAAAATGGGGGAGATCTGGCTGCTGTCAATGTGCAGGAGGGATTTGGGACCCTGAGTTGAGCGTGGAAATGTCAGGGCTGTCTCCCAGGGTGGGTGTTTGTCAGCCTGAGTGGTCTCATGGCAGCTCCATGGCCAGCCCTGAGCGATTCGCCATCGATTTCCTTTGCTCCAGCCGAGAGGGATGGCACGGAGCGGGTAAACAGCATCAAATGAGTTCGTTTTGGGGAAGCAGGAAAAAAAATCCCCTCGCTCCTCTAGTTCCTTTGGCGAGGCGTCTGTGCCTTGAGGTGGTGACCCAGGGACGGAAACAAAACCCTTCCCGCAGCCGGTGGCAGGGATCAGCAGCATCCAGGCAGGCAAGAGTGACCGAGGGAGGCCGGGAGGGGCTGCCTGGGGTCTGATCCTGCATCCCCGTGAGGGTCCCACGCCCCGTTCCCTCGGCCCTGTCGCCGTCCCCGCGTCTGCCCCAGGTGCCGTGGAGCAGGCAGCACTGCGGGCAGCACGGCGGTTTTTTCCCGGCGGGCAGCGCTGCGTTTTTTCGGCGACAGAAGGGGGTTTGCGATATTGACTCCTTGCTGGCTAATTTTAATTGCTTAGCAGCTCGTTAGGAGAATCGGTGGAGGGATGCGTGCGCTCCTCTGCTCCGGCTGCTGGCTCGGAGGCTGCGTCTGCGCCGGGGAGCCGCGGGCTGCCGGCAGTTGAGCCGGTGGGTTTAATAGAAATGCCGATGCCGCCGCCTTTGCGGCAGCTGTGTCTGGGTGTAAATGTCACCTCGCTTCGCATCGCTGCTCCCTGCGCGCCCCGTGTCACGGCAGGGTGTCCCCGCTCAGCCCCGGGGACAGGCTCGGGGTTCTGCCCCGTGGCAGCACCCTGGGAGGACGTGCCGGGGTGCGGAGCGGTCCTGCGTGGCCGGGGGAAGCCGCCCGTCGCGTGGCAGGGGCAAACAGGGTCTTGGCCGCTCTCTGGGGCCCGAGGATGGGCAGCAGAGCCCGGGGAGGGCACTTCTGCGTCCTGCTGGCTCCGCGGGGGTGGGCACCCCCCGGGCATCGCTCTGACCTGGCTTGGTGCTGGTTCGTTACCGGCCACCGAGCTCGTGTGCCTGCCTGGAGGCAGGGAGGGCTCAGCCTGGGCTCCCCGAGGGTGCCAACCCGGTTTAGCGCCGTTGCTATTGCAGCTGTGGAGCTGGGGTCTGCTCCTCGGCGAGGACTTGGGCAGAGCCGCGCTGACGTTCCTCACCCTGGGAAGGCGCCGGGCTCGCGCTGCCCTCCTTTGCTGTTCCCTGAGCCCACGGCAGGTGCTCGGGATGGTCCTCCCTGAGCTGCTCGCCCGCTTGCTGCATCCCTGGCACGTCTTCTGGCTCGAGTCGCTGCCTTCATCCCTCTTTCACTGGCATCCTCCCAGCACGGTACCGCATCTCGCTGGGGGCTTGGTGTAGCTTCACGGGCCACCATGACTGAGGCCCTGTCCCCTCTCTTTCCACCACCACGCTTTTCCCAAGAGCGGGGTGGTTTCTTCGCCCACTTTCTTTGCAGGCTCATAGCTTTGGTAGGGTTTGAGTTCTCTCTTTTTCCATGGGGAGAGAGGGGATGGATGCGATGGTCTGGATGGGCAAGGGTTTCTTTACGGAAGCTTTGCAGTGTTTCTCGGCTGTGCAGACGGACTCAGAGTAGCTGGACTGGATGCTGGAGAAGCTTTGTCCCTCTCCCGTTCCTCTGGATTCAGAGAGCTCAAAAACATCACACAGAAGCTGAGAGATCAGAGGCAGCCAGAACATGTGCAGACCTCTCTTGAGTGGTGGACCTCAAAAGGTGTCAGCTCAGACTCGGGGTGCTCGGCATGCCCGAAACCTGGTCCTCAGCATCCTGACCTTCTCCTTCCAGCGTAGTCCTGAGCAATGCTTCCTCATGGCGTGGCGGTGCAGGGCATCCATCCCATCCCAGCTCCTGCCTGGCCTTTCCTCCTGTATTTGTGTCCTCCGAGGAAGGCGGGACAGCGGCGTGTTGCTGCGAAGGTCCCTCGGCAATCTCCTGTGTTGGTCCCAAGGTCTCCTGCAGCAGCTGGCGGTGGGAATTAAGGGGATTAACCCAGGCCCTCGTGTTTTCCAGCCTCCAGAGGCTTTGCCTGATTTTTGGGTGTTGGAGCTGGCTGCTCTGGCAGGCTCCTTCCCTAAGGCAAAAAGGGGGAGCAGCTCCCCGTCACTGGGAGGTGTAACGTGGGGTGAAGCTGTCCCTTGGGGTGGGCAGCCCAGGACCAGCGCTCATCCCACACCTCGCCCCCATCACCCGTCCCTCAGCTTTGGGATGTGGTCGGAGGAGCTTTAGGATGCTGAGGAGAGCAGCAGGTCCCAGGCTCGTGTTTCTGTGAGTAGTAAAACCCGTCTCCAGCCCTGGTTTAGACCACAGGGCTTGGCGTCGGTGGGGATGCTCTGAGCTCCGGTTGGGCTTCTCCTTGCCTTTCCCCATCTTCTGTGCACAGACAGTGGTGCTGCTTCCCGGGAGGTGGGCATCCAGGGTAAGATGCAGCTCCGAACACGCCTAGAAGGTTTTGGCAACCCATTGCAGCCCGGTCCGCCGGCATTTCGGGGGTGGACGGTGGTGAGGCTGCTCGCAGCTGGGCTGGAGGCAGCTCCGGCTCGCTTTGGCATCTCCCATCCAGCGCGGGTTTTCCTGCAGGAATGGGAAGACAGGAGAGCAGATGGTCACCCCGGGGGGGATTTCCTGGAGCACCGAGCTAAACCCATCCATCTCCCTTTCCACCGCTCTGGTCACGGTTTGCTCGTCGGGGTAGCTGGGGGGGAACCGTGGGCGCCGGCGTGCAGCGGCGCTGAGCCTTCCTCACCAGCCGTGTCCCCACCGAGGGGGAGGCTGGCCAAGGCGTCAGACGCTCGCAGGCGACGTGGATTGCAGCTTAAATGCTTTTCTTTTATTTTTTGAGCACAAGATTTTGGGGGTTTGAGCTCAGATGTGATTTTTGTTGTCGAATATCATGATTTTTCCAGTCCTCTGTGGTCCTGGCCAGCTCATCTGCATCTTTCTCAGGGGCTGGGAGCTTTGCTGGCAGCCGGGCTTGGATGGGGAAGTGCAGGGCAGGCAGGGGACAAGCACAGGGGGACTGAAGGGGACGGGCAGCCCCGCAGACCGCTGTATTTCAGTGGGACACGGCTCCTGGTGATGGACAAATCACTCCACACATCTGCTCCGGAGCATCGGTTTGGTGGGAAAGGGGTTGGAAATAATACAGGGACCGTGCCCCGAATCCCACCCGGCTGATGTGCTTGGGACCTCGGGCTGGGGTGTGTCATTCCTCCTCTCGCTGGTGCCTTTTGGGGTCTGTTTTGGGGGGAAAAGAGAGAGAAGAAGGGTCCTGAGCGTCCTCAGTTGCCGTTGCTGCTGCTGGAGGCTTCTCCCAAAGGAAGAAGTCCCACTCCTGACGCCCCGAGGGCTCAGCACCGCTCGCCAGGACGCGCAGCCTGGAGCCAAGCAGGGTCGGACTCTGACCACAGACCCGCATCGGGCGGGGGGATGCCCTGAGGTCCTGGGACGTGCTCCCCCTCCTCCAGCACCGTGGCTGCTGCTGACCTGAGGCTCTTCATCCCCAAAGAGTCCTCGTCTGCCGCTCGGGGCTCTTCATCCCCACCTGGGCACCTCTGGGGCCGGGAGCAGAGCTGTGGCTGTACCGAGAGCCGGGCAGACCACGCCAAGGCGGTGCCTGACCACTGTCCCGTCCCGGCAGCTTCGCTCCGGTGGGTCCATCCACCTGATGTCCCACCTGACATCTCCCTGTGGGACCTTTCCCATTGAGCAGCCGGAGCTCGTTGGGGCTGAGCGTCCAGCTGGAGGGCAGGAGCAGGGGATTTCGGGAGTCCCAGCCCTGATCCTTGTGCGGAGGCTCCTGTGAGCTTCCCCCCGTGCCGAGGCAGCTCAGCTTGCTGGGCAATGTCCGGCTTCGTCCCCGGGTGCCTGGTCTGGGAACACGGTGGGTGAGCACGGAGCGAGCTTGCAGCAAGTGACTGTGGAGCAGAGACTCATTAGCAGCAATTAGGAGATGCTGGAGGAAGCATGAGCGAGGGGCATCTCTAACCGTATTGGAGGGTTTGGAAAGGGTCCAGAGAGCTGCAGGCGAAATCCCGGCTCCGAAACCCAAGCGAAGAAAGGGGCTGTGTTCGGGGCGAGCGAGCTGCGCGCCGTCAGCCGAGCAGGAGGGGAGGAGGAGGGAGGTGGGGAGGCAGGAGTCTGCTGCGTGGAAGACCCCCTGTGCTCGCCGGCAGCGGGGCGGCACGGGGCGGCTCTGTGTGGTGTGATGACGGGGAAACTCCTCTGCTCCGGGCCGGCATCGCCCTGGTCTCTGTGCTGTGCGGTGGGGTTGGTGCTCGGTCCCTTGCAGCCGTGGTCTCGTGCTGAGGACCGCTCCTGGCCCGGGCTCGTGGTCTGCTGGCTGCTGTGACTCGGAGCTGGTTCGTGCGATGGCGTGCGGGTCTCCTGCCCCCTCCTTGCGCAGCTCTGAAAGCATCAGCACCACTCTGAACGCGTCGCTGCCGAGCGTCCCCCGGGTGATACCGTCCCCAGACCTTCCCCCATCCTCCCACCCCGTGCTGCCTGCCTTTACGTGGCTCTGTCTGGTCCTAGAAGAAGAGGAAGCAGCAGGTTAGCAGCATTAATCAGTGCGGCGGTGCTGGCTGCGCGTCCCGGGGGTGCTGGGGCAGCAGCCGCGCTGGGCACGGCTCCCGGGCGGTCCGGAGGGTGCTGGGAGGACGCGTAGGAGGGAACCAAGCTGGGGGAACCGAAACCTTCCTCCCTCCTGGCACTGCTTTCTGCTTCTTCTTCTCGTAGCCCCTGAGCTGCTCCTTTCTCACGGGGGTGAGGTTCAGACCGAAGGGGCTCGATTTTTCGGGGAGGGGGGGGTGAAGCAAAGTGATGCTCGTTGGTACGAGGTGCTGGCCTTGCCCTCCCCTCACCAAGGGGAGCATTCATGTCCCGTTCCCACAGAGGCTGAGTAGCATTTGGGTGTTTGGCTAAGGCTGCCCGTGACTCTCCTGTCCTATATTTAAATTGCAGGGGACTGAACGTCAGCACAGAAGCCTGGAAGGCTCTTTCCGGGGCTCTGCTGGTGCTGTTGCTCCTCCCGGGGTGCAGGTGCCTCTCGGAGCGAGCGCTTGTCCCCGCCGAGAAGAGCGAGGGTTTTGCTGAAGGCACACAGGGCTTGAGCCTCGGTGTTACTTAAACCCCTCAGAGCAGCGGTGGCATTTAATGTGGATGCAAACCAAAGCAGGGAGCACAAGCCCTCCCTGCTCCTTCACGGTGGCTGAGAGGAGTTGCTTGTGCTGGAGAGGGTCCCTGATGGGGATGGAGCTGGGCCATGGGGACGGAGAGCGAGTGGGGGGCTCGTGGCTTTGGACCTTGAGAGCCTCCAAGGACGGAGCCTGCGCAGCCTCGCTGAGGGCAACGCGTGGCTTTTCCACTCTTTGCTCCAATTTATATCAAATAATCTCTTTCCAGTTTACCCAGTGCCTTGTGGCAGGGGCCCAAACCCGGGTGTGGCACCCAGCGGTGAGCGAAAAGGGCCAAGCGAGGCGGGCTGACCCCGTGCAGCGTCCCTGTGCCTGCAGCCGGGGTGCTGCCAGCTCAGGGCTGCTCGCCAGGACCGGGGGCTCGGTGGCAGCGGCCGGTGCGTGCGGGGGTTTAATCCGCCCAGGGGACAGGACCTGCAGCGTGGCATCCTCCAGCCTGCGTCGCAGATGGATGCCAAGACGGTGAATCTCAGGTTCATCTCCTCCGAGGCTGGGAGCGATACCCTGTGTAGGTACCGCAGAGCCGGCCGCCGCGTCCCGTCCCTCGGCAGGTCCCTGGGAGCAGCGCACCCGCTCCTCGTGGCCATCGTTAATCCACGGAGCGGCGTGGGGGGAGTAACGCTGTCCCCTGCGCTCTGTGCCGGAGCAGCGGCATCCGTGGCCTCGGCACAGCAAGGTTCGGCTTTATTCCCACCGCCCGTGCTGGCGGGAGCATCCCTGGGGGTGATGGGGGGATCTGGAGAGCGGAGGAGACGAGAGGAGAGCGCGGGATCCAGTCCTGGTGCTCCTGCGACGCTCCCCACCACCCTCCGTGGGGCTGCAGGAGGAAGGCCACAGGGATGAAGATGGGCGAGGGGAGGAGGGCGGCTGGTGGGAGGCAGGGAGCTGCCAGGAGAGAGACGGAGCTGCCTGGGGCTGAAGAATGGCTGAGAGCAGAAGAAGGGGCTTTAGAGCTTAATTTCCTGTCCCCGCGGTGGGGATGGGATTTGTGCTGCCATCTCCAAGGAGACGCCGGCTGCGCGGCTGCTGGAATACTAATGGCACGGGAGGCGTGCGGCAGGGGGCTCCGGGGGCACCCCAAGCCGCCCCTCGGCCAGGCCGTGGGGTCTGAAGACACCCTGGGAGCTGCCCCCGTGGCAGCCACCGAAGCCGTTTCATTTTATGGGGGTCAGAGCTCCCCAGGGCTTGCTGTTGGGGAGCAGGAGGACGTGGAGGGGTGGGGGACGGTGAACCCCCCTGCCGCCGTGCCCACGGCCGGGGACAGGGCTGCGCTGCTGCTCGCAGCGTCCGTGCTGTAATTTTGGGGGAAGTCGGTTATTTTAATGCTGGGAAGCGAGGGTGCTGAAAAATAATCCCTCCCTCGGCAGCCCGAGGAAGGCGGGCGTGAGGGGAGTCCGTAGGCTGGGAATGACGAGTGCAGCCCAGGGTGGCACAGGCGTCTGCGGCAGCGAGGGCTTGGCGGGGGTGCCTTCAGCGGGGTCTTGGGTTGGGGGAGGGTATGCCTGGGGGGTCTTGGAGCCGTGGGGTGCTCGGGGAGAGCCGTGGGGTCCTCGGGGAGAGCCGGGTGCTGGAGGGGCAGCGAGCAGCGATGCGTCCCGAGGATGGATGTGGAGAGAGATCCTGCGGGAGATCCTGGCTGTCTTATGTGAAGGGCCTGGAGCTGCGCTTCGGGGGGGGTGTACTTAAGCCTGGCGCTGATGAGCTGCTGCCAGCTGCTCAGTACCAACGTGATGAGGGGAGTCGCAGCCAGTGCCCCCGCCGTCGTCCCCTGTGTCCCTCCCCGCCGGGAGCCGCAGCGATGGCAGCGCCCGCCCTTCCCCGCGGGTGTCCCCAAAGGAGGAGCGGTGTTGGGCTGGAGGTGGCTGTGGTCTCACGCCTTCTTCTTCTGCTCCCCTCGCAGATGGGGAGAGGCTGGGGGAGGTGACGGATCCCGGCAGGCGGCCGGCGGCAGCCCAGGCGTCGGCACGGCAGAGGAAAGCCGAGGAGTCCAGCGAGAGCCGTGAGGAGGAGCTGACGGTAATCGGAGCGC
>Ga0065711_1010186_pt1 | contig 12751 bp, 4 predicted proteins | sample Hoacrofraction12_FD_59098 | JGI IMG/M metagenome (GOLD analysis project Ga0065711, IMG submission 59098) | Hoatzin crop microbial communities from Cojedes, Venezuela - Epithelial fraction 12 v2 (version 2) | ecosystem: Host-associated > Birds > Digestive system > Esophagus > Crop | place...
AAAGCTATCAGATTGGTCAGGCATGATTTCCCCTTGGTGAATCCATGCTGACTACTCCTGATAACCTTCTTTTCTTCCACTTGCTTCATGATGGCCTCCAGGATAAGCTGCTCCATCACCTTTCCCGGGAGGGAGGTGAGGCTGACCGGCCTGTAGTTCCCTGGGTCCTCCTTCTTGCCTTTTTTGAAGATTGGAGTGACATTTGCCTTTCTCCAGTCCTCGGGCACCTCTCCTGTCCTCCAGGACCTCTCAAAGATGATGGAGAGTGGCTCAGCAAAATCAATCAGGTGAATTCATTTTTTAATTGGGCAACAACTGAAGTTGTATTGCACCTTTTTTTTTAGTTAGAATGTGGGATAGCACTGGCCTTGTTTTCCAGGTGTCAAGAGGCCCTGGAGTCTTGTTGAGTGTTAATAGTCAGGTTTGATTAATATTGTATGAAAGAGGGTGGCTTCTTCGTTGACAGTTTACGTATTTAATTTTGTAGTTGTTGTTGTTTACTAGTAATTTTGTTTCTATCCTGTATCCACTGTAGTGGCAATTTGCAGCCATTTTTTGTGTGTGTTTGCCACTGACATAACTGCTTTGTGCTTAGTTCTTCCTCTCCAGCTAACAGCATTTAATTTCTTTACTCATAACTTAGTAAATTGCCCTCTACTGGGAAATGCTTGACTATATGCCTTCAAAAACAAGACTCCTCTTTTATTTTAAAAGATTATTATTAATACTTTTCACCCCCTGTGTAGTAGGTTAACCTGTTTCATAGGAAAAATAAAATGCAAGTTACCTTAGATAAATGTATACTTTCAAGTGTTCTTGGAAAGTGCAGTGGTCAGCGGTTCAGTAGATAGTGAAGCGATGTTTCCTGTAAAAGTTAAATGTAATAGATGAAGGTGCCTATGTAAAGTTGTACACACTGTTTAAATACACAGTGACTGAATATGTAGGGCAGGAGACCATAAGCAGGAGCAACATCATCTGGATTGTTAACTGGAGGATGTGCTGGCTTCTCAGAATGGATCACTGCTGTGATCACTCAGTTGTTTCATCTGTAAGACTGAATTTGCAACTATTAGCCCATTTTTCCATCCTTAATTGGCTTGTGTCCTGGTTTTGGCTGTGATAGAGTTAATTTTCTTCCTAGTAGCTGGCATAGGGCTGTGTTTTGGATTTAGTATGAGAATAATGTTGATAACACACTGATGCTGTAGTTGTTGCTAAGCAGTGTCTATACTAAGTCAAGGACTTTTCAGCTTCACATGCTCTGTCAGCGAGGAGATGAACAAGAAGCTGGGAGAGAGTGTAGGCAGGACAGCTGACCCAAACTGACCAAAGGGATATTTCATACCATATGACATCATGCTCAGCATATAAACTGGGGGGAGTTGGTTGGATAGCGGGGATCGCCACGCAGGGACGGGCTGGGCATCAGTCAGCGGGTGGTGAACAATTGTACTGTGCATCACTCATTTTGTATATTCTATTATTATTATCTTCTCTTCCATTGCTATCCTATTGAACTGTTTTTATCTCAACCCAACCTTTTCTTCGATTCTCTTCCCTGTCCCACTGGGAGGAGGGAGAAGTGAGCGAGCAGTTGCATGGTGCTTAGCTGCCAGCTGGAGTTGAACCCTGGCAGCTTGAATGACCTTGATTCGTTTGGACAGAGGATGAAAATGTAGCATCAGAAAGAGGCAGCATGAATGCTCACGGTGAAAGATATGCGTTATAGTTATTACATTAACTGTGGTGCTGAGACATTCAGTAACTATGTCCCAAAGAACTGAACTGATTGTTGTCAGGCATGTGGGCCTACATAGTTGAGTAATTACCTTCTGTAACTGGAATTGATTCACTTGGGCTAGAACACACAGATTTTAGGCTTGTAAATATCCCTCATTGTACAGACTAAAACATGTAGTAGACATTTTGGTAGAATGATCATTAGCATGGAGGAAAACTGGAGAAAAAAATGCAACAAACCAAACAATGCAAATCTGCTATGTGGAATGGGTAGAATAATGAATAATGTGCCCTTTCCATTGCTTTTGGTATGGCTGATAACAGTTGGTAAATCTTTGCTGTGTTAGTTTTCTTCTTTCAGTCATTTGTAATACCTAACACCCAATGACCTATTTAATATTTTTCAGGTGAAGAGTAAGCACAGATCTTGTCATGTATAATTTTGGGAAGGATGATATAGTTAATCCTATATCATCAACATGAATTCATACAAAATTTTTAATGTCTATCTGTAAATTATTCTATTGCCAGGCTGTTCTGAATTTTAGCTGAAGCTGTAAGAACTAGCAGTACAGGATTTATGTTACTGCATGAAGTGTTGTGAACAGTTGAAACTGTTGGCGTGTCTCTTTGAAGGTAATTCTAAGCAATGTAAATAATAAAAAAGTTGATTATTCTCTGTTTATAAATAATGGATGCATTATATAGATGCATATACACATATATAATATATGCACATATATATAATATATGCATATATTATATATAATAGCAGCGGGTTCAGAGGAGGGCCACGAAGATGATCAAAGGGCTGGAGTACCTCTCCTATGAGGACAGGCTGAGGGCTGTTCAGCCTGGAGAAGAGAAGGCTCCGGGGTGACCTTGTAGCAGCCTTCCAGTACCTGAAGGGGGCCTACAGGAAGGATGGAGAGGGACTTTTCAGAAGGGTGTGTAGTGACAGGACAAGGGAGAATGGCTGTAAACTAAAAGAGGGCAGATTTAGATTAGATATTAGCAAGAAATTCTTCACCATGAGGGTGATGAGGCACTGGAGCAGGTTTCCCAGAGAAGCTATGGATGCCTGCTCCCTGGAAGTGTTCAAGGCCAGGCTGGATGGAGCTCTGAGCAACCTGGTCTAGTGGAAGATGTCCCTGCTTATGGCAGGGGGATTGGAACCAGGTGATCTTTAAGTTCCTTCCCAACCCTTAGCATTCTATGATTCTGCTTATTTTGGTGAGACTTTCTTATTCTCAACGAAATGTGTGCCTGACGTGGTTGGAGAGTTTTTTATGAATATAGAGCTCTGTGGTAAGAAGAGCTGTTACTCAGTCGCAGCCATGCGGACTCTTCTGTATACAACCTTTAAAGGAGAGTGTGTCTTCATACATCTTTGTACCAGTATTGGCTGCTGGATAGCACTATAGCACAGGATATTACCATAATGCAAATTATGTATTAAAGACACAGAGGTGGTAAAGTTATGCATGCAAGCAGAACTAGACTTTTTATAGAAACATTTTAAATGAATGGTACTTCAACTGTCAGTCTGTTTCGTATTTACAGCTTTTGTGAAGTTCCACAAATGCTTGGAGAGAATCTTACTGGAAAAACAGTTCATGAGAAGTATTCTTAATGATAAAATAGCTCACGTGAACTCAGCTTTGTATTTACCCATGCAAGTATTTCCTCCCAAGAACTGTGCTCTTACAAACAAGTAAGTACAAACAAATTCTAACAAACTTATGCTTTGTGTTTTCAGTTATGAAGTTTACTTCGTGACAAAGGAGATGGTCAACTGCAATATCCTGACTGTCATCCGTTTTAAGTTTCAGCTTGTATGAATGGAAATAATAGGATCTGTCTAGTGTGACTGGTAATGCTTAAGCCTTGGACAATTTGATTTGTATTAGCATCTAAAAATTTAGTTGGGCTCAGGATGTATTAAAATAACACAAAACTGTAAAATAATTCTGAAATTCCAAGAAGAGGGCACCTTTCAAAGTTTTCACTGTGTGTGAAGCTGGTTAGAACAGCAGAACAAGATCTAGTTATACTGTTTTGTGTTCAGGATGAAGTTTCTAAATAGTTAATCTTAGAAAAACATGCCTAGTCCTATTTGCAGTTACAATGTTCAGGAGCAAATAAAGCCTTGCTTCACTTTGTTAGGATTACCGTCAAAATTGTGGAGCAACTCAATTTCTTGTGGCGCTGGGGTAGCAATTATAGTGTTTCAACCAGCTTTCCATCTACCATTTTTTCTTGTTGAAAACAAAAAATTTTAATGGGATTGTCAGAGGAGGTAGTTTATACTTGACTTTTTTTTCCCACTGTCTTCCCCAGAAGTGGGAAAAAGTGTTCAGTGAGGAATGGAAGAACTCTGCCCTACCTAGTCTATCCCTTTGGATATTTTTGCTTATCCCTTCACGTATTTCAGCTGAGCTGTGATGGTGGAGCTTGTATCTTCTTTACTGCATTATTCTTCAGCATGAAAATCAGAACAAGAATTTTACAGTTAGTACAGTTTTAGTAAGGTTAATATTATTAACATTAAAACACTCTGGGCCCTTTTCTTTTAGTAAAATGAGTCATATAAAGGTATACGAGCTAGATGGAGGGTCTCCAAAGATGGGGCAATGATTGTTTTATTTACCTGTTCAGTCCTTCATTTTTCTGGAACCAGCAAGTTAAGAATTGCTTTCACGTTGTATAATGTTGGGAGCAATCTCCAGAAGGCTGTTATGTTCACTGACAATTACTGTAATACTGTAGTTGTTTTGAACAGTCACTGCTCATGGTAGGATTTGCAACCGTATTGATGCTAAGCTAACTTTGACAGAGATAGATGAGGATGCTGAAGGCATTAATATATCAATGTTCCTATTTATTCCTGCTGTAACATAAAGGACTACAATTCAACACAAATTCTGGATAGTCATAAAGCTATTCAGTGCTTTGGAAAGCAAGTTATCATTAGTAATGGGAGGTTGTGTTATAAGAGCTCATTATTTATGTTCATCGCATTCTTTAAGACATGGACAAAAGATGAGATGAAATCTCTGGCATATGTCTATCCTTTTTCATCCTAATTAAAAGGGAGACTAGAAAACTAACTAGAAAATAGCTGGACAGGCTGTCTCTCATTTGTGAGATGTCTGATCTAAATTTTCTTATGGTTGTTATAAGGGAACATCTTTGTCCCGTATCTTTTTGTTATTTAAGTAACTATTCTACTTGGATGTTGGAAAGAGAAAGAAAAAATAAGACAATTTACTCTAAACTCTGACTTACACGTAAGCACGTTTGAGAAGACAGATAGGAACATGAATCAGAGTGTTGAATATCAGAACTATTGGTTGAATGTCAGCTGCTAGCCCTGGTTATATAAATATATGTTCTTGTGTATGTATAAGCAAAGAAAATCTTGTCTTATATGCTGTGTGTTCTCTGCTCAGAGTATTGCTCTGTGTTTACTTTGGTGATCTGAAAGGACTGACTGAATCTAATATTGTTATCAGTACAGTAGTTGATTAGTTTAAAAAGTTCTAAGAATGAAAGAGTTCCCAGAGAAAGCTGGAAGATATTCTGATTAAAGTAGGCTGTGGAATGCAGGGGTACAGCTCTGATTGATTGCGAATTTTGGAGTTTTTGCTTTAGCTATGTCTTAAAAAATCAACAAAGTGGTGAGAGCGTTTAGAATAGCAACAGTTTGTTTTTTCCCTTCTTAATGGGACACAGTTTGGAGCAGTTGGTCTCAGGGTTTTAAAAACAAAATAATTTTTGGCAGAGCTAAAAAATTTCATAGTTATTTGCATACAAATTAGACTTAGGAGTCTCTGCTATTTAAGGATGGCAGATGGACCATCTGCTTTGCTATGCTATTAAGACCAATAAATGCATCAAATTTTGCATTGTGTGTCTATATACTCCCCAAGTTGTTTGTTTCCCTCTCAGTAATTGTTAAGAAGTAGTACATGTCTCAGTGTACTGAGTGGTACCTGGAACTTTCAAAGGATAATCATTTACTCTCAGCTATTGCTTTATCGGAATTTTGTTTTGTTTGCTTACAAATGTGTTATTCTAAATCTAATGTGTAGTTTAAACTGGTATGATATAGACCTGTTTAAGCTCTGCTCTTTGCCTGGTTTTAGGTTTTTTGCAGGTCCTCTTGTTTTTCCCTTTTTTTCTTTTTCTTCCTTTTTTTCTTTTTTTCCCCATTTTTTCTTTTTTTTTCCTTTTTTTTTCCTTCTGTATTTTCATTTCTTTTTCTCCTCTTGGTTTATAATTTTAGCATAGTTATTTCTTGAACAGTCTCACAACTGTGTCTAAGCTATAGAGAAAACAAATTTCTAGTCAAATTTCATGGAAAACTTTCTAAATTTATCAACTCTCATACTGTATCTTGAAAATTCATTTTGGGAAACTTCTTATAAATTGTCCAGAAAGTGCCCAAATTGAAGCAGAGTCTGAGTTTAGAGGCTTTTGAGGTACTTTTAAAAATACTAGAAGGCTTTTGCTTTTAACTGACCTCAGAAATGCTACCTTGTAGTTGTGAAACCATGCATGTTTATGTTGTTTAGTGACACATGGGAGAAGCAGGTGTGGCCTCCAATGCAAGACCCTTTTAAGCAGTTGCTAGTATGATTCCAGCATAAAATCACCATGCAGTGTGATACATTATCGTGCTTTCTCCACAACTTTCAGATTTTTGTATTTATAAAGTTGTGTATTTAACCACTCTTAGACCCATTCCTGCCTTTTTTTACTGTAGTTTCTCTAGCTGCCCTGATCATCAAGAAAGCAATTAAAAATGCTAACAAGAAGCCAAGAGAAAGAGCTCACCCTCTAGCCAATATATTTGGGCAGAACACAGTGATATTTGAGACTGGCGTGGCATAGGGTAATGTTACTGGTGTAGTTGTCTGTTCAGTTATTCATCTGACAGAAATTGGAGACTGCTAGATGTCATCACAGAGTACACTTGCTGAAAACTAATCAGTGATGTTTCAGGATGATTTGTGATATGCTTGCTTTCTTGGATAAAATTTGAAGGATGATGGTTATTTTTATTAGCAACAACATGATAAGGTCAGTGAAGGCAATTACAAGGGTCTGAAGATGACCACAGAACTGGCAGAATGCCTTCTTTAAATAATACTCAAGACAACATTTTCATAGATTCATTTAAAGAGCTGAAGGTGGTTTATAATAGTTGTAAAATGTCTCTAAAATTGAAGAACTGATCTAGCGTGGCTTGCAGGGAGGTTTTATAAGGGCAGCATTACAGTATTTTCAGTGCTGTCTAGGACATTTTTTACGTTTGGCACTCTGAGTCAGAGCCAGCAGCAGTGATTCACCTAATGGAAATCTTTGAAAACTTGATCATGATTTTACTTTTTCTGTCATCTTGCTTCATTAACTGAAGTAACACAGAAACAACTGTGCAAATGCAGCTGTTGCTACACTTGAGATGATGTAACATGCTTTCTTCAAGGGTATGGTACAGTGGCAAACCACAGCTAGATCCATCTGACCACCTTGAACAGTTTTTCAGTGCCTGTAGTATGCTTCCAGAATCTTTAAATGATAAGTAGTGCCACCAAGAAGCACTTCAATCATACCTATGATGTGAATTTTTGATGTGGAGATGTGCTGTTGAGTGACGATGAGGGGGAATAAATATCTGTTGTTCTAGAGACTATTTAGATTTTTCATTTACATTTACCTTTGTGAGCTGCCGAGGAAAAAAGTCTTGCCCAGTTAACTTTTTTTTGTTTGGTTGGTTTGTTGGGTTTTTTTTGTTGTTTATTTGGTTTTTTTCTTTTTTAATACAATATGCTAAAAAAAGCTGTAAGGATTAATAACAGGAGAGGTGAGGAACACCTAAGGGCCCTGCTTACTTCTATGCTGTTCCAACAACTCTTTCAGCTTATCTGTTTTCACGTAATGTGGCCAATTCAAACGAGAAAGTTTGTGCCAAATACAGAGAACATCTGTTCTCTGGGAAGTCATTTTTGTACAAATATAGTACTGATGATTAATCTAATGTCTTTGGCGTGTCCCAGTTGTTGATAGGGAAGATAGTGGAAGAGCCAAGTAATCTTAAGATTCCTCTTAATGCTTTTGCTGAGCTTTGTCTCGCTTCTGAGAATTCCTGATCATTGGCATGCTCATGGTTTTAGTACACTTGAGCTGAATTTATCAGCTGCTGTCTCCTGTAGGAAGACATTTGGACATCAAAAAACTTAACAGCATTGATAACTCTCACCTGAAGATGGTGTATGATGTTTAGGGCGAAATATAAACTGTTGTGAGAAAGGACGGAGATTTCTGCGTTCTTTCCTTATTTAATAATCAGTAGTTAAATTTACTCCAAAAGTAAGCTATGCCCGTGTTTGGATTCCGTTTTAACCAAACAGAACAGTCTGTAAAGCAGTATATTACTGTCATCTAAGCAAGATACTGACAAAGCTGCAAGTGAAGAAAGTTTGTTTTGTTAATGCCTTCTGTCCATGATTTAGAAGTAGAAAAAGAATGAAGGAAAAAATGTTAAAAGCCGAAATAGTTTTTGCCTCTTTCTGTTAAGAGTTGGTGCCTCTGCCTGGATTTAAATGATGAAGTTGAACTTAAAGAAAAGTTAACGCTTTTATAGAATCTGCATGTTATTTTAGTTTGTGCTTTTGAGGGTGAATTTTGGAACACTTTACTCCACCTCAAGAAGTCTTAACCATTGAACCATGGTTGTCCTATAATATTTTTGGCTGTAATATATGAATAATAGAATTGGGGCCATACTGTGGCAAAGAAAATTATGGATGTTGACACTCAAAAAACCCCACATGGGAATGACAACATTTGCCATGCATTGTAGATTGGAGTTTTTAATGTGCTGCTCCAAATGGCATAAGAGGTGACATCTTTTCTATTTTCTAACTTGCTTTTAATTAGCTTCAAAACCCTTACGCTCAGTTTTAGCAATAACTCTATTTTCAGTGAAGTTATGGTATGGTGATGTACAGTGATTTGGAAATACTGTGGTATTATGGATAGGAGAAAGAATGGGTGGCAGAGGGATTTATGCACATAGGGTATCTTTTTCTATTTTTGGACACTGCCCTTGTCACCATAGCCACTTCCTTTGAGAACTGATTGAACTAATGAAGAAGTTATTCCTTTTATGTTTGTTTTTTCTCTGTTAATTTTTTTGTTTTAAGGCCACATAATCATTTGATTATAAAAACAATCCTAAAATAACATAGAGGTCTTGTTTCTTTTGGGAAGGACTCAAGGTTCCAAGGCTTGATGGCGTTTTTTTACTGCACTAAACTTTGTTCTCTTGACATGCTGAACTGATAGAAAAAAGTCCTGAAGGAATAAGTTTCAGCCTTAAGAAAGATGAGAGATCAGACCAAACAGGAATGTGTGTTGAGACTTGTTGGCTCACCACCTAATGGCAAGCTTCCTTTCCCTCTGCTTCTCTCATGACTTGTTCCTTTCTAAACTGGCTTTGTAGTGTCTAGTTTACTCCCCAGATAGGGCTGTACTGGTTAACTCCTCTGATACAGTCTTACGTGGTGCCAGCAATGGTCAAAACTTCTTGAGTCTTCAAGACGTCAATGACTTTAACCTTTCAAGCACTTGCTGTTCTCTACAGGCGAACCTGGGCAGTAACCCTTTTTTACCCTTTTGGCATGTAGAAATTGGATTATGTATTGTGCTTGTGCACTGTTTTTGAGACAATGTTAAAGTAGTTTAATCAACAGTTAATTCATACATTGTTAACTACATCTATTTTAGTGAGAGTAAATGAGATGAGATTAATAGCTATGGAGAGTACATTAATTGGATAATACAGAAATGTGCACACAATTACAGCTGTAAATTAAAGTTTGGACTAATCTAATCTCCTCAATTACTGGTTTATATTTGGTGAACTTCCCTAAGCTATTGATGTTTGCTTTTCTGCTTGTTTTAGTGTTGAAATCCCATTCAGCCCTGTAATAGCACTGAATATACGTGTAACCCTATGCAAATACCGGTTTATGTCTATAACTACCTGCTGATGGTTGTTTCATGATCTGTGCAATGTCTGTGTGCATCAGTTTTGCTCCCAGTGGGCAGCTTTCCAAACCGCACAAGTAACTTCTGCTAATGGTGCTGATATCTTTGTTGGCAGCTTTTGCTAAGTAATCAAGCTGAATTGGTTTGGGCATTAAACTTGGCTTGCCTCTAAAACAGATAGAACTGTGATGAGAAACTCTGGAAGAGCTTGTACTGCCACTGTATTTGTTTATTCTATATCAGCTTCTTTGCTCTATCTTCTCACGTGCCATGTGCACCTTCATGCACATGTATCTTCTTGCAAATGTCCTACTGAGCAAAACACATTAATGGAGAACGAAGCAAATCTGTGTACTCTGATGGATTCCACCAGTAATCTGACAGTCCTGTGTGATGTAAATTCAACAGACCTTTTAAATGAGGTGCATGGCCAAAGACTGAAACATGGTTGTGCTTGATATATCTGTAGTTTGGGTATTAAAGTGTATTGTTTGTTGATTTATATCTGCCATTAAGTGGATCAAGTCCCACATTTTCTGTATTCTGAGAATTATTTTAATCGCAGATTGGTAGAAATTATGATTCTTTTGGTGGGAAATTGTGCAAAAAAGCTCTGTTTTGGCACAGTCGGGATTTTTGGTGTGTGTGTTTGTTGTGTTTTTTTTTTAAACTATGTCTCGCCTGCTGTGCAAAAAGTAGTGTTTAGGTGCTTCACTTCTGCTTATTTTCGTGCAGGGTGATACGAGTGAAATGAGATGTTTCACCTCTCTGATTCGATCAGTGAAACTTTTAATATAAAAGTATATTGAATTTGTCTACAGACTTAGCTAATTACATGTAGAACATATATTTAGCTAGTGTGTACATTCCTGTGTAGGAAGTGAAATAATCAGTTTGTGTAATGAGTTTAAATTTAGAAGTGAACTGAGTTACCAACATTGGCAGGTTGTAATGACGGGTAATTGGGACCATCTTTTTTTTCCTGCTCTTTGGTTATTTTGTGTACTTTTGTACTGATCAGGATAACTTCTGTAGTTACAGTGCTGCTGAACAGTCACACTGAGTGCTGCCCAGTCACAAATTGAGAAGACTATGTATTGTTCTCCCCTTGTACCACCCCAGATTTTCAGCAGGATGCCAGCAAGCTGTCACAGATTTTGGTATGCAGACCAGTTGTTTTTAGTCTTTAGACTAGACCAGCAAGTCATTTTGGTATACGCTTATAATCTGCATGAATAAACATGGCCTATAAAGATGAAAATTTCATACAATATGAGAAATAATATATTTAGGTTGGTGTCTTAGTTTTGTATTGGCTGCAATTGCTCATTAAAAAGCTATTGAAGACTACATATATCAATCCATACTTTTAGAATACCTAAAACACATCTCTTCAGATCAAACCAAACGAAAGATTTTTCTGGGTTTTTTTGACCTCCAAAGGCATGTGTTACCAGGGAAGTGGAAAGAAAGAATGTAGTCTGTGTAAATGCTTGGATCAGTGAATTAAAGTATGTTTTGGGATAGCAGAACTTTGAGAGTTGAAAGTTGTGGTTTTCTTGTGAATAAATAGGGTTTCTGAGCAGCCTTATTCCTTCTTAACTGACTGCATTATGCAAAACCCACATAATAATGAGAATAATAATATGTTTGTAATTCCAGAGTAGGTTAAGCAGATTGTTGTTGGTATCTAGTTTTATCAGTCATTGTGAGTGTTAATGCATGACAGACTCTGATGCAGAAGAAAGGTCTGATTAAATTTTTATCAGGGAATTTCTGCGGAGTTGATTTGCTGTTTGACTAAGTAAAGTTTTTATCTTAATTTCAAAAGAGAGGTGGATGGATGTGTTCTCCTTATTTGATTCAAACAATAGATGATTTTTTTTTGATGTGATGTTGATTTTCACATTTGTATTGCTTATCAGCCTGAAACTTCTGTGATGCTCATTTTTATCAGTGTCTGTTTTTGTTGAGATTAATCTGTTTTCTGTTTATGATGGATTTTTCTTTGGGGTGAGGCTTCCTCTGTCTTCTGTTTTTCTGTTGTTACATGTGTCAGTTCTAACTTTTCCTTTTTTGGACAGGGCTGTCCACTGTAGTAAGGCCATATGTTATGCTTATAAACATTATTTTTTAACAGCAAATCTCTTTTGGAGCTTAGGTGTTCTGAAATAAAAACTGGTATTGATTCATCTGCTTAGATTCAGTGTATGTTGGTATATTTGGTGAGGAAAAAAAGCAATGGTTATTTGTAGCGCTAGTAGATATTCTTTGCAATTAGACTACTCTATGTATATTTTTAATAGCTTAGGTCTTCAGTAATGCATTTCCTTTTAAAATGTCATGGACATAAAACACAGCTTGTTTCACTCAGTCTGACACAGCTTACTCTATTTTACTACTTTGGCATCCTCCAGGAACTTGTCTTTTGGGTCTTTGCTCCTGGTGTCAGATTGGAAAATTCTTAAGACTCTTCAGTAATGGATGTTGTATTAAAATAGGTCTGTCTCACAGTGTGAAATGACTTGCACTGGTTTCTTGTCTGCATTCATCTCTAAGTTTAGCATCTGGTTTCCAGATGTTAAGAAAGAATCAGAAGCTGCAGGTTGCATTTGGTTGTGGATATTGACTACCCTTCACATTGGAAGCAATACAGCCTTTAGATTATTAGGATTATTTACTTGGAAGACTGAGTGCATAAAAATACCACTCTTAGGTACACAATTCATCTACAGAGTAATGTATTAAATTAATCTCTAAGGAAGTTTACAAACATATATTAGAAGAATCCTACCAACTCGACTTTTGTGTCTGAGGCTCTGAATCATAGAATCACAGAATCGCAGAATGTTCGGAGTTGGAAGGGACCTCTGTGGGTCATCTAGTCCAACCCTCCTGCCGAAGCAGGGTCACCTACAGTAGGCTGCACAGGACCTTGTCCAGGCGGGTC
>Ga0065711_1046679_pt1:0-10000 | contig 12751 bp, 2 predicted proteins | sample Hoacrofraction12_FD_59098 | JGI IMG/M metagenome (GOLD analysis project Ga0065711, IMG submission 59098) | Hoatzin crop microbial communities from Cojedes, Venezuela - Epithelial fraction 12 v2 (version 2) | ecosystem: Host-associated > Birds > Digestive system > Esophagus > Crop | place...
CGTTGATGAAGAAGTTAAACAAGGCTGGGCCCAGTACTGACCCCTGAGGGACACCACTTGTTACCAGCCTCCAACTAGACTCAGTGCCGCTGATGACAACCCTCTGAGTTCTGCCATTCAGCCAGTTCTCAATCCACTTCACCGACTACTCATCTAGCCCATACTTCCTGAGCTTCCCTAGGAGGATATCATGGGAGACTGTGTCTAAATCCTTGCTGAAGTCTAGGTAGACAACATCCACGGCTCTCCCTTCGTCTACCCAGCCAGTCATGTCATCGCAGAAATCTATTAGATTGGTCAGCTGTTATATCTTCAGTCAGTGCAGTGAGAGTTGTTTCTTAGCTACCAGTTACTGGAGAAACTTCGGGTTTCAGCAGATAGAGGAGGAAGAAAACCTAAACTTCTAAATCTTAGATAGTCAGCGAGGTCAGGAAGTGCACTCAGAGTGCAACAACATTTCAGCCCAGTATAGTCCTTATAAAGTCACATATGAGAGAAATACAAAGTCTGAGAAAACTCAAAAAAATAAAAATAGCATGGATGGGACATAAAAATAAAAGCCCACCCATGTAATATTTCAAGCTTATGCAATTTCTGCTGGAAGCAGGAAAGGTACCTTCCATTATAGCGTCACACGTAGACTTAATGCCTGCAAAGTTGCTATATTCTAACAAAAGTATCCAAGAACTTACTTGCAACTAAGCCATTTTTTTCACCTTAAGAATCCTAAATATAAACACAAGAACAAGCAGTAAAACTTCAGAATAAAGCCAGCCTAGCATCAGAAAATAACAATATCTGCTCCTGCTGCGAGTGGAGGATTTGCCACCTTAGTGCATCACCCTGAGCATTGTTGCCCCTTCTGGGAGGAGCTGCCATGGATAGACAAACAGCAGAAACCCAAGAGGTTGTGGATCCTTCCTTCCTTCCCACAGCCCCCCAGCTTGGAGCTCCCACCCTCTTCACAGTCACCAGTGGGTAGCTGGGATTGGGGCAGGCAGGGAACAGCCACTTCGCCTGATAAGTAGATTTATTTTGTAGGAGCAGGGAGCTAAAGGCATCTATAGCCAGCAGACCTTATTCAAAGGGTCAAGATTCGCTTTGGGCAACCATACTTGGTGCTTCCAAGCAAAGCTGTACCGGTGAAGGGACCACGTATGACCACAATACGTAACACAGGTTCTGTCTCCTGAATGGGCCGAATCCCTTCATCTCACACTGGTCCCGATTTGTTCAGGATAAAGTGAATTCAACTTGCCTCTATCACAACTGCTCTCTTTCTGCATTATTTATTAATTTTGGTCTACCCATGGTTGAAGTGCCACAAATACTAGGAGCAAGGTTGTTCACAAAAATGCAGAAAGAATAATCAGCTACTGAAGAGGCAGACAGTAGAAGATAAGTGTTTCATTCAAGAGTTATTAAAAAGCATGGAGAACACTGCAGGAAAAGATAGGAGCATTCATGTGGGTGTCACTAGACACCTAACCCAGGTCAGTTTATTTGCCAGTGTTGCATGTAAGGGTGCCAAATTAAAATACAAGCAAACTAAAAAACACCCCATCCACAAACCTGAATCTCACAAAACCCATCATGTAGCAGGAACTCTACAGATAAACTAAGCTGCAGAAAATCTGGGACTTCTTAAACCTATCTTAAAGAGAGGATGAATGAAGACTTCCAACTGCTAAATCAAGTCATTTTGAACAGTCAAGAACAGTGCATTCCACAGAAAAACTTAATTTAGGAAAATATTTTTTCCTTTACTAACTTCCAGGTGAGATGACCAGAAGTTGTATTGCAACCATGGTTAACAAAAATAGAAGATGAGAAAAATTTCTGTGAAATATTCTGAAAGATTTCTGTGAAAGACCAAAGTATTTTTCCCTGCAACTGTAAATTGGTTCAAATCAGTACAATAAGAAGCTGACAGGTTTTTGGGTAGAATAATAGATGTGTCCAGAGCTGGTAAAAACTATAGAGACAATAGATAAACTACTAACCTCAAAATAAAACCTATTCCCAACTGGAAGTCAAAAAACAAGAGTAAAATAGCAGAGTAAACTGATCTCCTTCAAATGCATTGTAGGGGACAAGAAATGCACGTGTCCCTAGGAAAACCAGTGTGTTGTCATGCTTGCCATCACACCAACCATTTTTCAAGACTACCGTTCTCAGAACAAATTGTACAGAAATACAAACCAAAATACATCCATAAAGATACAGCTGGAGCACAAAGATTTGCTGATACAGAAACAAATAGTTTTTCTTGGGTTACTTAATAAATTTGCCAGATTGCAAAGCAGATTATTTTTTGACGTAAACTGAAAGAACACAGTGAATTTCAAGAAGAGATGCTGTAGCAGAGTGCAAAGTAGTTATAGCATAAAAATCTGTGTCCAGACGAATGAAATTGTCTCCAGCTGAAAGCAGTTGTCCCAAGGAGAAATTATTTTTAACTGGAAAAACCTCAGCCACAACGCAAGTAAGAACCAGGGGGAAGTTTAACAAGCTTTGTTAAGTGATCTTACATTTCACGCCTTCCAGAAGACATTTAGGTTCTTCTCAGAGCTTTCCAACCACACACCCACCGTAAAGTGATTAGTGGCTCACCAGCATTAAAGTAAAAAACAATAATAAAATTTCCCAAAACCAGTTCACATGGGGTAGCGACTCAGCATAGGTACATACAAATTTCAGATACACGTAAATCAGGCAGGGCTTTGTTGGTCACTTATTAGTGAATGCAGAGAAATATGAACTTCTAGAAAAGCAGTCAAATTCATGATGCGAGAAAGGGAGCCACAGTAAAATACCAAAGCAAGCAAACATATTCATGCTGTTGCGACACTTAGTATTCTCCAGCAAGATTTATTTGTGTAGACAAAAAATAACTAAGAGCATCGTTACTGCTTCACGGAAACCAGTTACATTAGTTTATTACATCTTAACTATTTCTGCTCTAGTTTATGGTCCACATCCCAAGTTGACAGATAAGGACCCCAGGATTGGGGTCTCACCCTTCTGAAGGGTCTGCTAACATGACTAAACTAGTCAGGCAGCCTTACCCCAGTGGTCGGAGGACCAGCCCTAAGAGGGGCTAGGGAGCTTTAACACTGTGAAGACTCTGTTCCAGACAGGCAATGACACAAAAGCTTGGCCTCCTTCTTATGCTAACGCCCTTTTTAACCTCACCTGAACATCCTCCAAGATCAAGATAACAGCAAAGTTTAACCAGTGCTTCTGTGAAGAAGGCACTCCCTCTTATGCTGATGTGAGTGATACAAGAAGTTGCACCAGGTCTCCAGCCAAGAGGGAGCAGGGAAAGCAGAGAAGACAAACCACAGCCACACTCTGCCCCAACCTACCCATCCTCTGCTGGCCACAGCGACCCACATTCCCAGTTTTTAAATGCAGAAGTAGCGCAGGATGTTTGCTTAGGAAAAGGCCGGAGTCAGGTCTGGACCAAACGAACACGAGCTTATATCTAAATACCACAGTGGTGAGCCAGCTGCACTTCTTAGGTTAACAGAGTGGCTGGGAATAAGAGCGAAATCCTGCCCACTCATTGCTCTTGAAATAAGATGCATGTGCATCACAGCACCACTGGAGCACACGCAAGTCCCTTGCGCTCTCTCCGTTACAGCTCTGTCGAAGATTATCAACTATTGGTTCAATATCCCCGTGCCCTTCTTCCACAGCCTCGAAACCAGGCTTGGGATTCTGCCATCTTCCAACTACACCGACACCGGGGAGTTCTGATTAATGATAGTCAGATTTGGAATACAGATATAAAAGCAGTTTCAAACAAATCTATTGGTAATAGAGCAAAAAATCTATTTTGACCTCCACAGCCTGAAGGAGAATAGCTTTGTCCAAACGTCATTGACTGGCCTGGGGAATCAAGCCCTCTGTCTCACAAATCTTTGCTGTTTTGAAGGGCCTGGTTCAAACTGCTGCTGCGTATCGCTAAATGGTTTTCAGCGGTTTCTAGCATTTGAACAAACCATTTAACAAAATGCAGGGAGGACTCAAGAGAGGTTAATACTAAGAAAAAGAAAAAGCCGTATTTTTTTTTCTCCTTGCTCACTAGTACTTTATTGATAAAGGTTAGCACCTAGGCTTGCCAGATTACATTTTCAGGTGCAGATGACTCCTTAACTCTAGGCATACTAAATCCACAGCACTGCCTTCTCAATTCTCTTAATTGAGAGAAATTCTTTTTTTTCCCCCTAATTATGAATCTTCCTTTGCCGCAATCATAACCAAACAACTCCTAAAAATGTTGATTACAAATAGCTTAAGATTGGGCAAAAATTACACACGTGATGGCTATAACAGCTACCTGTTTAATGCTGCTTCTGTACCAACGTATTTTAAAAGTTTAGACATCTCAGAGAGCGGTTTGTCTCTCTCAAGGGAATCGGTCCTTGACATGCCAAATAAACCATCTCCTCCCCCCACAAATGCTAAATAATTGCATCTCAATTCTCATGTCACTCTACATTTATGCAAAAATTGTTGTGGGTGTTTGTTTAGGTATATTACACTTGCACAAGTGTTATAGGTTGAGACTTGTGGAAAAATGAGCGTCCTGACCCTTCCAGTGCATGGCAGCTCTCTAACAGAACATGGGTTTAGCTTGTACTAAAACTGCTCTACAGAAGATAATTTCTGTTCTTTTACAGAGACAGTTAACCACGTTGTTTCACATCTTGGTGTGCACTTTTGGCATATGATTGATTTTTATTTAAGGAATATTAAAATCTACCATATTCTCTAAGGGTTTTGGGTTTTTTTCCCCTAAGGTGCTAAGTGTTTAACAGGGGTTAGCATATTTGATTACAGGAAAAACACAAGATATTTTGCCATCATTTAAGGTTTGAGCACCAATATTTCTTCACCTGTAGTTTATATTGGAACGTTTGAAGACAGCTTTAGAACACAATTTCTTCAACACAACAGATTCCCCTCGGTCTTTGGCTGTGATGCCACTGCCACACAGAGCCACAGTACAGGAGGTCACAGTCCAGTCACCAGTAGCCCAGTGAGGAACCATTGTACGTTTTTTATGTCATTCCTCATCGCAGACAGCCCCTACGCAATGCAGAAATAATTCAGAACTGAGGTTGTTTCGAAGGCAGAAATTTCCCAAAAGAGTGAGGAGAAAGAACTTTAAAAACAAAGTCCCCAAATCTTTAGCCTAATACACAGCTTTCTAAGCATCAATTCTAGAGAAGAAATAGGTTAAATACTATATGGTCCCCCTCTCCTAGATCAGCCCACTGCTCTGGTGTGCCGTGTACTGACAGTTTGCACATGGGATGATAGGGCTGAAACAGGAACTCCCAGAGAAGGAAGTTATGTACGCACTAAACTTCACATACTTGTGTTGATTGATTTCTTCCTCATTCTGTATGCTCTTCAAAATTAACTGTGTCAGTTAGGGTTGTGGCTTAATTTCATATTGCATACTCTAAAAGGTGTTTTACGGCTATATAAAGGTGGCCAACCATTCCTAAAATATTTCCTGAAATAACATCACAGGTTATCTCAGGAAGACGAAGACAGCCTTTTTTTGTTTTGTTTTGTTGTTTTTGTTTGGAGAGTGGGTGGCTGTTTGTTTTTTTTAAATAGGAAACCAACATTTTATGCTTTCTGTCCTTGATGAAAAGCCTGAAAGTAATCCAGCCCTTGCAGCTACTTTCTCCCCGCCTTCCAACTATTAAAGTCATGTAAAATATTACAACATAATGTAAACAAGATTAAACACACAGCACAAGAAGAACTTTGATACTTTTCAATAAAGCACATAAAATGTCTAAGAACAGGACAAAGATTTTTCTTAATCTTGGATATATTTTCAAAATATGTTGATTTTTGTGGTTTCACTGTGCATTCAACAGCTCCATCTTTTATGATTTGTATATAATCCAAGCCTGAAGAATTATTTAGGCTCCTGATTCCTTAAGAACATTTTGGAGGCCAGAATGAACATGACAAAGTATATTGACCCACACAGGTGCATTTCAAAATATCTCCATAACAGTTCCTATGATATCCCATTGGGGCTTCTGTCCATTCTGAAATATCTCTAAATGCAAGTACTCTGAAGAGGTGGCCTTTGTCACTTTAAAAGTAATGAAATGTGATTTACTGCTTTAAAGTGTTAGTTTTTATGTGTTCATTAGAGCAACCATTTGGTGGATTTCTGTTGAGTATTCATAAAATCCTGCCTGCCAGATAATTATATTGCATTAATATGGTATGAATAAATGAAAGCAGTAATTATGGTTTTATTCTTTATTTTGCAATTTACAGTTTGCTTTGCTTCAATGGTACAGAATTATCATGTCTGAAACAATATCACACAGTAATTTGTTTTGGGACTCTTCAGAACATATACATCTAGAGAACCCCTCTCAGAGTTATTTGACGGATAGCGTAAAGCATGTACAGATTAGACTATTACATTTTCTAGTTTTCAGACTTTGATCCTCAGGAATTGCATAAGATGGCAGGAGAAAATGTCTGGTTTTGATTTTGTACATATTTGCCACCTTTCTATCACCACTCATACATTACACCATGCTATCAGTTCTGAAGCCCCCAAGGAAATGCATGAGGATTACTGCAGAAGAAATGGATGATTCAAAATAGCCAACTCTCAAGAAGACGTGGTTCTACAGAACACAACTTACAACAGATATTATAATACACATTAATATGTATTTCTTTTTCCAGAAATCAACTTTCCTTTGCATTACCACTGAAATCAATGGTGGCCTCCAAGAAGAGTCAGGCAGGCTGTAGCTCAGAGAAGTAAAAATTCTCTTTCTTATGTCTAGAAGTCCAAGTAGACTTCTCAGTGTATAGCTTCCTCACAGCCTCAGCCTTTTCTGTCACATATCAGTATTCATCTTTCAGTTGTAACTGCACACCTCAGCAGCAATGCAGAACTTCCTTTCCATGCAAAATACCACTAAGGTCAATGGGACTTCATGGAAATAATGTTTGTTCAAGGTAGCTGTAAAAATGGGAAGTACATAAGAGATCTGCCAGTAGAGTATCAGACAGGAATCCCTTCTCCTGAAATCTTGAATGACCCTATCTCCTGTGGGCCTGTGTATCAACCTCACAGCGTGCTGACTGGCAAGGTTTCCACATCACCCCACTACCCTTAAGCAAGGATCCAGAGAGACGCTCAAATGTGGTAATCCTTGTTTCAGCAACAGAAAAAGCATTCGCCCATGGCACTTCAGAGCAACTCTCCACTGTGACTCTTCACAGTCCTCTCATCAGGAGTGCAAGGGAAGCACAGGGACAACTGGATAAGAGTCTTCGGTGTGGGCACGAGGTAGAGCTAGCCCATCAAGAACACATTAAACCATTCTAGCCACCCTGGGCTTTCACCAGTATTTTTACTTCAGCTAGACAGACCCCCAGGAGCAAGCCCAAGGGACTACACAACAAGTGCAGAGGATAAGAGCAGCAAAGTTATCTCTAGAGAGAAAGTGAATGCATGTGGTGAAGAATATTACAATCTTCTAAGAATTTTTTGCATATATTGCAACAATTATAGTAATGGTCACGTTAGCACCCTTAGACCAATACTTTGGCTGCAGACTTCTGTAGAAGGCTTTCACTAAATTGTAGTTATCTGCTTGAAGGTGGAGGCAGCTGTTTGGGAAGAAAGTATTGTTAAATATGCATCGCAGCCTTGCATCATCAAGCCCTTTCAGCCAGTGATTTCTGCAAACTTCCAACCAAGCGACAGATCTGAGAATTAAGATCTTTATATCAACCCCAGAGAAGCTGTCTCTGTACCAGGCATACATGGAGAAGGAGGTAGCTGTTAAATCAACTAAGATTTCTATTCTTATATTCTTTAGCTATTACAAACCATAACTAGGAGACACAAGAATTTCCGAAGAGCTTGAATCAAAAAGAAACAGTAAACACTACAGGTCACAGAGGAGCTCACGAGAGATTATAGAAACAAGGAATTCAGAAGAAGAAACTAGGAAAACAACAACAAAACCCAAACAAAAAAAACTCCCGAAACTTAAGATTACTGTTTGTTGTGTCACTTTTTTTTATCATAATATGGTATGGCTTAGCTGAAAAACAGAAGTCTTAAAACCCACTTCTTCCACGTTGTGTGTGTGTGCATAATATCAAAGAGGAAGTATTGTAAGAAGAGGGCAGATGTGGGGCAAGCAAAGCTACAAATGTTAAAGACTTTTTAACAAGACTTTTCTTCAGTTGTCATGCCAGTGAAGTATGCAAAATATATTTAAGGGAAGTAAATAGGCCAGAGAAGAAAAACAGATGTAAGTGCAGCAGTATCTTATGGAGTCCTTTCCAGAATTATTGCCATTGCAAAGAATATTTCTCCTTTTAAAACAGGGAATGATTCTGAACACTTGAATCTAAGCTTTGTATTAATGGGCATTTTTCCTTCTTGTAGAAGAAAGATACTCCTTCAGTATTGGCCAGGACATGGAAGTAAAGACGTGAAATTAAAAAACGAAAAAAGAATTAAAAGCATGAAAAAACCCTATTTGGCAATATAAGATCGGTTAACTGCCCTGCAAGACAGGTAATACTCGACATCTTATACAGCCTGATGTAAGAACTTTTCAAGGAAAATCAAGACAACTTCTTTGAAATAGGTAGATCCATAGCTCTAATTTAGTCATGAAGCCCAGTATTAATGCTTTTTTCTTGGTATTGTTGTTTAGAAAAGACGCAGAAAACCATTCCAAATAAAGGACTACAAATAGATTAACATAATTTTTATACTCCATCTCTCTTTTAATTATAAAATACTAAAAATAAATTTGCCTTTTGACACACCATAAAAATGAGTAGTTGCGAGTCATACATATTTTCACAACGTACGTCGCATGGAGCTCTACAGACATTGCTGTGCAGAATGTCACCGCCACTTGTTAAGTGTGGTGCATCATCCAAGTCTTCCAAGGACGGCAGGTAGATGGGATGGTCTGTTTACTGAAGTGATTTACTGGAGAAGTGTAATTTCACCCACGACAGTGCTTATTTACATGCAATACTGTCCCAGTTCAGAATATATCTTTACCAACATAGCATCATAAAATGGTAAGGGTTGGAAGGGACCTTAAAGATCATCTGGTTCCAACCCCCCTGCCATGAAAAAACTATTCATTTTTGTAATATCCAAACTGTGTTTCTGACTGTTCCTACTCATCTCCATAAACAAAAAAAAAAAAAAAAAACAACTATTTGAACTTAGCCTCTATGATCATTTGCCAGTCTTACTGTAGCAGCATCAGTGAGAAGGTGACCAGAATGCCTTAGTCCAATCTAACACCATACAGACGGACAAGTATGTTCTCAGCCAGCCACCAACATGACCAGTTGTTGGACAGGATTGGGGAGGGGGATGGGGAGGAAACAACACCCCATGCAAAAAGTAAATCATTGTCTTCGGGATACTTCAGAATAAAAGGAACTTTGTCAGTTTCAGAAGGATGTAAAATACATGTGAAATTTATATGCAGCTGAGCACGACCAAGATAATTTGGCTAAACGTTGTACTACAAAAATTAAACTAGCAAAAATATGACATTTAATTAAAAATTTCCTAACCCATCCACACACAAGTGTAAAAGAACCCCTCTCTGATGCATTCTATTACTGGTCTCTAAAGCTTTCTGTGTTGAAAGGTTCAGGCTTTTTCTTTCATCACTCTGAAAAGGGAATTTGCCACTTCACTGGTAGGAAGACAACTATGAAAATTTAAGGAAAAAAAACCCCACAGCAGCACGAAACCCAACCAAACCACCACACAACAGTCTACTTCATTACATAGGAAGGAAGTATAAGATTTATGTCAAATGCTCAAAGTACAATTTTAATCTGCCTTTCTCTTCAATTATTCTGCTAGAATTTATTTTTAAAAGGCATCCAGAGTATGAACACAAAAGAAAGAGACCTTTAAGAAAATCATCAAGTA
>Ga0065711_1046684_pt1 | contig 12751 bp, 14 predicted proteins | sample Hoacrofraction12_FD_59098 | JGI IMG/M metagenome (GOLD analysis project Ga0065711, IMG submission 59098) | Hoatzin crop microbial communities from Cojedes, Venezuela - Epithelial fraction 12 v2 (version 2) | ecosystem: Host-associated > Birds > Digestive system > Esophagus > Crop | place...
CCACCGCGGCTCCCGCCAGCGCCGTCCCCGCGTCCTCACCACCGGCCGGCGGCGCAAGGCCGCCGAGGTAGGACGCTCCTGCTGCGGGGCGGGCGGCGACAGCCCCGCCGGCGCTTCGTCTCACGGACCACCCCTCCCGCCGCGCCCCTTGTTTGTGCGCCCAGACGCCGCTCCGCGCATGTGCGGCGGCGCCCCGCCCGCCTAGCCTCAGCGGCCCGCTCCCGCGCATGCGTAGAGGCAGAGCTCCGCGCCGCAGCGGAGGGCGAGGAGCCGGCGGTGTGATTGACGTCGTCCCTCCCCGCACGCTCCCGCGACCCGCCTGCTCCGTCAGCGGGGGAGGGTCTCGCGCAGCGGAGAGCCGCGTCGCCGTGCGTGGGAGCGGCCGTCAGGTTAATTAAATGGGGCCGCTCCGCCGAAGTGACTGCGCTGCGACCGCCTCGTTAGGGACGGCTGATGTCACGGCGGTGCGGCCCCAGTGACGTCACCACGGGCATTTCCACCAGATCTTTCTTTCCCACAAACGGATTTATTCCGGCGGATGGCTATGCAGAGGTCACTGCCGCCCCGTCCCCTTTCCCGCGCGGCGCACGGCCTCGCTGGGCCAGGAGCGTGACTTCCGAAGCGTCTTCACTGGATTCTCCAACGTTTCTGCGCTGGGAGCTGCGGAGACACTGCGCTGAGAGCGACGGTTCCAGCAGCGGGCGTGTTCAGGGCCCGACGAGGCCGGGGCTGCGTCCCGACGACGCCCCAGCGCGCCGTTCCCTTGATCCTCTCCCAGAACGGCCTCTTTCGCCTCCATCGCTCGAGCTAGCATGTAACTGACCTTTCTCTGGTGAGCCAGAGCCTCCTCTTTGTCATTTACCTGTGTAGTTATTTAAAAGAGAAAGAAAGCCGTTGGTGAGCTAAGGAGGCAGAGCATGCCAATCGTCGGTGACATTTGCTCCCCTGCGGACCCAGCGACGAACGGTCTAACAACATGCTAACCAAATCGATCAGCATCTTCAGAACTTCGTGAGGGTTGTCTAGCTCTTCGACTTTCCTGCCATCCACGTCTGATGAGAGCAGGCCGGATAGCTTTTGTCCCAGGCTGTTCCTGTTCCCGGGTAACTTGACACGCCCTACGGAAAATAAAAGCCCGTGAACTCTGGAACTGCTCAGGAAGACAGAACGTACTTTGGGACAAAACAGGCCTGCGGAGAACTGGATTCTGCACGATCTCCTCTCAACAGGCAATGCAAGCTACAGCTTCTCCCATAACAGCAGATTGCTTGCATGCAGCACCACTCTTAGCATCAGTGAAAGGCTAAGGGGGCTTCCATCATATACATGGGCAAATGGAAAATAAAATACCTTTTGCTGTATGGAATATACACTCTGACACTCTAGTTAAACGATAATTCATGGTCATTTGTTTTTAAACGCTAGGTAGTCTGAAAAAAAAGATTCTTTGACATAACCTGTTTAAAAGTGTCTTAAGATTTCTAACAAGATTTAAGTACCTTGAAATTGTGAAACATGAAACTACGTCAGCATAGGGAACAGATATTCCAGATGTATGCTGTTTTAGTATTACATCCTGAGGGTGCTCAAGGACTCTGGAAGACCCACCAGACTTCTAAGCCTGGCACCTCCAGGTCAATGGCTAACATACGTATATCTTGAAGTGCCATTTCTAAATTCTGCTGTGTTTTGACCGTGACATAAGTACTTCTCTGTATCCTTTTTCTGAAAGAAGAATAAATAGAATTCTTACTCTTTTACAGAGGGTCTTGCAATTCACTTTGTAACATATTAAGTGTAAAGATAATAATAGTAATGTAGATGCACGTGCATAATAAAAAAATAAAAATGCTTTCCAAAACAGAAAAAAATCTGTTTAGTATTTCAGTGAAAGGTCAGGTTTTTTTTTTTTTTTAATTTTTTTTTTTTTCATTTCTCATCCTTCCCTAACTCTTATATAGAGCTCATTTGGAAAAAGCTTGGCACATTAAATTGTTGCTCACATCTAAAATAGCCAGGCTAAACTTGCCAGATTTTAGCTTTTTTGCACTGTTCTCACAATAAACCTCTTGGATATCCAGAATGTTATCGTCATCCTGTGTAACAGCTTATTTATTCTAGCATGTTTTTACTCAGATAATACAGTTCATGAATGTGTAATAAAAAAAGGTTACGTTAAAAGCCTAGACTGGTAGCTTCAATGTCCTACAGCAGTATTTATATATTCCACTTATACATAGACACCCTACATTACAGATGTGAAACTTCTGGTAGAAATTCAACTACATGACACATTATTTAACGTATTTAGAGTTTTGACATAACTTTGTTACTTTTTTCTTGACTTCTCATAAACCTCAGTCAGCAATGAAACCACAACCATATATTTAATACAAGAAAGTCTGCTTGTTCCACTTCTCAGCGAACTTCTTTTCTAGTCAACCATTACAGACACAGAGCATGCCCAATTACCATCGTCTTTCAGACGTCTCCAGTTCATAAACTTTGTTCCCTTCTTAATCTTTATCACTTCTGCAAGCCTCAGGGCTTGGTCCTTCCTCTGCATTAGCTGCTGCTCAAATGCAATTCTGAAGGCATCTGCCATTATATATGCTTCATCTTTACTCTTCTTCAGATTTTCAATCTGGTTTTAATTCAGAGAAAATTTAAAGTATATTAAGCAATTCGGAAGCAATAGCAGGTTTAAAAGGTGTATTAACAAACAGACTGAAGCCATGAACACAGACAACTTTTAAATAATCAATGAAGTAGTGGAAACCAAACAAAGGGCTTTCTTATCAGGTTAAGAAATAAATTTTGAAATGAGTATTGAAGCCTTTACCCTTCCTCTTCTACGCAATGCACACACCACCACCCATCTAGCCAGACAAGCTGCCAGTACAGCCTATTTATCTCCGCACATGCAAAAGAGCCTGAGGAGGGCATTAATGTCCCATGCCAGCTGGGCCAGGAGCAGAAGAAGCAAAAGAATGACATCTGTGTCACGAGGATGGTTACCGTAACTGCAGTCGAGTATAAATTAGAAGAAAAATTCTAAAACTATAGATTTTCACTAAATTAGCAAAGTTAAGAGCTTGAAAATCACATTATTGGTTGAAGTGTGATGTAAGTACATAGTTTTCAGCAAGATCAGCTTCCTGACCTAGCTGGGTGAGCAAGCTTGTGAGTGCTGGTGCCAGCGAGAGGGAAGGGTGGAATGCACTGCTAGGGAAGCAAGGAAAAGGGTCAGTGGTGGTCCACACTCACACTGGGTATACATTTATAAAGTGCTTAGGCTTACAGTGTTCTTTTTTCCTTTTTTTAGATTTAAAAACGTGTGGAAGGAAAAAGCAAGATAATTTTTTTTAACAGTAAAGCTGATCGATATCATAATTACAGTTTTATATCAGCGAAAGCCAGGGCATTACAAACAAACATTACATTATTTCTGAGAAGCATTCTTGTTTTAAGACACGTTAGTTTGTGTAAGCTGCAGTAGAGTGTTTTTGTGTTTTGAGCACAAGCAACCGTCTGCTTATTCATACCTAAGCCAAGCTGCATTACCTCTCGCTTGAGATGAAGAAGGTGCTTTCGAGTTACAGCTGCCATTTTAGCACAGGGACAAGGTTGCCCCCCAGAAGTATTGCAGGTGCAGGCTCCAAGAACTGCCAGCTTAAAATCCAGAACAAACCATCCGTTAAATATCTATCTGCATACACAATGCAATCCAAGATATGCCAGATGACTAGAAAAAAAACATCCTGAAACTACAAAGTGAGTGTACGGGTTACGGGGAACAAGCTACAAGAGATGTAGGCAAGATTTCTTTTGACTCACAACCACACACATGAAACGTATTTTTCTGCAAGATAACCTAAAGGCAAAAATTGTCAGCCTCTGTATGCCGCGCCCTGTAGACCTCATTAGAATTCTTTTTCCACTAAATGAAGTAAAGCAGTAGGCATAGGAGTTAAGAATTAGGATATGAGGAACTAAAAAATAAGCATGCTGGCTTATGAAAGACAGCCTGATGCTCCTGCTGTCTACGTCCAAGGGCATATTGTCATTACCTAAAAATGGGTCCAAAGAAACAGTTCAATAATCAGTAAGCAAAATTTATCTGTGTATTTTGAATATAATCATATCTTTGAGCCAGTGATTTTGAAAAACATGTAGTCATACTTACTTCAAGACCTGTAAAATCCATAATGCCACTTTTATTCAAGGACATGTTTTCCTGAACAACCTTCTGTTGTTTCACATCTAGCATTGCAAGAAATTCCAAACACTGCTGATTCAGGACTATGAAATAAAACAAGAAAAGTGATTACAAAGTCTGCTGCTCTGATTTCTTAGTTTCTGAGTTTAACTATATCCAAATGAAGCGGTTTTATAGTTCAAGCGTCAGGTTGGGAATATGATGAGACTGCGTAGACCTAGGAACTCAGATCCCAGTTGTCTGTCTTTCTGTGTTTTCCTAGAGATAATGACCCACTTGCAGAGATACCGTCACATGTATTACTCTGCCTCAGTACTAATGGCTTATCTCTTTGTACACTTACAGATACGGCAGCTGCATTTTTGAAATAGCACAGTATTGGGAAAATAATGATGTATGTCACCTATCTTGAAGCTTTTTGGAAACCAAAAATAAGGGAAAGGGGCTTGAGCCATCTGACCCAGCCATACACCTGCACAACCTGCAGTTTGAAAACCTCCACTAGAAAGCCAATATGCTGGATACCTCCACGTTTGTGCTACGGGAACCTTTATGTGGGCAGGTTGAAAGTGAGTGTCTCTGAAGCTGACTGCCATTGTGGCAATAGCATTCAGTGGCTCCCCTGGATGCTGTTGCCTCCTTCCAGGAGCACGGAGCCTCACCACTCAGGGTGTCACCATGCCAGTGAGAGAAGATGGGTGTACTTCTTTAACACCTCATCTACTCTTTCAGCTATCCATATTGGAATTTGCCTATCATTTCATGGGTTTTTTTCAGTTCAAATGACAATGTGAGAAGAAAAACAAACACAAATTGTCTGTTTAGAGAGGGTTTCTGCATATCCACTAATATTGGCTGGCAGTAACAAGAGACTTCTCCCGACAGAAAGCTTCCTTCCTGTCTAAATCCTGAATTATTTCTGATGATAACAGTATGTGAAGAGGAATAGCTGTTGGTGGCTTACTTGCATTTTCAGCTTTAAGAGTTTTAACTTCTTCAGTTCTCAGTTTCAATGCTTCCTTAAGAGCTGAATTTTCACAATATATCCTGCAGAAGGTAGAACAAGGCTCTATTATCTTTTAAAAAAATATTTTTAAATGGACAATCAAATGCAAAAAAGTTCAGCCTGGTAAAACACTGCATCTAATATTACTGCAAATTAAAATTAGGATTACTGAAAGAATTGAAGAAAAAAATCAAAACTGGAAAGACGTGAGCATTTGGTTTGACAAGATTTTATCCATGCAGCATTATACAAGCAGTTTCCTCACTTGTAAAATTTAATATGGAAAAAAATTGTAGAATTTTTCCGTAATATCTGTACCAATAATATGTACTATGTTGTTAGATCCAAATCTGTTAGGCAGGGGCCAATAAGCAACCTAAAACTACTTCTAACTCTCTGAAGAAAGTAGTGTGTGTAGGCTTGGTCTGACTGGCACAGAACCAAGGCTGAGAAAGCAGGCTATGCCAGGCTGGCTTCTGTGGAGTCCTTCCTGGTTATCCAGGCTGCAGGTGGCTCTGCAGGGAGCAAACCCAAGAATCTCTGTCCTCATACAAAGGTTTCTCTGCAATGCAGACAGTGTGCGCTTTTCAAACAGGCTTACCTTGTTTATGAAACCACAGCCTCACACAAACAATTTAAACACGTCCAAGTATGTTGAAGTGAGTGTTAAAAAAGAAAAAAAATATCATTCGCGTCTAAGTAGACTGTGTCAGCAACTTCAGAGTTTAACAAGAGGTCAGTTTAAGTACCATATTACCATTAGAAACTCAAAGAATTGTGACCCTCTGAAACACTTGCTAGAAAGATCTTACCTCCTTGAAAGGAAAAAAATTGTTATTGGACACGTGACAACATTACTCTGGTCTTAATTTTACAAGTAAACTTCCTGTAGTCTAAATACTGTTCTCAAGAATAGCTGTACTTTCAAGTGTTGCAACCTAAGAACATACAATATGCATCGATAATGCAGTTTTCCTTTAAATATTTAAACATTTCATTGTTGAATAGAAAAGTGGAAATCTAAAGTTCTAAACATTAAAGCAAAACAATTTGTCTGGTGCATCTCTTCAGCCGTCAGTAAATGCAGCACACTGTACAGCCACGATTTTGTTTAAATAGTAACCTGAATTATTTGACTGGAATAAACAATGGGAAATACACGTTCTTCTCATCCTGCTGTCTCAGGTATCAGAAAACCTTTTTGCAAGGCAGGCTGAGCTCCTGACTTGCAGTTTTCTGCAGCCACATCACTCGCTTTCAACAGTTAACACTAGTTTTGTTGCTCCAAACCACCTGGCTACACTGCCAGTCTCCTCAGTCAGCAAAGCCAAAGGGTTTTTCACGAGGTATCCGTTGACAAGTGTAACTAAGTTAACAGGTGAACAAGACACAATATCTTAACAAAATTCTTCTTACAAATGAATAGTTTGTAAACTTTCGGCTTATTTTTTTATGCTAAGTTTGAAAATTTTAAATTAAAACCACCACTGAAATAATTGTAACTCCAATGGGTAGACAGACTTCAGAGATATTTCTACATTTAAATAAGTGAGCCTGCTGGTCACATTTTTCAGTCTGTTACTGCATTATTAGTTTAGTGCCTCTGACATCTTCTGCTTGCCTAACCACACCTGCTGTCGTCCAGAGTAACTCTTATTTAAACAAAGAACCAGTTGATCAGCCTCTCCCAGAAGCATTCCATTTTACCTGTACATATGCTCATACCAACAATGCAAGAAAATAAAGCAATGATTAACCAGCAAATGGTATTTCCACATGCACGCACATATCATTATTTTCCGTGCCTCATTTACATTCAAAGTAAAGAAGGACAGTCTGGCTCCAGCTGGCTAACATAATAACGTAACAGGATAAAAATGAAAACTCGGCCTAGGAGAGCTAGCTTATATACACAATAAAGAATTGCGACTTAATAATTTTAGTAGTTTTAACTGAAAAATACAAATGTGACTAGCATGAAAATTAAATAAGTCTTCCCAAATCTGGAAGGGAACTAGCAAAACACTAAAAACCCATAACACCTGATGAAGCAAACTTGGAACACAAGAAAGATGACATACAGCATTCAGTGCAAAGTTATACACAGTGCAAGTCAAATACCTGTCATACTTTTCTGTCCACGTGTCTTCCATGTTCTTAAATCTATCCTGATCAAATTCAATTTCCCATTGCAAAATATTTATTTCCTGTGGAAACAAAGTAAACCTGCAGTAGTTCATTACAAGCCTTCCATCTGAAGGAAGGAGGAGAGCTGCTGGTGCAGAGTTTGGTACTGGCAGAGATCTAGGTGACCGATGATGGTGATAAGCTATGATATGGTTAAAAATACATTTGGTACCAGACACCAGTACGTTTCTGGAACACTGATCTGCGGATTCCAGACTGTGTTGCACAAACCAATGCTTGTCGTGGCTTATGACAACAACAAACCCACGCTGTCACATTTCCCTGTCCCCTTACTGTTTGTGAAGGCCACGCAGGAAGAGAAAAAAAGCATAAAACTCAGTTTAACAAGGTAGCTCAATGCCACCCTTCTCCTCATCTTCCCTATGACAATTGGGCACCCATTTTTTAGACTCGCTGGGAAGTTCCAGCTTAATAACTAAGAAATAGTGCAACTCATTACGAATGACTATGAATCTCACAACAAAGACCATCTGAAAGTAGAGAGCTCTAGTAACTTTCAGGTATTACTTGTACACACTATAGCATGACAATATTTAGATCGAAAAAGCGATACATTAATATTTTCCCTTTCTACTAAAAAACAGTAAGAATACTTTCAAAAACAACTGGAAATATTGGCAGATTTGCACTGATTTAAATAAACAGTCTGATAATCCCTTATTAATAGCAGTGGACTTCCATGTTTTTGCATAGGTGTGAAGGAAACATGCACCCTTACCTTTTCTAAAGTTCTCTTTTCTTCCTCAGTTTTCTGAAGCATTGCTTTCGTGTGACTAGTAGCTTTATTAAATACTGCCTGCAAAAAAAAGCCTAACTGTCAAAGGCTGTCATTAAGTTCACTTAATTTGGCTTTAGCCAAATTTTCAGTTTCACATCAAGACTAGTTCATATTCTTAGTTAAACAGGGGTGTGCAGAATTACAAAGACTAGCAACTTGCTTGTAAGTCCCAGTGGGTTCTAATTTCAAGTCACTAAATAGTGACGTTGCATAACAAACATGTGTTTCAATCGCATAATCTTTTCTATTGAAAAATGTAGTGTCATTTAAAATGAAAATCATGTCTTCTTTAGGGCTTGTCCACAAAATCAGCTCTTAAAAAAATTGCTTACAACATACTTACACTTTGATCCAGGTGTAACTAAGAACATCTGAGGGTAGAAGCTGCAAAACTATAAATGGATTATGCAAACAGGCTAAAAAACAGGAACTGATTTCAACATGATTCATTGTGATAGCGAATAAAAATATTACAAACTGTGAACAAAAGACTGACCTAGCATTTAATGGATACTGCCCTCTAAGACAACAGATGGAGTAGTCAACTGAAAATATCTGTGCTTTGCAGCAGAAGTTCAAGCACTGGCAAAATCTGTAATTTAAAGGACTGGAAAGAAGGCCTTATTCTGTAAGTTAAATAGCTAGATCTTCAAGGATCCTCAAAGACAAAATTATGAGAATTTGCTGCAACAGTAAAGTCTTCTTAAATAACTGCAGTGGTTCCATGTCGAAAAAGTAGTAAATCGTAGAAGCAGAGTCTGTAGACACTTGCAGACTCGATGCTTTAAATTGTAGCCCTGGGATGAACTTAAGGTCTGGGTGGTTTTGATGAGGAGTGGCAGGAAGATTTCCTCTGTTCTCTTTCCTTTACCACTAAGTACCTAAATGATTTCTGAACAACTCCTACCATGCTCTGCAGAATTCTGAGGGCTTCATCTTTTCCTTCAAGCTGTCTTTGTGATGCTTCAAGCTCAACTTTCAAAAGTTCAACTTCCTGAAGCAAAATAAAATAGGTACGCTGAGTAAAAGCCAAGGTAATCTGGCTAAAATGTGACTGTAACAGCAATGTAAATTTGCCTTCTTCAAAAAGCAAACATGATTCTTTTCTGACTAACAGCTGGCTTGTGATGAAGAAATGTTAACAGTGTATGTTAGCACAAAATCCTTAAAGAATACTTGTAATGATTATTCTTTCTGTTCTCTTCCAGTGTACTTGGAAAATAAGCCACTAAATACTGCAGTTCTTCCTTGCTAAAGAAGTTGTATAGACCAACGCAGGTCTGGAGCTTTAAAATAAGTAAGCAAAACAGAATAGCAGATATACATGCATGGAAATGCATGAAGCAGATACAAAATATAGTAAATATTACAAATATATACTAAAATATAAAAGCTACATTAATATATACTTGATAGTGCAGATATCATGTTAGGACTGTTAGATCAAAACCACTACTTGTCCAGAACAAAACAATAACCACAGCAAAACAGATCCCTGCTCTGGGTTCGTGCCAATCACATCTTTATGCAACATTTTCCCCTTCAGAAGAAAGCAGTTTTTCAGTTTCCAAATTGAAAAGAAAATATACTGCTTTGTATACTTATCTTTCCTTAACCCCCACGTAGGTCACTCAGTTGTTTTACCTGCAGTCATACAAACCTTTTTTCATAGTTCTTCCACTTCTGCTACTTCAGCAATTGCTACTGAAATTGTGCCGTGAGCAGCGGCAATTTATCAGTTTTGTCTAACTGAAAATGGGTAAGGTTCCTTGACATTTTAACTTGCTGTGCACTGAAGGTTCTTCATGCTAAGACAGTTTGAATATGACCTACCACGGGCTGTCCTGAGGTTAAACAACACAGTGCAGATGAAATGTATATTTTTACAGCTGAGATCACCCTGCTTTTTCTGCCTGGACTGATGCCAACACATCAACAAATTACAACCACAGTAAAACAACCTTTTAACAAAAACACAGTAAAAACCCAAAGACTGTTCTGGTTACACTGCAGATTTTTAGGCCCAAAGCTTAACAAAAAAAAGAAAACCTGATAGAAAAGGAGTACAATCCTTTTATTATTATCTACGTCTTTAAAAAACTTGGCCCCTCCCTCCCTCAAAATAAATTAAAAATCCAGAGCATAAACAGCATCTCACACTGTGATTTCCTGGCATAAAATGTAATGAGGCTTCCAACTACCGTGCTAATTTCAAGAACCTGAACCATCCAAGAGTCTGGACATGACAAGATCTTCAGCTAAACACTGTGCTTTACTTTGTTACATTAAAAGGAAATGCAGATTTCAAGCGCAGCACATTCAGCACCGTTACTAACCTCTAGAGCTTCCTGAAGCTGTTGCTTTAGTTCTTCATTTGACAGTTCAGTACTAGATTCTGTAGGATTGATAGCAGATACTAAACGATGAGATACTAAAATATTTACAAGAGAAAACATGAGAATTTGCTTTACCCTGCGAACAGGTAACATGCGGGGGTGAATTTTCATCTTTATTTTTTTCTTCGTGAGCTAATACATAGATTTAAGAGATACATAAATTATGAACTCAAACACATTTTTTCACAGTTAAAGAAGTGAAATGGAAAACAATATCAGTTGTAGAGAGACCTAAAATAAGTACAATTATTTTAGAATTTCCTTTAAAAAAGCCTCACAACAAACTTGCCATCTTGTTTTAAAAAATAATTTCATTTTTTAGATTCTTTTTAGATTGTAACTTTTCAACAGCCAAACTCAACACAACAGTAGCTAGCACTATTTAGAAGTAGGGGCAATTTTCACGAAGATCAAGTATGGTGGTGGAGTATCCAATATTCCTCTAAATAAGTGGTTACTACTGGTACTGTTTTCCTTAAACTAGGCATCGCAGGGATACATTGAGATGCAGCGTCCTGCTAAACCCAAGTCAAATTCATGTGGGCTTTAGTCGTGCTTTCATAGATATTGCTATGTGAAAGACCTAGATTTAAGACAAGCGTCATACAGAGACCATCAGAAGGACAGGGAAACCAATCGGAATTACGCTGCCCTGGTAACATCTCTATGACACTGCTGAAACCAAGAATAATTACATGGCTTAGCTTACTGCGGTGTGTAGAGAGGATAGGGGGGAGTTGTTCGGATGGAGAGAAATAAGCAAGTTATGTGGAAATATTTTAGTCAAAATACTAACAATGGCTAAAATTGTAAGGCAAAGCAGCTGAAGTGTAATGAACAGCACTGCCTTTATCTGATTTTATTCACAGCAGTGCTGTCTTCACAAAAAACCTGAAGGCCAGCGCTGGGAGGACAAAGATACGCAGGCTCCAAGCACAACTGCTTAACCTCAAAACTATGCCAATTCACAAATTTCAGCTAAATAGCAACAAGGTTTTGAAGATTTACCCATAAGCTTTAGATTCAGTCTCTGGGAAGAAACACTTAAAAAACCCAGGAACCCAAGCAATTCCATTCCATTTCGTCTACATATTTAGAGAAAAACAGCGCTGTCTCCCACCACAGGATGCTCATTGCTAAATCTCACTTTCAAATGAAAAAGTAAACACTTGTAAAAATGGTCATTTTACAGTAAGAACGGCCACAGCCTCATTCACTGAAAAGCGATCCTGCTGTTTCAGGAGCATGTAGGAACAGAGACTGCTCTGCTGCCTCCACGACGCCGAGCATCAACTTTTGCACCCCGGCAGCAGACTCTGAGGCTGCACCAACCTCCCAGCTAAGCTGGATCCCGGGAGCCACGCCACGTGCACTCGCTTGTTGGAATCCTTCTTCACAGGGCTTTGGAAAACAGTCTGAATTAAACCCGACGACACCTTGTGAAGCAGCTCAACTGATCGGTTTTGCTAACAGACATTTTTTAACTTCTAAATTGCTCTTACCACAGCTGTTCTGTCGTGTGGAACTAGTAGCAGGCTTTTTAGATGTTCCATCGTAAAAACTGCTGCGTTTTGAACTGGGAAGAGCTGCAGCATCACCGTCTTCCTTTCCAGATCCCCTCCTCGATCTCAGTAAACACGAGTTTTGTGAATTTTCGCCTGCATACACAGCTACAGGTCTTCTCCCAAGCCCATTTCCCAAGTCTCCACACGTCATGTCGTCCTCTTCTGCTTCCTCCATCTTCTCCTCCTGCGTTGTTCGGGGTTTTTTTTTTACCCGAGGGCACTTCACTTACCGGCAATGTGGACTGCCTTCCCCAAAGCAAACGGGCGTTTTAGCTAGAAAAACAGGCAAACCCGGTAATTACAGCAGCAAAACAACACTAAAGGGAAAGAGGCGGAGCTGTAGGTGCGTGGCCGCTCCCAGTGCCGGGTTCGCTCTGCCGGAACGTATCGCTGCGGCCCCGCGGCGGGACGCGACAGTCGTGTCACCTCTCGTCGCGCGTGGGGGCCCACGGGTGACCCCCGACACCCCCTCAACCTGGCCCGACAGCTCCCCCAGAGGGTGCTCGCTGCGCGCTTCGTCCTCCCATGTTTGTTGGGGTTTTTGTGGTCTTTTTTTTTTTTTTTTTTTTTTTTTTTTTT
>Ga0065711_1046685_pt1 | contig 12750 bp, 8 predicted proteins | sample Hoacrofraction12_FD_59098 | JGI IMG/M metagenome (GOLD analysis project Ga0065711, IMG submission 59098) | Hoatzin crop microbial communities from Cojedes, Venezuela - Epithelial fraction 12 v2 (version 2) | ecosystem: Host-associated > Birds > Digestive system > Esophagus > Crop | place...
CGGCATGTCTGAGGCGGGGCAAGAGGCGGTGGGCAGGGCCGCGCCGCCCCCGCCGTTGCCTGCTCCTTCCGCCGGGTTCCCGTGTGGCTGCTGCGGGGGCTCTCGCGTTTCCCCCCCCCGACGCCGTGTGAGCGCCGCTTGCTGCCTGCCTGCTCCCGCTTCTGGGCGCGGGGCGCGTTGTGCTGCTAGCCGAGATGCGCAGCGCAGTGCTGTGCTGCCGGGCCCTTTTTATTTTACTTCTGTTTCGGGTCAGTAGAGCTGAGGGAAGCCTTAGCCTGCATTTTCATGTGTGGTGGGGTGTTCTTTTTTTTGAATTCCTGGGTTAAAACTTCCCTCTGATAACCAGGCCGAACAGATTGTCACACATTCCTTTGCCTTCGAGTGACCCTGACCGAGTTGGCTTCCCAGACTGCAGACCACTTACTTGTAAAACGGAATGCCTTAGGCAGGTAGCGGAGCTCTGGCCAGCAGCTCGGATCCAGGTGCGTCACTCAGCCTTTGCTCAGGTTTCCTGTGAGGTCTCTAGCAAGTCTTTTAATTCATTTAGTGCATCGGCTTCCTGGCTGCAAAATGCTGGAGCCTTTCCCAAAATAAAATGTAGCGCTGGCTGAGGTACTTGATACTCCTCACTGCTGGGAAGCAAAGTAACCGATTAAAAAAAAAAAAAAAAAGAGAAAATCAAAAAGTCTGCTTGTTGTCAAAGGGTAGATTCTTCCTTTTTGTGCTTAATTTAATAAAAAGGAAATATTAAAAATTAAACTGGATAAAGCATCTTTATAATGCTAGTAGGTGTACCAGCTCAGGTAGCTAGTCTGAGTGCCTTAGGACTCTCCTTCCTTACTGGCCCACATTGTGAAATCCTGTAAATTTTTGGGGGAGTTTAAATTCCGGTCATCTTAATTAGTGTCTGAGAGCTGAATGGGTCTTGTTTAAGAGCAGGTTTTATGTCCCTCTCCTCAAAGGCTGAGGATAACTGAAATGTTGAAATGGGCCTTACGATGGATCTGAAAGTATTACAGCTATTTATTGGAGACATATGTACAACCTACTTACAGAGGCACCTGTCATGCACTACAAGAAGTGTTTAAGTTTAGCATATGTTGAAAACAACTTCAGATGTTACATTACAAATATATGATTTTATAGACTGAACAGGAATTAGTTAATGACATGGTGATAAACTTCAAAATAATATATGATTATCTGTTCAGAAGCAGTTGTGACCAAGGAGAAAAACAACCCTGTTTGCAGATTTTAATGACTCATGGATTTTGTCATAAATGAATACTAATGAGTTCCGCTTGAAGTATGCCCTTTTTGATGTTTTTTGTGATTAAAACTGTTTAGGTGGTCTGTCTTAAATTGAGTTCTCTTACTGTTCAAAGAGAGATCCTTTTTAGGGGTGTGTGTGGGTTTTAGTTTTGGGTTGTTTTTTTTTTTCAAAGAGGAGAAATTTGTGCTTATATCTTCTGGGGAGTGCAGAACACTGGAGTTTGCAGTTTTATCTATATCCTACTGCCTGCACAGTGAGTGCTGCTGAAAGCTGAGACTCCACACATAATTCTATTTGTTGTTGGGGGTTTTTTTCCAATCTATTAATAGAACAAAATACTAAAATGTTTAAGTACTCATCATGAGTAACTGGGCTGCTTTTGAACTGCAAACAAAAGCTGCCTACTGAGATGATTTTTGTTCGTAAAGGCTAGCCCCAGGTGTGTTAAATATGCACTTCTTTCCTTTTGCTTTCATACTCCTAACCAGGACATACCCAGTGGGACCAATATCTCTTTTGCAGCCATTGCTGCAAATTGTTCTGTGAGAAAATGCAGATTATGCTATTGAGCTGTTCTCTCTATTCTTAGAATTATTATGATCATAGAATTTTTGTGAAAATTGGGAGAGGTAGGTAATGTATACCCAAGTGGATGCCTCCCACTAGGTGAGGTTTGGAGAAGCTGGCCAGCGTCAACTCCTACCCGCTCAGCTTGGCGGTGGCTCTTGGTCCTGGCAGCACAGCACAGGCCGTGAGTGCCACCGTAATGCCTGTCTGCCAGAGCACTGCTTTATTTTTGTCCAGCGATTATCAGGAAGGCTGTCCAGGAGGAGCTAGGGCTTACAAGGCAAACAACACAAAGCTGTAGGAAACCAGGTTTCGTCAGTTGTGTTGTAGGCAAATCCAAGCGTGCTCATGTAGCTGCTATCTCTTCTGCAGATTTTGTCTAAGAGGCCTTAAAGCAGCTCTTGTCAGTTTGAAATACAGCATTTCTGAACATTGTTGCTGAGCTTAATTTTGGATGTTTCACCAGGTGCTGTCTGCTGCCAGTGACTTTGCTTTGCTTTTGAAGTGCCTTCTAGACAAGGAATAAACATTGGAAGTTCGCTTATTCAAAACATTGTTGGTCTATGAATAAACTGGAAACAGCTGTATTGATTTGAAATGTTACTTCTAGCTCCCTGAATATGGAAGCAAAAAAAAAAGTAGTAAATGTAAAAATATTCTCCTGGTCTCCAGGAATGTCGTTATTAACAAGAACTTCTCAAGTGTTTGGGATGGATGATGAAAGACAACTCAGTTTACAAGGAGAGAAGGCTAGTACGGAGGAGCCTTACAAACCCTCGTGCAAATAGAGTTTTATTGTCATTGAAAACAAACAAAAAAAACCACTAAAAGACAAAGCAATCCTCCCCCCAAGCAAAAATCCCCCCAAACATTGTCTGCAGTGTTGTGTAACAAAAGTGATAGTGTTTTGCCAGGAGGGGGAAGATCAAAAAGTAAAAGCACTGTAAACAAAAGCTGGGAAGGGAATGCCACCCTGTGCACAGGCGGGTTTGTGGTTGGGTTTTGTTGCGTTTCTGACTACCAACATGAAGACACTAGTTTCAGGATTTAGACAAATTCTGTTGAGGTAAGCCTGGTAAAGAAGGGTATAGTGCAGAAACGTTGAGCAAGAACTAAGAAAAAAGCAGAGGCAGCAGGGAGGAGAGGCGGGGTAGGGGAACAGGATCATTGGAGGATTAAGGACTTGTAGTTGTGGTGAGAGAAGGGAGCAGGGTGCAGGTCAGGGGAGTGCTAGGGAGGTGGTAAACTGCGATTCCTGGCTATATCCTCCTGGGTAATTAAGGCATTAGGGGAGGATAAGTGTAAAATCACTTTAAACATCAGTTGCTGAACTGTGCGTGTCTGGTACTTGTTTCTGCACTTTCCCGGTACTTATTTTACGTCAGCTTTTCTTTTTACAGTACTTTTTAGTCTTTCAAGTGGAGTGTGTATTCAACAGATGAAAAGCAGACTGTTTGCCGGTTTAGTAGCATTTCAGCTGTTCTGGTTTTAAAACTTCAAGTAGTACACAGTGGAAAAAAAATCCTTGAAATGGTTTACCTATGACAAAAAAGCTTTTCCTAGAATGAAAATACAGGCTCTTCCTGAATACCATGTTTCAGTACTTGTCTTCCCTCCCTCTGTGCTTCCCCCGCAGTCCAGAAGATAGTAGGTTTGGCTCTGGAAACTCACTTCCAATAAGGGTGGAGTGAAATTATTTTTGCTGCTCTCTGCCAAAATGAAATTGTGTCAAATTGTACAGTTCTCGTTGAGCCAAGTACTTATACTAAAATTTGGTTTTAATTTTTTTGCAGCCTATACTTTTTTTTGTTCATATACCAATGACTTTTTGTGTGTGTGTGTGAACTTCATGGAGAAATGCCAAGCACTGGAGTCTGGGACAGTACCAGCTTTTGTAAAGTCTTTTTGATGTCACTGAAATGAGAGGAATACACCTGATGTGTTTCACACAACTGTCTTCAGGGCAGAAGCATCGTGTGAACTTTGCAAGTTGCTGGGTAAGGGGTTAATTGAGTGATTTCTCTCTTAAAAAGCATTTTATTTTTTCAGCTATATTGTAAAATAAGCATCTTCTGTCGGAAATTCCTAATTAGTTAGTAGTTTGTCAGTACTCCTTAGTTTAATGTTTGTGGTTCAATTTGAGGGTACTTTGATTTCTTTCTCTCCCCTAAAAGGGGAAAAGAAGTCCCCCAGTCTAAAAAATATGTTAAAATATTTTGCTAAAGGTATTCATTGCAATTTAGGAGATCTGAAACTGTACCAGAAGGGTATATAGTATTTGAGGGAATATGATCAAGTTAAAACACAGCACTCTGAATATTTTGTGCAGTCAGTTTTTTTAATAGCCCCATCCTCGTGTACGTATGAGATGCACATCTCCAAACTTCCTGTTTGCTTGAGCAGCAGCTCTGCTGCATGTGGACGTTTCCTGGCTTTCAGGAGTGGCAATCTATGACTGTTAAACCACTTGGGCTAAGGAAGGTAGATGATAAAGTTGGAACAGTTATTAACTCATTGCTCAGTGTATGTAGATATCAGGCTGACAGCGTTCTTCTGAGAGCGCTTCTTGAGGTCCCCAGGGGCAGATCTGACATGGGGACTCCCTGAGTTCATAGTAACCCCACAGAGAAAGAGTGGGCTGCAGTTCTCTCCCCCTTACATTTTAGCCATGCTAAATTGCTTTGACTTACTATAGTTATTTGCCATATGCCCAGTAACGGGGCTCTTACTGAGAGGCTGTCCACCAGAGAGGACTTTGTGCACGATTCCTCTGTAGTCTGAAGATACTGGCTCATTGATAAAGGTTAAAATCCTGGAGATTTTAATAGTATCATTTACAATTATTTTTAGTTATAATGACTTTTAATTGTATCATCAGCATTGGGACGACCAACCCTGGTCCCTGTGATACTAGGCAGGTGATGTACAGAGGTGAAAACCTCATGACTGAAGTATACATGGAGCAGTGAAAGGTGAATAAAGCATATGGAGAGTGTTAAGGCAGTATTGGAGCATGTGGCGCTCTATGTTTTTCTTTATGTTTTGAGGGTTGAGGAGAAAGTATCGAGACTGGTATTTCTGAGCTCCTTAGGTTTCCATGTCTCCCTTTAATGTTTGCACCTTTAGCCTAAAACCTGTAGTTAGAAACAGGCTAAGACTTCAAACAGGGAGTTTTCTCTGAGATCCATGCATGGCAGTCTCAGAATCATTGACTGCTTATGAGATCTGTGCATTGAAAATTGCTGAGCTAGGCAATTGCTCTGGAGATCAAAGAAACTGAAGGCATTAAAAGAAGGGCAATGGAAATGCCGCTCGACTAGTACACTGGTTAAACAGAGAATTTACAGTGGAATTACTGTGCTACACTCACTGCTGTTACTACTCTCTCATTGTTTCTGGTTTTGTTTCTCGCTTCTTAATCAAGAACTGACTGTAGCTTGTCTTTCAGACTTTTGAAGGCCATGTTCAATTAAATCTTTAATTGAGTTTATTTAACTATCTCCTTAAAAAAGATGAATGTACAGTGCAAGGCAGTGAGTCCTGCACTGTAGGCTGTGGAATAGATACAGTGTGACATGGCAGCGTAGTTGCTGACAAGAAGCGATGAAGGTTGACACTGGTCTTTGGAATCAAAAGTTTGGGAACCCTTCGTCTAAGCTATAGCAAGCCACAGGCAAAAGGGTTTGTAAAGAAAAACTGTTTGTCTTTACTCAATTTGTTGTAAAAGAATATTGTACTATGCAGACAGTGCCTGATGAGTAAAGAACTGGATACAAAGACACATGAACGTTTCTTAGGAAACGTTTAGAACTTAACGGTTCTCTGTTTTTAAAGCATTAGCCTTGATGGTTTCTAAAGTGTATTTGTTAGAATATATAATAAATAATCAAATGCTTGCTTTATGTAGATTTACATTAAATACATTTCTCCCAATAGTGCCCCGAGTTTATTTCAGAGTGTTTTATCAAGTGGTAGGTGTTCTGCTTTGCTGAAGTTGTAACAGGTAGCTGGGTAGCTCCCATTTCTGTGATACTGTTGGTGTTGACTCATTTAAAAAAAACCCGAACACCTGAACGAAAAACAAATGCAACTCAAAAAGTAACTTACCTCTAGAACAGATTAAAGTAAAATCCAGCCAGAGTTCTCAGATGGAAATGTGTAGATGTGTGTGTGTGTGTGTGTGCATATACACATACATATACTCACACGTGTTTTAAAATGCATCCTTCCAGTCACATGGCTTGTGGTCATGTTTTTCAGTTTGAGGAAAGTTAGATGACGGTCTTGAACTTTGGGAGTCTTGCTTCTCAGACCGACAGGATCAGAAATGCAATGAGCCCACCTGGAGTACTATGTCCAGCTGTGGGGCCTCCAACATAGGAAGGACATGGATGTGTTGGAGTGGGTCCAGAGGAGGGCTACGAAGATGATCAGAGGGCTGGAGTACCTCTCCTGCGAGGACAGGCTGAGGGAATTGGGACTGTTCAGCCTGGAGAAGAGAAGGCTCCGGGGTGACCTTATTGCAGCCTTCCAGTACCTGAAGGGGGCCTACAGGAAGGATGAAGAGGGACTTTTCACAAGGGTGTACAGTGACAGGACAAGGGGGAACGGCTGTAAACTAAAAGAGGGCAGATCTAATTAGATAAGAGGAAGAAATTCTTCACCATGAGAGTGGTGAAACACTGGCACGGGTTGCCCACAGAAGCTGTGGCTGCCCCCTCCCTGGCAGTGTTCAAGGTCAGGTTGGATGGAGCTCTGAGCAATTTGGTCTAGTGGAAGATGTCCCTGCTCATGGCGGGGGAGGTGGAACCAGATGATCTTTAAGGTCCCTTCCGACCCTTACCATTCTATGATTCTATGAACACTTACTCCTCTGAGAGTTAAAGGCTTTAATTGCACATGGAACAATTTCTGAATGAAATAAATTAAAAACAGAAAGAGTGTTTGTTTGACTTGGGAGGGAGCATAGTCTGTTCTTTAGATAATGTGCTTTTTTATGGAATCTTTGAATAATGTTGAAATGTTGAAAGAATGAAATATCAGACAAAGTTGATGCATTTGTACCATGTCGTGAAAATGAGAAAATTTACATGGCCCATGTTATTTTCAGGTTTGCTGTAAACTACCTCCCGTAGCTATAATGACACCAGCCCTCCGAGAGGCAGCAACAAAAGGTCATGGTATCCACTTGTCACCTTCTTTGTCCTCTAGAGCTATGGAGTCTGATACAGCTTTGTGCATGGAAAATTCCAGAGCAGTGGAAGAGAAGATAAAAGAGGACTCCATCGCACAGATTACTTGCTCAGTCCTGAGGTTCCCCACTGCTGAGCCCAACCTCAGGAATGATATCTTCAACATGCAGCATTTTGGTTCTCCACCATCCTCCAAGTGCTATCAGTCTGTCTTGTTAATGAGTACAAGGGCATTTAGCGGCAAAACTGGTAAGCAAACGAAAGCGGGAGAGCCCGACTGCTCCAAGATGAGAAATTCATTACATAATGGTGCTGACACATCATTTGGTCAGGTTAGTCATTCAGAACCTGAGGAACAGGTCAAAGGGAAAACGTTTTCAGAGACCACATCTCCGAATTTAGCAGAAATGCAGAGACTTTCGGATTCAAATGTAACCGAATCCAGTAATGCAGAAGAAATGCAGCTTTTAAATGGTAAATGGTACAAGAAGAATGGTTTTTTGGGTAGGGCTTTGGAAGTCTGCACTGAAACAGTAAAAGGGGATTTACTACACCAAATTCTTCACGGGCCTGCAGAAGGGATTTTGAGCTGCACCCCGGGGGAGGTGTATGCTCGCTTTCTCAAGTGTGTCACTAAGCAACAAATGGAAATCAGTCGCGCCAAAAGAACTCGGAAACGTTTACAAATGCTCCTGGCAAAGCATGTTATCAAACACTGTGATCAGCAGCTGAAATGCTTTGTGAAACATCAGCTACAAAGAATGAAGGTTTTCCATGAGCCAACCAGATTTTCGAGCAGTAGCTCACTGCAGTGCACTGAAGGTTGGCCAGAAAACAACGCAACTACTTTGGAGAGTAGATCAAGCTCAGACATAGAGAATGGAGTTAGTGTTGCACCAGGTGAAATCCAGGCTTTTGCACTTTCCGCTGGAGGACTGCTGTCTCACTTGGAGAAGGATCTGGACTCTGATGCAACATGTGGCAGCTCAGATGAAGATGGTGAGGAACAGACTGTAAGAACAACTGTGGAAGCGTAAGTGTTAAATTCCTGCTAGACTCATGTGCTTCATGCTTATAAATGGAGATGGAAGGGTCTAATCTGCAGATTCCTTCTTGTGTGAGTCACCTCACTCAATAGATAGTCCTACTGAAATCAGCAGGACTGCCTATGTGAGCTAGGTTTGGCAGGGGCCAGACAGAAAGTAAGAACTTCTCCTAATCATAGCATTTAAGGAACAGTTACTTTACTAAACTGTAGAGAGCTAGATTTTGTACTGTGCTCTATCAGTTTGCATTACATTAGTACTGCTAATTATTCAATACTGTGATGATGCCGTAAATCCAATAGTGATAGCAGTGCTGTAAATGATATTTTTGGCCAACATTATAATAATTTTAGTTTTATTCTGTAGTTATTAAGAATTAGTCAGTGTTAGGATCTTGAAATCCACTACAGTGTGATAAAGAGTAAAAATCATCATCTGATGGAGGTGTCAAGCCAATCCAGTATTTGGGGGTTGTGTATGGAAAAAGTTTGGTTCTTTGAATTATAATTTAAAAAACATTAATTTACTTACTGAAGTTGTTCTGCTACTGTGGATGAAGCTAGCAGTGGTGTTTTTATTGTTGCTGGTATCTTTTTCAAGAAGAACCAAAGGGAAATTAGTATCATTAACTAATACTGTCTTGATTTGACAGGAATCCTGTCAGTACAAATTATTGTAGCTTTGGAAATCAGTGGTGATGAAGAGAAGTAGATGGTAAACTTGTTCCCTGTTCCTCCCCCTGCTACACTATTAACACAGTCTCCGTGCGAACAGGCTGCCCAGGGAGGTTGTGGAGTCTCCATCTCTGGAGATGAAGACCCGCCTGGACGAGGTCCTCTACAACCTACTGTAGGTGACCCTGCTTCAGCAGGAGGGTTGGACTAGATGACCCACAGAGGTCCCTTCCAAACCCTACCATTCTGTGATTCTGTGGTCAAGAAATTTTAGAGAGCGGTCAAAGGAGAGCTGCTTTCCCCTTCCTACAGCTGGAGAGAACAGAGTATCACTTAAGGTCTGTAAGGATCTGATAGTCAGGACAGTGACACACAGAATAGAGCTTCAAACAAACACAGCAGCTTGGTAGGAGCTTCATGGCACCTGCATTTCTAGAATTTAAAGTCGGGACTGGTTTTGTGTTTCCTGATCTCTTCTTATACCCTTTGCTGTTAGGGGGTGTCTAGAAAGCATTAAGAGTGACACTGGTGTTTGTGGAAGAATAAATATTTATAAGGGTGCCTTTCTTGGTCTGTTTTTTGAAAAGTTCAGAAGAAATCAGGGAAGCTTCATCTTAAGTTGGAAAAGAGCTGTGCCTTGTTACGTGCTTATAGCTTCAGTTTGGGAAGCTTCAGCGTAGCATGGTTGTATGAAGTCACTGCTGCGTTTCATAAAACTCTGTAGGCCTGGAAAACAGAGAGGAGACAAAGTGCGAAGTAAAAACTAATTTTTGTTTTCTTTTACATATTGTCAGAATGGTAAATACTGTACTAAAGTCCAACCAAAGCATAATGACTTGCCAGCTAACTTAGGATCACCTTAAATATTTAGGTTTGTGAAAGAATTATTCTCCTTTTGAAATATTTTGGTGAAAAAACAGCGTTTTTGACTCTTTGCAGTGTAACAGAATCCACATTCTTGTCATAGTTGATATGTTTGAAGTTCTGAGTAATAGCTCTGCCTCTAGGATTATCACCTTGTGATTACATGAACTGAAAAAGAAAAACTGAAGAGAAACTCTTGATTCTCAAAGGGCAGTCGATAACGTAACACTTGGACCGAAGTTCTGCGTGAGGGGTTTGGTTTTTTTTTTTTTTCTGCTTGCTAGGGACAGTCAAGTTTTGATCTCTGCCTCTCAGTTCTTTACCTTTATTTCTTCTTGTGGCTTTTCAGTTCCCCAAGTTATCTTTCCACTTAAGGCTTACTCAGTTTGGTTTGTTGCACCGATGGGAAAAATCCCACATAGAATTATGAAGTACAAACACGCCACCTTTGGCTCAAGAAAACCCCAAGCTGCAGTTGCTGGCAGCTGAGGGAGTATTCTGGAGAAGCACGGCTCACTCCATGTCTGCCCTGTTTAAAGACTGTTATCTTGACCACGGCTAAGAGGCAGGAGACTGGGTAGATCATCTGTAGTCTGACTCAGTGCAGCCCTTTTTTCATGGGTTAGGCTTTTTTTCCCCGTCGCTTTTTTATGTTCTTCTTGCTGAACAGAAGTCAGGTAGCAGGGGTGACGAGGTTAGCAATGTGCATTAGCTCAGGCCTTGCTGCACTGGCAATGCAAGAATCACCAGTGTTTGGACTGTGCTGCCGGGCCAGCAAGCTCAAAGTTACTACCAAATTTAAGCAGAAGACTGTTTGTGTGCATAGACTGAGGCAATGCTTGAATTAACACTGCAGTGAGGGCAGGCAGTCTCTTACTTGAATTTATTGTTATCTTCAGCTTGGAACGTTTTTCTTAATTTCTCCAATTTTCCTAAGATCTGTCTTTGTGGCTAAAAGGCTGCACTTTTTCTTCTAGACGGCAAAGATATATCCGTTACTCACCAGTGCAGCTGCTGAGATTGCTGTTTCCTGAGCTTTGCCACTTTAAGGCTCTTTGCATTGCCTTTCACCTGGACAAAAGAAACAAAGTTAACAAAAGAAACAAAGTTAACATCCATTTTTATTTCTGCTAAATGGATTTACATTCTTAGAATTGTCTTTCTCTCCTAGGGATTTGACTCTCAGTGCTTTCCAGAAATAATGCGATCATGTGGGTGAGAGAATACTAATTTCCTTGCCTGTGATTTACTTTTCATAATGAAGAGTTTTACTGATCTGGAAAGACTCTTCTGCTGTGTTATTCTCAAAACACTTAGCTTTGGATGTCACGATGTTCTATTAATGGAGTGATGAATGGGAAAAATGTTTTGGTTTTGCCTATATTACAGTATCCTGATTGTATTTAACTTGAGGGCATAGTCACGCTGGTAGCTGGTCATTGTCATGACTGCGGTGATTTTTATAATTTTTTGGGGGGGAGGAGGTGTCAATCCATCAGGCAAGAGGAAAGGAACCTGCAGTTACGGTGTTTACCTTGGAACAGTCTGTTTCCCATCAGGACGGAGAGGTTGATTTCCAGCTCCAGTTCTTCAGGTTAGGAAAAAAACCTGGAGCTACTTTTAGCATTTTGAACCTGTTTATTCTCATTATCCTGAAAAGAGTTTTGTCCAAGGAGTATTAACATAAGCTCTTCTGAGCTGTATCTCAATGCTTTGTGTCTCAAATAAGATTGTCTTTACCCATCCATTTCAATACCTGTGTTACTTAGTTGCAAATGGCTGTTGTAAGGTCTTTAGACCATTGTTCATCCCTTGTGCATTACATAGTGCTGCCCTCAAGACAAGAAAGACCCTTGGTCTGCTGGTGAAGGCAATTCTAGCTGACAATTCACAGTACTTATTGAACTTCCCTAGTTCCTAGAGTAATTGGAAAGCCTCATCTCATTTCAAGAGCTTAATCAAAACACGTTGGGTCCTTTAGGTATTTGGTGAAAAGAAGTACGAAAAACAGTTGGCTCTTTTCAGGAATTTTGTCACTTTGCTGCTAGTGTCAGTTCATTAATGTCTTTAACCTGTCAGTTTTCGTGGAAGGTTTCTTAGGCACCGCACCAAATTTCCATCGGTAGTTTGTAGTGTATTCTCGTACTGTTCCAGCCTTTGGGTATAGGAAGTTCCCAAGACACTACACAGGGGAGTACTTCTCTCTGGGTTCTCGAAGGCAGATGTTAGGCGCTGTTTGCTAGCTCACTGTTGGGCATTAGCAACCAAAGTAGATGGAGGGCCTGAGGAGGACATCACAAAGCTGACCATAAGTAATTCCTTCAGGAATTCACAACTGCCATCGACCACTTGAAATACAACATAGACAACATTGCACCAGCTGAGTTTACCTGGAACTTGATCTTCCTTGTGGGTCACGAAGATGGAAGATTATCCATAGAAATGGTCACAAGATTTCAAACAAGGTTAATTCAGGGAGGGTGTGAGCTCAAAGTTTTTTTCAACAACATAGCTCTGCTGTGGGAGCTGTGTATTGTAACCTTCCAGGCCAACTCCACGTCCTTATTAACGTATTTTGTGTGTGTGCCTGATGTTGTTAGAAATTCTGGTTGTTTACAGTGTACCACAAAGAAGAATGATGCCGAGGTGGTTATTTAGGAAACCTTTAAAGTTGCAGGGTACGGAGCTTTTCTTCTACATGTGCTATGTGTATGATCATCCAGAATCAAAAGATGCATTGCTGAGGTTCTTTGAAGACATAGCCACTCACTCCATCAAATAGTAATACATGCACCTAATTGATTAGCTTGAAATAGATTTTTCTGCAAAGTAAGTAGCTCTGTCTACTCATGAAAAGTGCTGTGCCCTGTGTCCCCAGTCTTCCTTTCCCCATCTGAATACAGTCATTTTGCATCATTTGGTGGGATTTTTTCCTTCTGAAATATTTTCATGCTTTCCCTCTGATGTTTGAAAGGTACGTTTTACTGGTTATCCTCCAGCAACCTCAAGCCTGACGAAGAAGCACTTACATTTTTCCATGCCCACAGGGTTTACTGTGCTTGGAAATTTTTATAATGAATGTGCAGAGATAGTAAATGTTTCTCTCTTTTTTTTTTTTTTTTTTTTTTTTTTTT
>Ga0065711_1046686_pt1 | contig 12750 bp, 14 predicted proteins | sample Hoacrofraction12_FD_59098 | JGI IMG/M metagenome (GOLD analysis project Ga0065711, IMG submission 59098) | Hoatzin crop microbial communities from Cojedes, Venezuela - Epithelial fraction 12 v2 (version 2) | ecosystem: Host-associated > Birds > Digestive system > Esophagus > Crop | place...
TGGGCAAAGGAGGACCTACCACTAAAAAAAAAAAAAAAATCAGAAAACACTTTTCCTGCTCTTTAGCCCAATTAACCCAAATCCAAGGGTGCAGCCAGCTCATGTCTGTACCAGACCAGTACAAGTTGCAGCTTCTTACAGAGCCTTAATTTGTTCCCCATCACTTCACTTAACAACACGGAGAAGAAGCTCTGCTGAAGATGCCAATCTTAGCTGTGTGTGACTAGCCAGCTGTGTGCCCAATGCCATCATTTCAGAGATATTTTGGAAGTGTGGTTGGTGTGAATGAGAAGAGGATGAAACAGGACTTTTAGACGCTACCACAGCATAACAGGCCTGGGTTTCCGGCTGCAAGCTGTCACGTCACTATTGCTGAGGCATTTGGGAGTTTTATAATAGCTCTTTTACTCTGTAAAATTCATCCTTCCTAAAGGAAAACATTCCGCTCAAGTAAAAATAAGAGTTAAATGCAGGCAGATTAGTTTAATAGTGCAGTTATGCCTATTAAAGTGACTGTAAAACTAACATCAAGGCATTTCACATTAATTCCCTCTCAGTGACTCCAGATCTGATTTACTTCAACAAATCCCCTGCTACTGAGCAGGGGACACAGGTCTCCATGGCCCTGTATCAGCTGGCATTGCAGAAGGTTGCTGTCAGACTCAAAAACTCAAGATCTGTCAGCTACACGGAGAAAGCAAACCTATTGATCAGAGCAGCTAGATAAGGAAGTCGTACGGTTAGCGTCAGCAGCCAGGTTTTCCCCCAGATCATTATTTTTAATCAGATTTTATAGAGGAGATGGCGCCTGAGTCACTCTTCCTGCTGTTGCAGAGCGTGACCATGGGAAAATGCCTCCCCCTGGATCAAAACAAAATAACGTTAAAACCGTCCTTAAAAAAATAACATATGTGTGTGTGTCTATGACACTAAGAAACAATTGACGTTTTTATTTTTCATCCAAAAATCTCAGCTTGGTCAGCTTTCTGTTTCATTTCTAAATCTATTTCCTGAAGAAAGCAGACACATCTGACAAAGTTTTTATGGCTAAATACAATTCTCCAGACATCTTCTGTAATGCATTTCCTCAAAAGCGACCATGGAAAGGAGGATGAACGCAGAAATCCACTTTTCCCAATCCCTATTTACATTTTCCCAGGAATTTTATGTACAAAGGAGCAGAATCATCTGCGTTTTCCTTGTTGCCTGAATATTCTACCCAGTGGCCTGAGAGATGGGCACTGGTGCGTTGTACGGATGGAGAAACAAAGGTGGGAGATCAAAACCACTTACTCAGCCTTAGGGAAGGCCAGAGGGGCCAAGCAGGAATCCGTGGAGCTGGGGGTCAGCACGTTGTGCCTGCTGCCCACCCAGACCCACACACGCTGTTTGGGCAAGCAGAAGCACGTCCAGCACTTTGAGGAGCCAGGTTCTGCTCTAGGTTTTGGATACAGTCCAGCTACCTGGCCTTGGACCAGACCCGTGGTGGTTTGGGATCTTCCCCATGCAGATGTGGCCGTGGAAGTGGATCTCCCTACTCATGGAAAGTCCCCTTGTTTGGAAGGGATGACCCTGGTTCAGAACGGAAGGGAAGAGTCCAGCACTGAATTTATGGCAGGGGAGAGCACATCTGCACCCCTGCCCATGCCATCTGATTGCACATCCAGCCCCAGGAGTGGGTGTATGCACAGGGACTGCTGACAAAAGAGCAGGCACCAGCGAGGTGCTGTCATCGCCATCCTTGATTATATCCCAGGCTCGGCTGGGCAAGACCATGACACACTCAATAACTGGTCCCTTCCCACCTGAATTCTTCTGCAACTCTATCAGCCAGCGGAAGATGCTTTTTTTGAAGAGGGTCTTCTGGAGCAGCTGGGTATGTGTCTCCACATTATAACTCTGAAAGCAGCATCAGCATGGAAAAAGTCTCTTCTACCCATGCAAGGGATGTGCTTGTAAATGCACACATGTGCTGAGAGTGGTGCAGCGCACAGCACTTCTGCGTCACGAGGAGTGCAGGCTTCACTCAAAGACTGGAATGGAAATAATCCTAGATATGCATTTTCCATTTATATTGTCAGTTCAGAGTGTAACTGAGCCTTTAGAGAAAGCAGAAAAAGATTGCAAGATTTTTCACAGTGCTAACTGCCAAATCCAGGAGAAGACTTCTTTCCGAGTTGAAATAATACAGCACGAATAACTCTAACCCATGTAATGTCCACTGGTCAGTGGCTCTGGAAGATGTCAAGTAGAAGAGCTAAAAACTGCAATTATAAAGGTGTAGTTCAGATTCAGCTCAGCTTTGGGGGAAAAAAAAATAACATCTGTTCAAGCCACAAGACCTGTTGACTCCTCAGAACTCCCAGTCACAAACGAAAAGGAATTAAAGTTGGTATCTGAACTGCTCAATGATGTTAATTATAGCCCGGTGCCTCTAGAACACCAGCTGAGCCGCACGCTGCATTTCTAGAATTTCTATCGTGCTTTTGGGAAAGATGGACTACAAAGGATCCAATCCTGTCCCTCCATTCAGAGGAAGAATTTTGACCAAGCAAATCACATCGAGCTCCATTAGAAGGTACCGGCTGGCTCAGTTTGTCCAAGATTTGGCAGACTGGAAAACACCTAGCCCTGAAGAGATGCCTGCAGGCAGTCCCCAAGCTCTGAACACCCTCACATAGAAAGCTGGATGGGAAAAATCCTGATTCCCGACATATTACAGTGGGATCATTCTTACTTTATTAGAGAAACAAAAAAAAGTTGTACGGGTGGCTAACTTCCTCCAGGGACCCCTGCGTTCAGATCATTTACTCTTCTACTCTAGTGGAGTACACGGATTTCTGCTCTCTCTGTTTCAGGGTAGCAGCACAGCAGTGTAAAGCCCCGTTAGCGTTAACCTCTTGTAGCTTTAAATGCAGACAGGTTCCTGGTGTTACAGGTGCAGCTTGGGTAGAGTTGCCACACTCCTGAATGCCCCATTTTCTTGGTGACAAGCGGTGGCTCGTTCAACCAAAGTGCCCAGCCCTTCAGAGCAGCTCAGTTTGATTGGCAAAGTTCTCCTTTTCTCTTAATATTGTGGAAACCGGTCAATGGCCACCCCCAACCCCTGCCCACTTTGGATTTGGTGGAGACCCACGGTTCTCCTAACCATTATCAAGCTGCACCGACAAGCATCCCCAGCCCGCGGTGTGGAATCTCTCTCTGCGTGTTGCTGCTTTTCCTTGACTTTCTGGTCCGTCACCCACCACCCTGAGAGCCTCCCAGGCTTCCCACTGTGTGTTGCCCTCCGTCCTCCACCATCACCCAGTACTTGCACATCAGGGTGCAGCTAAAACCTCTCCCACAGATGCAAAGTCTGCCAGGAAATTTAAGCCCTGCTTTTTGGAGAGAGCAGGACACCAGAGGTGAAAGCCACCTTTCTCACCGTGGAAGGTGATATGTGTGTGGACACACAGAGAAAGCAACTCCTGCAGCTTATGGACTGCACCGGAGCCAACCCCGAACCCCAGGAGACGTGGGGAGCTGACCCCTCACGGCAGGCACCAATAAGAACAAAGCACCTTTTCACTGGCTTTTTGGTGTCTGAACCTTGGCAAACCCTTTGTATTTTCATGTTGCTGTTCTGTTCTGGGCTTTTATCCCTTTTTTCTATTTTTTTTTTTTTTAATCACAAAGTCTCATTATATTTGTTGATTTTCTCAAAGGTCCAGCTCCCTGGCGTGATGCGAAAGTGTGTGCGTCACTGCATCACTAGAAACGGACTTGTCCTTTACGCTGGAAAAAAAAAAGGAAAACCAAACAGGAGCTGGATCTGTTCACGGGCTGGAGAGTAGTGTTTTGGCTCAGAGGGCAGGGTGCCAACTCTGCACACCCACTCGCTCCGTTAGACTTACCTCCAAAGTTCTGCTTTCAAACAGGACCCCCCCAAGTCCTCTACAGAGGCAGCAGCTCCAAGCGGGGTTAGTTGTTGGGTGCCGTGGTACATCCCTCCTCCCCTGCACCACCCACCTGCCCGGTCCTGGCTCGCAGGAGGGCCCCAGCACCTCTGTGATGCCCTGAGGCTCTCTGATGTCACCTCCCCCCCTAGGGATGCTGCCAGTGAGTTGGGTTTCTGCAAAGTGTGTCCATCCCCCCGCTTCCCATTTGAATTGTAGGGCGTTGGGAAGGGGCCCTTGCTGCCTCCCCATTCCTATGGTGGGGCCAGAAAGCTGTGACCAGTTGTGCTGGTGCACCAAAAACGGGAGGCTGGGGAGAGGAGAGGCACCAGTGCTCGCTGTTCAACGTGATGACAGAGCAGCAGCACTTCTGCACAGGTATTTTCTGCAAAGCATCCATCAAAACCACTCCCCCTCTAGAAGAAATATTTTCTAGAAGTGAAGCCAGATGAGGGATGTGTACCTAGAGCCCTCTCGTCACCGTACCATGATGCTCTTTCCCCCCCCAGCCAAATGGCCCATGTGACCACGCTTTAAAGCTAGTACTCCAGCTATGAGACAGACTTCCCCATCGCTGCATTCCCAGCACCAGTTATTACAGCATCAATCACAGCCATCTCCCGATGCAGCTGCCAGAGGACAGCACTTGTTCTTCAGCCCATAAAGAGACCCCAGTGAGGTCCTCCGTCTTCTGGACACGCTATCCCATGGACAGCGGTGCCTTACCCTCCCATCCTCCAACACACACCGGACCAGCACGCTTGAGCATCTCAGGTGTTTCCAGTAGGTTTGAGTCCTGGAGCCAGCACCAGCCCAGAGGAAGATTTGGGTTCCTGGGGAATGAATACCAGGAAGGAGCAACTCAGCAAAACCCATCACATCCACAGGGCAAAAGATGGCAGATATTTAAAAACATGGTGGGAAAAGAGAGGGGTAAAGGTGAAGAAATCAAGAAGGTAACACCAGTAGCAGTGCTGGCCAGGAGGACTTCTCATCTGGCAGGTAACCGGCCTCATAATGCCTTTGCTGAAGAGCAGCAAACATTGTGCCTCTGCAAAGAGCCAGAGGATGGGTCTAAGCCTGAGTCTGCCAGCACCGAGGTCAGCCCAGGCTGAAAAGACCTTCTCTCCTTGCTTAGTTTCTAGCAGAAGAAGGCCCAGTGAGAGACGCTGTGCCGTGGATAAGGCACCCCAGGACAAGGAGAGGGGCACAGCACGGCAGGTCCCACAGAGTCTGGAGGAACGCACGAGCCAGTGAAACACACTCTAAAAACTCCTGTGAGCTTCCTGGATGGGGTTGAGATCTGGCCCTTGATTTTGTTAACGGGGCTAAAAATTGCTGGTTACAGGAAGAACAGAGTCACATCGGGCACCTAACAAACATCCTTCGGCTTCCCTAAGAGCATCCCAACTCCTTTCAGGAGGAATCCCTGTCTGTCCAAGGGATGGGGGGAAATTGCCTTACCTCCCTTCCCCTTGGTCTTTCTCCTATTTTTCTAAGCTTGTAACTGCCTCCTGGGAGCATTTTCCTCCCCCAGGACACCCCTGCACCCTGTAGAAGAAGCACCTGGATCGCATCACATCTGGATCTGGCAACGCAGGACTCTCCTTGCAGATAACCCAGGGCAAGACGATACTTCCTTATCTCCAGGCTGCTTCTATGGTCTCCTTCAGCAAATCACCCATGATTTCCACCGGCAAGTTTGCAATCACATGTGCCGGACAGATTTTCCAACACAAATCAGACAAGGCCGTGGAGAAGGTGCTATTTGCCTCTGCAGACTGAAGTAACTCAGGTGGACAAGCCCAGTTAGGAGCAAAGCAGTAGTTGCATGTCCCTTTCGAGACCTCAGCACTCGTTTTCATTTTGGAAGCCACCTCCGGTCCTCACAAGCCTGTAAACCCATCCTCGTTGCCAACAGAGGCCAGGAGGAAGGAGAGGCAGGCGCTGACGTGACCTCCCTCATTTTGTAAGGGGTTGAATAGATTCTGTGACCTCCTGCACTGGGAGCACAGCCTTTGCTTGTCCAAGACTCATCTCAGGCATCAAAGAACTTACTCTTGATTAAATAAATCCAATTTCTGCACACACTAAAGGCACTACATGGTTGCACAGTACAAGAACATGGAGGACTAAGGCAGTCTGTTCCTGACTATTACATACTTTCCAGGTGAGTATGAAACACTGAATCCACCTCTCAGATGTGAAAAAAATTACATCTAGGTGAAACATTTCTGTACAGAAAAACCCATCTGAAAGACCATGATGAATCGGTTTTATTCCCTGCATCCAACTGATGCTGCTTCTTTTTCTGCCATAAGATAGCATTTTGCTTCTGGGGTTGCGCCCTACTTCATCTCACTTCAAATGAACAATTTAAAAGCCTTTATATCCCACCCTCTCTCATTTTTCTGAAAAACTCAAAGACAATATAAAGCCAGGAAAATAAATTTTCAGCCGATGAAATGGAAAACAATCATTGTCATAAAAAGCAGGTATCTGTCTTCACGTAGCTATAGTCCCTGGAAACTCAGGTCAACAGAAGTGCCGTCAGCTGAGCTGCTGGTCCACCACCCATAGCTCACCCACACGGTCCCATGCTGCCGCTGAGACACGATATCCCTTGCTTTGGGGCACAGTTCCTGTGCATTACTGTATTTTCTGCTTGCAGCTTCAAGGAACAACGTCAGAGACAAGAGTCAGTTAATTCAAGGCAGGAAGGAGTCAGGCAGAGAGCTGACCAACAGACTAAGGATGGTTGATGGTTTTTGGTGCTGCTTTGATAAGAGCAGGAAGGTATAGAATCATAGAATCGTTTAGGTTGGAAAAGACCTTTAAGATCATCGAGTCCAACCATAAACCTCACACTACCAAGTCCACCACTAAACCATGTCCCTAAGCGCCATGTCTACATGTCTTTTAAATACCTCCACGGGTGGTGACTCCACTACTGCCCTGGGAAGCCTGTTCCAATACCTGACCACTCTTTCAGTGAAGAAATTTTTCCTAATATCCAATCTAAACCTCCCCTGACGCAACTTGAGGCCAATGCCTTGCATCCTATCGCTGGTTATCTGGGGGAAGAGACCAACACCCGCCTCACTAAACCCTTATTTCAGGTAGTTGTAGAGAGCAACAAGGTCCCCCCTCAGCCTCCTCTTCTCCAGACTAAACAGCTCCAGCTCCCTCAGCTGCTGCTCATACGACTTGTTCTCCAGACCCTTCACCAGTCTCGTTGCCCTTCTCTGGACACGCTCCAGCCTCTCAGTGTCCTTCTTGTAGTGAGGGGCCCAAAGCTGAACACAGTACTGGAGATGTGGCCTCACGAGTGCCGCACACAGGGGCACAATCACTACCCTGGTCCTGCTGGCCACACTATTACTGATAGAAGCCAGGATGCCGTTGGCCTTCCTGGCCACCTGGGCACACTGCTGGCTCATGTTCAGCTGGCTCTTGACCAACACCCCAGGTCCTTTCCACTCCCTGGGCTATGGGTCATCCTTCAGGCTTCGCAGACAGAAGGTTGAGGGGCTCCATCTCCCCACATCTCCTCAACCTCCAGCTGCTTCATTCCCACCTGAATTTACTCCAGCTGTCATTTCCCACCCAGGACAGATTCATGAAATGGTGCCCAAAATGCCAGACAGTGTAGGTCAGCCTGCAGCCCCCGGCCGGGTTTGTTGCCACCTCCGGGCTCTCCCGGAGCTGCACTTGACACACGATATAACCATTATCTCAGGCTCTGTGTTGGGTCTGGCTGAAATAGAGTCCACAGAATCACAGAATGGTAGGGGTTGGAAGGGACCTCTGTGGGTCACCCAGTCCAATCCCCTGCCGAAGCAGGGTCACCTACAGCAGGCTGCACAGGACCGCGTCCAGGCGAGTCTTGAATATCTCCAGAGAAGGAGACTCCACAGCCTCCCTGGGCAGCCTGTTCCAGCGAGTTGATTTGCCCCATAGGCTGTCTCTCCAACTTCCCCACCTTCACGCAGTAGGGTCTTGGGAGGGAATGTATCCAGGATAGCTGACTCAAACTGACCAAAGTGATACTCCACAGTGTATGACGTCTGCTCAGCAATAAGAGCTAACAGAAAGGAGGAAGGGGCATTGATTATTACATCTGTCACCTGGAGCAACCGCTACGCATATTGAAGGCCTGCTTCCCGGGAAGGGGCTGGACATCAGCTGATGATGGGAAGTGTAAAACAGAAGACTTATTCTTCTTTGCTTCCATGCATGGCCTTTGCTTTTGCTTTATTAAACTGCCTTTATCTTGACCCACGAGTTCTTTTCCATCTTATTTTCTGCCCCTCTGCCCTGCTGAGGAGGAGCATGATAGACTGTGGGCACCTGGTGTCCAGCCAATGTCAACCCACTACAGGCTTGTACAGAAGTTTCCCACTCAGGCCGGTGAGGGCTGAGCAAAGCCAGCTCAGTAAGTGCTTTTGGTACATGACGGATAAGATTTTCTCCGCTCAGCCTTTTGGAGAGCTGCCTGCAGCCCGTTGATCTCAGTGGAGTCTTTGCCCAGAGAAGCAGCAGCGTACGGAGGGAGTCTGGGGCTGCCAATGGGTGCTGCAGGTGGCCAGCGCAGGGGACCCTTTATTATAGGGTTGCATGCAACCAAGACATATTCACTATTATAAAAAAAAAAAAAACTTGTAATCCCAAGTATGCTCATTCCATGTTATTTCTGCGCAGAAAGCCTCCTTGTTCCTTATCTCAGGCCCCAGAGATTTGTGGGATACCACATATAACATCTGGACAAGATAAGGCTTCTTCCAACGCGCTGATTGCTCCCAACATCTATAAAGCCTCACCACGACAGACCTGAATGGACCCGTGCCTGGGGGTGTCACATCTCATCTGTTTTCAGTCCAACCCCCCTCTTTTCCAGATGTTTCGAGCAAAATATTGTGATTTTTTCCCCGTCCATTTTCATGCCTTAGACACCCATCTCCAAACCCTACCGACACCCTCGCCTCCCATCAGGGAGAGCAGAGACCAAAGGCGCTCAACGTCCGCCAAGCAAAGCTTAATCCTCTCCCGGGCTCTTCCAACTCCTAGCACTGAGGGAACTACTTAATTTCAATTAGCCACTCGTGCGGTAGAACCCCCAGAGGAGGAGGTGAGCCGTCAGGATCCGACCCTCCAGGGCTTACCACCGTGGTAACGTCAAACCAGGCACGCCGGCAACGAGATGTTTATAGCCCAGTGATTCATAATACTGCAGAGTGTGCAGGAAATGTAACGCCATTCATGATTAAGAAATGCTCTTGTTTTCTGCTAAATATATAAAATAATCACTCACCCCCTGAGCAGCAGATGCAAATTATACATAGTGTTAGCCTCGTATGCCAACCGCTATAATTCCGGTGCAGCATGAAGCCGCTTCCCAAGGCTCTAGAAGTCCCTTAATCTGCCTTTTGACGTCAAATGACAAATTTCTTGCCTGGGATCATTAACAGGATGACTAATGAAAGCTGATAAGTGAATTTATAAATTAACTTAAAGACATTAATATTAAAGGCCAGGCTACAAGAAAGAGAAATGTGGACTTAGCAAACCACAACAACAAGCGCGGTAATCTGCACGAGATTTACAGCTCCTTTCCTGCCAGGCAAATTAGAGACGTTGGTATTTTCCACCCAGAGGCTGTGGAAACTGCCAGGCCTGACAGACACCTCTCCTGAAGCATTAGTACCCCCATTACTTTCAGACACTGCCTGAGATTTAAAAAGCTCCTGCCTAAGTTTGCCAGCAAATGCCACGCCAGGGCTGCAAATACGCTGGTAGTCTCGCAAAGATAACTGCATCACCAAACCCTCATGCAAAGACCTGTAGACTGCGGCCAGTTTGCTGCCGCAATTCAATCTTTAATTAAAAAACCACATCAGACTAGATTATCATCTTACTCATCCCAGTATAAATGTCAGTTGAGGACTTACTTTGGATTTATGCACATATAAACAAGTCCAGACCTTCCCAGCTTGGTGTCTGATCCCACGTCCGGGCAGCTTCACCATGAACCTACAGCTCGTTTCTGACTCCAGCTGCTCCTCACTGAGTTTCAGGGCGCACAGGACACTCAGTTTAAGCCTCAGCTCCCACCAGCTGATGATGCTCAGCCCTGAATGGACTGGACAAACATCCTTCACTGCCCTAAGGACCGCAAATGAGATCCTACCCAGTGCTGCAGGGCTGCGTGAGAACAGGCATCTCCATTGCTGTCAAAAAAAAAGAGGAGAAAACTTCCCTTTGTCTATAGATGCCAGGTTTTCAAGCAGACATAGCATGAAAACAGGTTGGTCAGGCAAGCACTCGTGAGTAGTGCCTGCTCATCCATCCACAGCTTCCAAAAATACCAAGATCCCTTTGAATACATCAGGTCCTTGAGCTGGCAGCGCGAGCAAAGGAAGAGTCAGATGCCACCAGGAGAATGAGAAAGCCCAGAGACACAACATGAAGCACCACTGGGGAGGGCACATTTGCTACAGGGATGTTTCCCCATCCCACCCTCTGCTGGAGGAGCCCAAACATGGGGAGCAGTCGCAGTGCTGCAGGTGCCTGAGGGACCGTGTTTATCGATGTCTTTCAGGGATGCCTGAGCCTGGAGAAGATGACAGCAGGTTTTTGGAGTAGCTCCTAATTGAACATCAGTGTTGACTGCCTGGACGCCTGGTCTGGCAGGCTGTCCAGCTCCACCAGATTCCTGCTCCAGGTCCCTTCAGACAAGTCCCAGAAGGTACCCATGGCCCTTCTTTCTCCTCATTTAGGGAAACGGCTGCTCCTTGTGCCATTTGGGGAAGGAGCCGGAGGAGCAACGCACAGTAACAGCTCCACAACATCGCTTGAGCCCCCCAGGAAAAAACAGCAATGGCCAGTGGCTCCGTCTAAGCCGATGGTCACCCACACCTTGGGTTGTCCCCTCCAGGCAGGGCAGCTGCTGCAAGCGGCCAGGAGCATAAGCATGTGGTGTGAGAGACAGAGACTCCCTGGTCCTTCTCCAGGCTACTCAAATCCACATCCGAACGTCTTCCCACAGGCATGTCCTCACTTCGAAGGGTGCCAGCCCACGGGTACCAAGCTGCCCCTTATTGACTCTCCCCACAACCCGCATCTCCTTTGCTCCTGACCACGCTGGGCTTACTCAGTCAAACCAAAGCGATAATATTCATCGGAGAGCTACAAACCATACACGTGCAACTTTCCTGCAGGCACATTTTGCAGCCTTTATAGGGAGGGAGAGAAAACAAGAGCGGTTGAGGACACTTACCAAGAGGGATCCACCATAGCACGTGCCAACCAGCCCAACCCAACTGGGGCTGGGAAATGCACAGGACCAGCAGGCAGGAAAATGGGTGAGAAAAGGTCCCAGGAGACCGCGAAACTGAGCAGAGGAGGAGTGGGAAGGGTGAAGTAAAGACGGCGGGGAGGCATGGAGCCGACATGGATTTGCTTTCCCTGTGTCCTGGCTCTGCCAAGCTCATCCCTCCGGCACAGGAGCCCGGTTCCTGCAGTGACCAGGATCTGCTGCTCTTTCTCAAAAGTACTTTTGGGTTTTTTTTTCATTTTAGAGGGAGAATTTAGCCACTCCCAAAGAACCCGAGTTTCTCCCAAAGGTTTAGGAGCAAGGTAAGTCCACACAAGGATTAATCGGGGGGGGTCTCCCACAGGGTCCTGTGAGGAGCTGCTTGGGAAACCGCAACCCCTCTGCCAACCCTGACCACAGACCAACCCACTCCGTCACCCCAGATTGAACCCGAAAAGGGAGAAAATCATCACTTTCCTCACTGGATCTTAGCCCCCACTCTTGCTGCCCACCTGCAGGTCCCTGCCCTGGCCCCACTGCAGCCACACATTATCCTTCTCCTTCCTAAACCTCTGTGTCAGCTGGAAAACCTCCCGGGTGTTGTAGCTGACTTCTGAGTTTCGAGCACCGAGTTCACCACAAGCAGCAATCTGAAGCTTTACTTTACACACAACCCTTTAATCAAAAAGCCTCGTGCTGCCGCCCGACTCTGGGTTTATGTGGAAACCCCCAGACACCACGAGATGCCCAAGAGTCACACGGCATTTGGCGGTGCCATCACACCTCTCCCAATTGCCAAACCAACTCCGATCTTCGAAGTTACGGATATCAAAGATGATCCAGATGTAGAGAGAAGACATTCTGCAAAGTCTCCCCTTGCATTTCTGGCACATTTATGTAATGCTCCCCAAAACGAGCGTTCCCAGGTTGAGCATGGGGGGAAGGCTTTTCTCTGCTGACCTTTTTGAACACCTCTAGAGATAAGGACCTCCCAGTTCTGACATGAGGCAGCCCCAGCACATGGTTTGGGTTTAAACCAGCGTGTAAACGGGCTGGAGGGGATGCCCGTGACCCTGCTACCCGGGGCCGTGCCCCGAAAGAGCCGTCCTGCCCTCTCCTTCCACCCCTGCCCCTCCCGCGGTCGTGGCCATCCTCCTGGGTCGGTGGAGAGGGACAAGCCAGTCATGGATGTCACACGTGCTCCCCACAGCTCTCAGAGGGGTTTCTCCTACAGGTTTGGGAGGACGGGGCTCCCGGGGCCCGTGCCCCATCCTCCCACTTCAGCTAACGAGGTGGTCCCCAGATCACGAGCAGGGTTTGAAACAACAGCAGAAGAGGAAGCTCAGACTTACTCTAGGGCAGTCCTTCCAGGAGGCCGGCGGAGGAGGGCTCGGCGGGGACCGTGGCCGGTGGTGGTCACGGCAGCGTCCTGGCACCCGTGGATCTTGCACCCCCAGTTTGGCACCTCAGATCCGGCCGGGACGCAGCCAGCGAGGCTGGACG